>Ga0255053_10001541_pt1 | contig 12687 bp, 8 predicted proteins | sample JV7_2_22_MG_FD_188635 | JGI IMG/M metagenome (GOLD analysis project Ga0255053, IMG submission 188635) | Seawater microbial communities from Jervis Inlet, British Columbia, Canada - JV7_2_22 | ecosystem: Environmental > Aquatic > Marine > Inlet | place: Canada: British Columbia | collected...
CGTCGATCACTTGCTCGGCTGGATGATTTGCGTAGACGAGCTGGCCCTCCGGGTCAAACACCACTACCCCTTCGCTGAAGGAGTCCAGCACCGCTCGCGCTAGTGACGAAAAGACTGACGACATCATCGTTGGAACTCGTTGACTTTGCAGAATCCTGTACGCTGGAAAGCACAGGAAGGTTTCAATTCGAGCCGTTTTCCAGCCGTGCAACATTTGACCAACCGGTCAAGGTTGATGTACCGACTTGCCTAGTCTATATTAACTGGTCAGTCAGTCAGGTGATCCTATGGCGATCCCACGAGGCCAGGCACGAGAAACAATCCTTCAGTCTGCCGAAGGGCTAGTGAAGGAACGCGGGGCAAGTGCGGTAACGGTGGAGGCGGTGGCCAAGGCGGCAGGTTCCGCCAAGGGACTGGTCCATTACCACTTCAAGACCAAGTTGGGGCTACTGGGTGCCGTGATGGAACGAATCGCCCAATCTCGCACCAGCGAGTGGTTGGCGGCGCTCGAACCAGGGGCGCCACAATCGGCGGCTGAGCGGTCCTGGAATCTACTGACCAATGAGTCAATAAACGGAGTAACCCTGGCCTGGCACACCCTCCTCCAATCGGGAGATGTGTTTGTTGACCAATCGGTCAAGAACGTTGTTAACGAGTTCAGCCGGGCGCTGGGAGATGCCTTCGTGCGCTTACTCAAGGAAGACATGCACCTGGCACCGACCGTCCCCAACGAGGAAGTCGGCTGGCTCATGACAGCAGTGATTGACGGTATTGGGATGCAACTCCTCGCCGGCGCGAGCGAGCAGGAGCTTCAAGGAGCTTACGCCGCGGCGTGGCTGGGAGTTCTCTCGCTCACGGCCCCACGAGGATCCTAGCGACGGCGCCGTCGCCGACCGTGCTTCTTGCGCTCGGCGGGCAGCAATTGCAGCCGGGCTTGTAGCTCGTCCAGCGACGCGGCCCTCACAATCTCACGCCTGCCACGAAACACGCTGAAGTGAAGCGGTCCATCCAGACGCGGGAGGTCTCGCCACCGTAGCCGACGAGCTTGGCCTTCGCGCATCCGGAGCATGACAACCGGTTTGCCACCTTCCAGCTCGTAGACGAGAGGGATCCGGTCACCCAAGACATGGGCCGACGATGGCAGGTTGTCGAGATTCCGACGGACGTCTGCCGGAATCAGCTCGTCGATTCCCAGCTCCAGATCGAGATCGAGAAACTCACGCCAACTATTTGCCGGATTGAGTTGAACCCGCAGTTGTTCGACGACCCGATCCGTGCGAGCCGCCTCCAGGGTACCCCCGGAGCGAACCCAGTACTCTTGCAAACGGTTTACCGCCTTCGAGATCCTCGGCTGTCGCGGATGCTGCGTGACACCATCCACTAGTGATTGGGCCAGAACCGCCCGAGCCTGCTCGGCCTGATCCGCAGGGAACGTGCCGGTCATCCAGGAGCGCTCTCGGTCCAGCTCGAATCCGAAATACGCCGTGCAACATGCTGTCACGAGACCCGTGCGTCTATGAGTTGAATGGAACTCTACTCTCGGATCACCGCAAACGGCGTGATGTTGGATTGTGCGGTAGGGAATGTTGGTTCCTTCAATGGCGGCTCGCAGTACACCGAACCGATTGGCGAAGTACGATAATCTGCCGGCAACGGCGGAATGGGGATTGCACGTCGATGAGCGGGACAACCTCACTCGTTCGCCCCATGCGGTCTCCTCGTCGATCACAAGCGAGAAGGGCATGACGCGAGCTACCAGATCGCGGAACTCGCGTACGACCTCTTTGGTAACGGGGCGAAGCTTCTCCTGTAGCGGCAACTCCAGGGTCCGCATCACAGACGCGGTACCCAGGGCCACGTCCTCAATCGCCTTGACGAGCACCCCTCTCCGTTCGGCCCACTCACCGATCTCGTCGCGGAAGAGGTGACGCGGCAGGCCGTAGACCTGGCCTACGTAACCGCACTCGCGTACTGCCTCAGCGTACACGTTGTACGCCGTCAAGTGGTCGCTGCCTTGCACAATGAGCTGTTCCAGATCCGACTCTTCGCGAGTCATCCTGTGCAACGAGTCGATGTTGGCAGCCACGGCAACAAAGGGAACCAGTTCGTCGGAGGCGTGAACCAATAGTTCGCCCCAGGGACGACCTACCGGCATCGCCTCCACATCGCGCCCATAGTCTGTGAGCCGACCATGCTCGACCAAGCCACGTTCGCTCAAGCTCTGAACGGAGCTGGCGTATGCGCCACCGTCGAGCGGCACGGGAAGATCCAGGGTGGCCAGGTCCACACCCAAGGCGGCAGCCGTAAGAGCTACCCGCTCGGTATCACCGGCGAGCTGGAAGTCTGGTTGTGTCGGTTCCAGCGACTCGAAGTCGATGTCGCGATCGGTTAGTAAGTACACCTCTCCGCCCGGGACGCGACCATGGACCCGGCCGGCCATCTGGAGTATCTCGTTTGCACCAAGGTGCATACGCGTCAGCACATTGCGGCCGCGGTCGATCACGTTCTTGTAACAGGCATCGTAAATCACCACGGTATCGAGGCCCTGCACGTTCAAGGCGGACTGACCCGCCTGGGTCATTGCTAGGACAAATGGCTTTCCCGCTGTTCCTTCCAGGAACGGCCGGATCACTCGAATCGGCTCGCCACCGTGGTAGAATACGACGTTCAGACGTTTCCAGCGCCAGCTCAACTCCGATGCAACTTCCTCGACCTCGGCACGCGTCGGGAGAAAAACCGCGACGCCACGCTTTTGCCTCACTATTCTGCGGACCCAGCCAACGTTGAGAAAACCGGTGGGCGACTCCCGACTGTATTCGACCCTGGCAGACATGTCAGGATCGAACACCGAGGTCTCCAGGACCTCCGCCGATTGCAGGTAGTCCGCGTAGAACGTCGGATCGACTGTAGCGGAGAGCCAGATAAAGGGACAACCCACGCGCTTGCCCAGTGCCAAGCACAATTCGAGTTCAGCGGATGTCTGATGGATCTCGTCCACCACCAGAGTGTCGTGGGGGGCAATGAGATCATCCTGAAACCAGCGGCGTGCTATCCCTGTAGTCACGATCACCACGTTCCAAGTGGGGGTCTCCGGCGTGGCTTCGCGCTCACGGTTCACAACCCCGATTTTGAGCGGTGCTTTCAGGATCTCACTCGAGATCGAGCGAATTGCCAAGGTCTTCCCCGTGCCCGTACCCGCCACGATGCCAAATCCGCGGCCATCCCGCACCAGCTGCTTGATGTCTGACCCGTGCTCCCGCTCCAGCACGGTCGAGATCTCCATGTGCATGGCGAGTTCGATCGTCTCACACGCGGCCCGCGTGGGCGCGATGACAATGACCCGACCGGTCGGCGGTTCGGCTCGACGATATGCCTCTGCATCGGGAGGTAGATAGTGGTCTCGAACGCTGAAGTGCGGAGTCATGGAATCAACTTAACAGTCGCGATGACAACCGACCGAGGTCGCCGAACCGCTGTGGCAACGCAGCACTGTCCGTGTAGATTGCATCCGACTCATCCTCAGGGGACCCGGCGTGACAGACGGTAACAAGTCCTTCTTGCGGCACACCAAAGACAAGATCAAGGGCATGAAGCTACATACCCAGATTCTCATCGGACTGATCCTGGGAGCGTTACTGGGCCCACTAATGGGAGATGTGGCGCTGTGGATCAAGCCCCTTGGTGATGCATTCATCAATCTCCTGATCATGATCGTGGTACCGCTGGTGATGGCCTCACTCATAGTCGGTACCGCTAGTCTCGGTGACCTGAAGAAGTTAGGCCGAATCGGGATCAAGACGGTTGGGTATTACCTGGTCGCCACCATGATCGCCGTATCGTTCGGATTGGTTGCTGGCAAGGCGTTCAATCCGGGCGCCGGTCTGGATGAGGATGTGAAGGCTCGGATGTTGACGGATTATGCCGGCGTGACCGAGCAGCAACTGGAGCGAGTAGAGGAGAAGCCGAGCCTCTCGGAGTTCTTGGTCAACATAGTGCCGCGAAACCCGTTCAAGGCGATGGTCGAGACGAATTTCCTGCAGATCATCTTTTTCGCCCTGCTGTTCGGCATATCACTCACTATCCTGCCGGAGGAACGCCGAAAACCGGTTCTCAACCTCCTCATGTCGGTAAACGACGCAATGATAGTACTAGTGAAGCTGGTCATGAGAATCGCGCCCATAGGTGTCTTCGCTCTCATTGCCGCCGTCGCTGCACAATTCGGCTACGGCGTTCTCTTGACTCTGCTGAAGTACGTGGTGGTCACGATCGGGACTATGATCGCCTTCGTCGTGGCCGTGTACCCGATCTCGCTCAAGCTGTCTGGCATGTCCCCGATGTACTTCTTCAAGAAGTACTACGAGGTGGCGTTGTTCGCGTTCTCGACCTCCTCGAGCAACGCCACGCTACCTCTCAACCTCCAGGTATCGGAAGAGGACCTGGGTGTCGCCAATGACGTGGCCTCGTTCGTACTTCCACTCGGCGCCACGATCAACATGAACGGCACGGCCATTTACCAGGGTGTGAGCACCATCTTCATTGCTCAGGTGTTCGGGATCACACTGGGATTGCAGGATCTCATTATCGTGGTGTTGACCGCCACACTGGCTTCGATAGGCGCGGCAGGTGTGCCGGGCATCGGCATGGTCACGCTTACCATCGTGTTGCAGCAGATAGGAATCCCTGTGGAGGGCATAGCGCTAGTGGTGGGCGTCGAGCGCATACTCGACATGACTCGTACTGCCGTTAACGTCACCGGTGACACTACTTGTGCAGTGTGGGTAGCAAAGACAGAGGGAGAATTGAACATACCGCAGGAGTCGGAAGCGGCGGTGGTCCCACAGCCGGTAGACGGTGAAAGGTGAGCCACCGATGACCGACATCCGTTCACCGACTAGTCGCCCATACTGATCCCCAGCTCCCGTGCTGTTCTCAGCTGGTCGCAGTTCAACGGTACCACGCGTGGCTGGCCAACGGCCTCGCGGAGCGGAACCGTCGTGACGTTGGGCGGATCGAACGCAATCATGTGGTTGGTTCGACCTTCCTCTACCGCGCGCACTGCCGCTGCTCCGAACCGTAGCGCCAACAAGCGGTCGAAGGTGGTAGGAGACCCGCCTCTCTGCAGGTGACCCAGAGTCACCGTTCGCGTTTCCCTGCCAGTGTGCTCCTGGATGTATTCGGCAACGAGGTTGGATACCCCACCTAGGCGTTCACTACCACCCGCCACCGCACCGGCCCTGAGCACTGCGGAGCCCCCTTTGGGGATCGCACCCTCAGCCACGATGATTACGCTGAACTTGCGCCCCAGGACCTCCCGCTGCCTCACCTTATCGCAGACCTTGTCGAGGTCGAACGGGATCTCAGGAATCAATATGGCGTGGGCACTTCCAGCGAGCCCAGCATGGAGCGCGATCCATCCAGCATGGCGACCCATGACTTCAACGACCATCACACGCTCGTGGCTTTCGGCAGTGGACTCGATCTTGTCCATCGCATCTGTTGCCGTGTTGACCGCGGTGTCAAACCCGAACGTCGTCCAAGTACTACCGACATCATTGTCGATGGTCTTGGGCACCCCGACCACGGGCAGGCCTTTATCAGCCAAGTCGGCGGCTATGCCCAACGTACCATCTCCACCCACAGCGATGACCGCCTTGATTCCGAGTAGCCTGGCTTTATCGATCAACTCGTCCGAGCGGTCTGTCTCGGACCACGTGCCGTCGGATTGGGGTACGGGCCATTTGAACGGATTGCCTCGATTGGTGGTACCTAGTATGGTCCCCCCGACATTGGTCAGCCCCCGCACGTCTTCCCGGTCGAGAGAGACTACCGGAGCATCACCCAGCAGGCCGCCAAAGCCCCGCCGTACGCCGATTACTTCCCAGCCCCGGTTCAGTCCGCCAATAACCACCGCTCGAATCACGGCATTCAGACCCGGTGCATCTCCGCCACCGGTCGACACCGCTATACACATCGAACTCGGGTAAATGCCGTAGCTCGCTGTCATGTTCTGGGCTCCATACTCCTAAGCACCGCTAAGCACCCCTCCCGGTCATCAATTCCAGGACTTCTCCCGGTTCGGCGTGTCGGCCGAGTTGCTGCTTCGAGAAAACCAGATCACCGTCAACCGTTACCTCGAACACCCCTCCCGAACTTTCGATCAGTTTGACGTCGGCATCGGGGTATTGTCCTTCGATCTCAGCCACCATACTGGTGGCCCGTGGTCCGTAGTTTCAGACTCCGCAATACTCGATACTGACCTTCATGAAACCTCCGATAGTCCATAGAGCTGCTATTGACGGCCTAAAAGTACGCCTCCACCTGGCCAGATCCAACACTCCCAGGAACTCCCTGCTTGCAGTTTTGCGATTGCCCTACAACATTGCTGCCGCGTAGCTTGTATCTGAATCCAGTGAGCAAACTCAAATCCACCTCGTACTCCGGCTTTGTTCGGTTAGTTGCCGAGATAGGCGGCCTCGGATTTTTCCTGGCGGCCGTTGCCGGCCTGTTGGGTGATCCCGACCTCAGAAGCGGGGGCTTCGCCCTTCAGTCAATTGTCATTGGCGCTGCCGCGGCAGGAAGCAGGCGGTTTGCGGTCGCACTCCCCGGTCGCGGGATCGCCTCGTTCGTCACCGGTGTCGCCCTCGCGGCTATTCTTCTCAGAGGATGGCAGTTCGCGGTTGTCATCATGCCGATCGGGATGCTGTTCGGAGAGGCCGTGCTGCGCCGTCAACGCATCTCCGACGCATTGGCCAACTCGGGGCATCTCGGTCTCTCTACCGGGCTCGTCGGCCTCGTCTATGGTTTAATCGGGGGAGAAACTGGCGCGGCGTCGGTCGATGTCCAGAACCTGGTACCACTCGGCTTCGCAGTGCTGGCACTACCGGTGTTCGTCAACGCCACATTCTATCTCGAGTTGGCCCTCTCTCGTGGCGCCGCCTGGGTCGACCCCAAGCTCACGCTGCGCTGGGAGGCCGTCATGTCCCTCGCAGGCAGCACCCTGGCGATCGCCTGGGTCGGTTTGCTGATCGCCGAAGCACCGATAATCCCATCACTGGGAGTAGCTGGCGCATTCATCGGGCTGGCTTGGTTGATCTATTGGGTGATCCAGGCTGGTGTCCGAGCTGACGAGCTTCGTCTGGTACAAGGCCTGGCAGACGCAGTTGCCGCCGAGGTCAGTATCCAACGGAGCTTCAAACGAATTCAGGACCTCACCAGTCGACTCCTGCCATGGGACAACATGGGCTTTGCGCGGTACGAGACCGCCACAAATGAGATGGTGATTGTCGCAGATACTACTGGATCGGCTGACCTGAGATTCGCTACCGGGGCCGGTGTGATCGGTGAGGCCGTACGCCGGGGTGAACCAGTGGTGGCCAGCGCGCTGAGCTACGGAGACATGGTGCTCCCGGAGGGCGAGACCCCGGGCTCTGAGATCCTGGTACCACTCTACCACGGCGGTGGCCTGGTCGGTGCCTGGAGTGTGCGACACACGGATCCGACAATGTACCGCCACGCGGACGCTCAGTTATTGAACCTCCTGGCGCCACAGCTCGCGCTCTCACTCAATCTGAGCGCCACGGTCGCTCCGTTGCTGAAGTCATCCGAGCGGACAGCCCGTTACGTGGAGCAGCTCACTACGACCAGCAACACCATCCGAGAGGTGGCGCAAAGTGCTGCCAAGAGTGCTGCAAGGGCCGAATCGGAAGCCAGACGCGCTGCAGACAACGCGGAGGAGGCGGTCCGCGCACTCGAACGTCTCGTAGACGGAATCGACAGCACGATGAAAGCCGGCTCAGACACCGAGGAGGCTACCCGATCGGTCTCGAAGACCGCTGTTGAGTTGCATTCAGCAAGCGGGCGTACGGTAGACCAACTGCAGCAACTTGGCTCGACCATCGAGACAGGCGTAACCGAGGTCGGCCACCTGCGGGAAGCCGCTCGAGACGTTGCCGAGTTCTCGGACACCATTGCCAGTATTGCCAATCAGACAAACCTCCTGGCCCTAAATGCGACGATCGAGGCTGCCCGGACCGGTATCCAGGGCCGAGGCTTCGCTGTGGTCGCCGATGAGGTGCGCAAGCTAGCCGAACAGAGCGCCGATGCGGCGAGGAGCATGGGAGGCAGTGCGCAGGATACCAGGAGGGCCATCGATCGTGCAGCTCGAGTGCTGGAGGACCTGGGTAGTCAACTAGCACAGCTAGGCGAGGCATCGAACGACTGGAGCGATTCCCTGACTGATATTGTGGACACGGCTGAAAAGACAAGGAGGGCGGGGGAGCGGATGGCAGTGCTGCCAGAGGAGAATCTCAAGATCGCTCGAGAGACCAACCAGATAGTGGAGCAGGCACGGTCGGCGGCGGCCAGCTCAGCGAGTGAAGCGGCTGATCTCGCTGCGGCCACGCAGGCACAACTCCAAGCTATTCAAGAGCTTACTAGGGGTGGCGCTGAACTGTCCCATGTGGCGCACCAGCTTGCGGAGGCCACCCGGTTCCTGCAACAGGAAGCCCCAAACCCAGACAACCAGTCACCCTGACGTCTCCCACATCACGGGGATTGTGACGCCTGCCGCAGAACAACCGCGCTAATCCACCTTATTGGTAATCGCCCGAGGATAGCAGGCGACATCTATAGTGACGCTCGAACTGGGGTCTTAAATTGTTGTATATGTTGAGATACGATAGAACCATCAGGCACGCAGCACTCGTGTTGGCGGCTTTCGTGTGCACGCCGGCAGTACCGGCACAGGGGCAAGTCGGCGAGGGTGGTCAGGTTGAACTCGGCATATCGGGCGCATACACCGTTTTCGACAAGAGTCTCGATCTCAACAACAAGGCAGGCGCAGGTGGTCGTCTCGGGTTCTTCTTCAGTCGCGTCTTCGCCTTGGAGGTGAACGGTGATTACACCGTCACCCAGTCTAAGACCACGAACGACCAGGTCAGCCTCACACGGATCGCCGCCGACTTTGTTGCCTACGGACACATAGCCCCCTGGAACGCGGTGTACTTGGGTGTTGGTTACGAGCGGCAATACTACCGCGACGCGATGAATGTGGACGAGGGTGCTGGTAACATCACAGTGGGTGATCGCATTGCGCTGGGTGGTCGTGCTGCTCTCAGGCTCGAGGGTCGTGGATCGTTTGCCCCCGCGGGGACTCTGCGCACCGTAAACCTGAGCGCGAGCGCCGGGATCTCCATCTTCGCCTTCGGTGGCCCACCGCGCGATCGTGATCTGGATGCTGTTCCCGACAAGAACGACTCGTGTCCGGGAACCCCCCAAGGGGTCATCGTAGACGAAGTGGGCTGTCCTATAGACAGTGACCTGGATGGGGTGTTCGACGGTCCAGATGCGTGCCCGGGCACCCCACAGGGCGCAGCCGTCGACGAGCAGGGTTGCCCCAGTGACGACGACGGAGACGGTGTCTTCAACGGAATCGACATGTGCGCCGAGACACCGTACGGTGCCACGGTTGACGAAACCGGATGTCCCAATGACACAGACGGCGACGGTGTGTTCGACGGAGTGGACCAGTGTCCCCAAACGCCACTTGGGGCTGAAGTGGATGCAAGTGGCTGCCCCACCGACGCCGACAACGACGGTGTACTCGACGGACTCGATCAGTGTCCAGACACACCCATGGGCATCGCGGTAGACGAGTTTGGCTGTCCTACAGACGATGACCAGGACGGCGTGCTAAACGCAGATGACCAATGTCCCGACACACCGCCCAACACGGAGGTAGACGCCCGTGGCTGTGCCGTAGTACACGACACCGATGGCGATGGAGTCGCCGACCCGAGTGACCGATGCCCCAACACGGCACCGGGCCATCCCGTCGACGCGGTTGGTTGTCCCGTGCTATTCGTTATTGCAGGTGGACAATTCGTGACCCAGCAGGGTGAGCGAGGACCACTCATTCTGAGGGGCGTGAACTTTGAGACGAGTCGATCGCGACTCACTCAGGATTCGTACGCCATTCTCGACTTGGTGGCGGAGTCACTGCTCGAGTATCCGGATGTGGTGCTCGAGGTCGCCGGGCACACAGATGCGACCGGCTCGGACGCGATCAACAATCCCCTGTCGCTGAACCGAGCGCGTGCGGTGATGGCCTATCTGGCACGTGCTGGTGTCCCTCTCGAAGGCATGCAAGCTCGTGGCTACGGGTCGAGCGAACCCATAGCCACTAATGCTACCCGTGAAGGTAGGGATCAGAACCGACGGGTCGAACTGCGAGTAATAGAGGGAGGCAATTAGGTCACCCAGTCCCGGCCAACCTGGGCACTGCTGCTGTTTAGATAACAATTCCACCATTGATCAACCATGGATGAGAATCGGTGAATCACCACATTGAGCGCGTTGTCCTCCTATTGCTGACCGGCCCTGTGGTGTGCGACCTCGCGGCACAGGAAACTGCGTCGATCAATTGGTCTGAGTTGGTAAACATGAGGCTGCGGCCAAACTACCTGGCGGAAATCCTGCCGGCGGACCCGGCATCCATAAGGCTGCCACCACCACCACCCGGCGAGCCGCCGGCAGCAGTACGCGGCATTTACCTAAACGCATGGATCTTCGGCGGCAGCAAATTCTACGATTTGCTGAGTCTCGCCGATACCACCGAGATCAATGCATTCGTACTCGACGTCAAGGATGGCACCGGTTACATGGCCTACCGTTCGAGTGTACCAACTGCGGTAGCCATTGGTGCGAACGGGATGCCGCGAGTTAGAGATGTGCGCGAGCGATTGGCAACCCTGCGCGAGCACGGCATACACCCGATCGCTCGCATTGTGGTTGCGAAGGACCCGTTGTTGGCAGAGAACAGGCCTGAGTGGGCGGTGCGAGATGTAGATGGGGGGTTTTGGAAGGATCGGTTTGGCGACGCGTGGGTGGACGCGTACAATAACTCAATATGGACGTATGCTGCCGACATAGCCGCTGAAGCGGTGCTGATGGGATTCCGTGAGATCCAATTCGACTATGTGCGCTTTCCCGATGAGCCAGCCGAGCTGTTGCAGCGCGCGATCTTCACGGCGCGGCGGCCGGGAGAGTCGAGACGCAACGGCATTCGTCGGGGCCTGGAGCTTGCCGGGGCCCGCATACGCGAACTCGGCGTTCCGTTCGCGGTGGACGTGTTCGGGTTGACCACGAGCGCCACGAACGATTTGGGCATCGGTCAGTATTGGGAGGACGTTGTGGCAGTCACCGACGTGGTGCTTCCGATGGTATACCCCAGCCACTACTACCGTGGCGCATACGGTCTCGATTTCCCCAATGCGGAACCATACACAGTCGTGCGGCGTGCCATGGAAGATGGTATCAGGCGGTCCGCGGGGATCGAGGGAGCGGCGAAGATACGGCCGTTCCTACAGTCGTTCTCGATTCGCAGGGTTGTCTATACCGCACGCGAAGTTAGAGCGGAGATCGATGCCGTCGAAGATGTTGGATTGACTGACTGGGTGCTGTGGAACGCCAGTGGACGGTACCCTGCTGGTGCCTTCAGGCCGTCAGACCGGCCGGCATTGGCGGCGCCGGATACAGCACGACAAACGAATCGCTAGCTACCGATTCAGCACCCGAAGATTCGGGACTCTCACAACTCCCAAGCGGAGATGTGTCCCGCGACCGCACTGGCTGCCGTCGTATAAGGACTGGCCAGATAGAGTTGTCCAGGTCCGGAGCGGCCAGGAAAGTTGCGGTTTATGGCGCTTATCGTGACCGTTTCCTTGTCATACGAAACGCCCGGTCCCGCATTGATGCAAGCACCACATGATGGCTCGATGAACGTCGCGCCAACCTTGTGGAAGACCTCGATGTATCCCTGGTCCTCACAATAGTGCTTCACATCTTGTGAACCGCATTGGATGAAGCACTGAACGTCACTGTGCACGCGTTCGCCACGCTGCAGTGCGGCTTTGAACACACGTGCGTACATGTCCATGTCGGACTTCTTGCCACCTGTGCACGAGCCGGCGTATGCAATGTCGATCTTGACCGGTTCACCTAGTTCCTCGATGAACAAGCCGTTGCCAGGATCTCCCGGTAGCGCCACGAGGGGTCTCAGCTCGGCGGCGTCGAACTCAAGGACATGTTCGTACTGAGCACCGGCGTCGGAGTGGAGACCGTCAAGCAAGCCGCGAACTGCGCTTGGATCCATGCCACGCTCGCGCACCAGGAAGTCCACCACGATCTCGTCGGGTTGCACGACACCGGTGAATGCGCCCACCTCGGCTGCCATGTTCGTCATCGTAGCGCGCTCATCGATCGACAGTCCTTCGACAGCCTCACCAGCATACTCGACGATCTTGCCAATCGCGTTCCCGTTCTTCACATACGGGTGGCGCAGGATCTGCAGCATGAAATCCTTGGCTGTCACGTTCTCAGGCTTCCGACCTGACATTCGGATGAGTACGGACGGCGGCACCTGAATGCGGACATCTTTGGTGAGCCACGAATTGAAGATGGCGGTCGTACCGACGCCGAATGCGAGGCTGCCAATCGCACCGGCATGGGGGGTGTGCGAGTCACTGCCAATTATCAAGTGGCCGGGCAAGGCATGTTGTTCCAGGATCTTCGAGTGACAGATCGCCTCTGATCCTTGCGCGACTTGTCCGTGACCCAACCGCGGCAACTCTCCGTAGAGTTTGATTCGCTGAGCCTCAGCAAATTGTTCCTGTTTCCGCTTGAGTTCCA
>Ga0255053_10001547_pt1 | contig 12653 bp, 6 predicted proteins | sample JV7_2_22_MG_FD_188635 | JGI IMG/M metagenome (GOLD analysis project Ga0255053, IMG submission 188635) | Seawater microbial communities from Jervis Inlet, British Columbia, Canada - JV7_2_22 | ecosystem: Environmental > Aquatic > Marine > Inlet | place: Canada: British Columbia | collected...
CGGATTACGACACATCGGACAAACTCTATTTTGAGCCGCTTACCGTTGAAGATGTTTTGAGCATCTATGAAAAGGAGAAACCCGAAGGCGTTGTTGTCCAATTTGGGGGACAGACGCCCCTGAATATTGCAACTGAACTGGAGGAGATGGGCGTAAAGATCATGGGCACATCTCCTGAAACCATTGATCTGGCCGAAGATCGGGATCGCTTCCGACTCATTATGCGTAAGCTGGACATCCCCCAACCCGAGTCGGGCATGGCCAGTACCATGGATGAGGCTCAGAAAATCGCTGACAAGATAGGATATCCTTTAATGGTCAGGCCCTCATATGTTTTGGGGGGCCGTGGTATGGAAGTGGTGCAGGATGAGGAATCCCTTAAATTCTATCTTGAGGCAGCGGTGGAGCTCTCTCCCCAAAGGCCGATTCTTATCGATAGATTTCTGGATAATGCCATTGAGGCTGAAGCCGATGCAATTGCCGACGGTACGGATGCTTTCGTGCCGGCCGTAATGGAACATATTGAACTGGCTGGAATACATTCCGGTGATTCAGCATGCGTTATTCCGCCGGTAAGCATAGCGCCGAAACACATCGAAACGATTAGCGAATATACACGCAAGATTGCAATCGAGCTAAACGTTATCGGGCTGATGAATATTCAATACGCAATATTTGAAAATACGGTGTATGTGCTGGAAGCCAACCCCCGTGCATCGCGAACCGTACCTTTAGTATCCAAGATTTGTAACATATTCATGGCCAGAATTGCCATGCAAGTCATGCTTGGCAAACGCATCGCTGATATTGGACTGCAGCATCGGTCCATACCCCATTACGGCATTAAAGAGGCGGTTTTTCCCTTCAACATGTTTCCCGAGGTTGATCCGATTCTGGGACCGGAAATGAGATCTACCGGTGAAGTTTTAGGTATTTCCCATTCCTATGGGCGCTCATTTTTTAAAGCCCAGGAAGCTACCCAGGCCCCACTGCCCTTGGAAGGATCCGTACTGTTTACCATTGCGGATCGAGACAAAAATGCGGCATTGGAAGCTGTCAGACTTTTTAAAGAGCTGGGTTTCAAGATAATGACAACCGAAGGTACGCATTACTTTTTAGAAGGACGAGGTATTGAAAACACGCCCTTGCGCAAACTGGGGTATGGAAGACCGGACCTTGTGGATGCAATAAAGAACGAGACCATAAATCTTCTGGTAAACACGCCGAGCGGCCGAAAGAGTGAGCAAGACAGTTCAAATATACGCAGAGCCGCCATCAAATATAAAGTACCCTACATTACGACGACGGCGGCGGCTGTCGCGGCAGCCAAAGGCATCGCAGCGCGCCGCGATGGTGTGCCACAAGTTAGATCTCTGCAGGAGTACCACGCAGAGATGCAATAAAGTTTAGTTGTGATCCTTCTCAGCAAAATGCCGACTTTGTGAAATAGTGTAAATTGGGTGTGGACAGGGTGCGTTTTGCGGCAAAATTTTGACATCTCCATTTTTTCACATCTAATAAATTCAATTACTTAAGCCCTGCAAACTTCCCGAAAAACAATTGACAGTTTTATATGGTATACAGTATACAGAGAACAAGCGATACCGCTAAGCCGCAAAGAAACACAGCGCATTTGAATTAACCGGTCCCGGTCTCTGAAGCCTATATAATCATTAAAAATCAATAAAGGATAAACGACCATGACGAAATCCAAAACACATCAAAGTGAATTGGAAAGATTGGCGGCTCTTGAGCAACAGGCCGAAATCGGCGGTGGTCAAAAGGCGGTCGACCGTCAGCACGAAAGAGGCAAATTGACAGCCAGAGAACGCCTGAACCTGCTTTTCGATCCGGGCAGTTTTGTGGAAGTTAACAAATTAGCCCAGAGTCAGTCCGTAGACTTTGGGATGCAGGAAAGGAAGGTGCCCGGCGATGGTGTGGTTACCGGCCATGGTACAATAGAAGGCCGCCTGGTATTTGCTTATGCGCAGGACGTTACGGTTCTCGGCGGATCTGTCGGCACAATCCACGGGCAAAAAATCTGCCGCATCATAGACGAGGCCATAAAAGTCAAAGCGCCGCTGGTGGCTTTAAATGACTCCGGAGGCGGCCGACTCCACGAAGGCTTTTTCGCATCCAGAGGCGTCGCCGGCATGTTTTATCGCAATACTGCAGCTTCGGGTCTTATTCCTCAGATTACCGGTATGATGGGCTCCTGCGCAGGGGTTGCTGTGTACTCGCCGGCATTGACCGATTTCATCGTCATGGTAAAAGGCAGAAGTCACATGGTGATCACCGGGCCGGGGATCATCAAATCAGTAACCGGCGAAGATATCAGTCTGGAAGAACTCGGCGGTGCCAAAGTCCACAGTGAGATAACCGGAACAGCGCATTTCGTTGCCGACAGTGATGAAGAGTGCCTTGAGATTATTAAAAAACTGCTCAGTTATCTGCCTTCGAACAACAGTGAAAACCCACCGGTCGTTAACACCGGCGATGATCCTGAACGCATTGACAAAAAGCTTAAGGAAATCGTGCCCGCAAACTTTAAAAAATCCTATGACATGCATCAGGTCATCGAGCGGGTGTTCGATCAGGGAACCTTTTTTGAGGTCCTGCGCAGATACGCCCTGAATATTATCGTCGGCTTTGCCCGTTTGGACAGTCATGTCGTCGGAATCGTTGCCAATCAGCCACGCTTTAAGGCCGGATGTCTGGATGTCGATGCGTCCGACAAAGCCGCCCGTTTCATCCGGTTTTGCGACGCGTTCAATATCCCCCTGATTAATTTTGTGGACGTGCCCGGGTATTTCCCCGGTGTGGCCCAGGAGCATGCCGGCATTATCCGTCACGGCGCCAAGATGCTCTATGCGTATTCAGAAGCCACCGTACCCAAAATCACCCTCGCCTTGCGTAAAGAATACGGTGGTGCCGTGATGGGAATGTGCTGTGTGGGCATGGGGGTCGATCTCATGCTGGCCTGGCCTATCGCTCAACTTGTTGTACTCGATACAACCGCAGCCGTGAATTTGATATTTCGCAAAGAAATTCAGGCAGCGGAAAATCCCGAGGAACTGCGGCAGCAAAAAATCGAAGAATATGATTATAAATATTCAAATCCCTACCACGCGGCATCCAATATGCTGGTAGACAGTGTGATTAAGCCCAAAGAAACGCGACCGGAGTTGATAAAAGCCTTGAGGATGCTGCGCAACAAACAGCGACCCGAGATCAATAAGCGACACGGCAACATACCGCTGTAAATTTATTCGTATGCGCTAAGTTATTTTCGTTGTGAAAAAACCAAGTAGCTTAGAAAAATATCGGAGTAAAGGAGCTATTCATATTTTAGATTTTAGATCTCGGATTTTGGATTTAATGACCGACTAAATAGCCGAACATTAACTTGCAGCCGTTTCAATCCGAAATCCAAATTCGACTCAACTGAGCTCGTCGCAGGCCAAAATCTAAAATCAAGATCGCTCCAATACTCCATTACTCCATTTATTTTCCGAGTATTTTTTATAGAAAGGACTGATCCATGGACTTCGATCTGACCAAAGAACAACAGTACATTCAAAAAGCAGCCCGCGAATTTGCAATGGGTGAATTTCCGGATGTTGCCGGTGAATTTGACATCAATGAAACGTTTCCGGCAGAAATCCTGAAAAAAGCGCGCGAATTGGATCTCATCGGGCTTTTCATCCCCGAGGAATACGGCGGACCCGGACTCGGTTTTTTCGAGCAGGCCCTGGTGCTGGAAGAGTTCTGGAAAGTGGATCCAGGTATCGCACAGGAGCTTTGCTCCGTATCATTCGGCGCTGAAGAACTGATTCTCTTTGGCACTGAAGAACAAAAAAAGAAATACCTTCCCCAGCTTTTTACCGGTGACGCTATTTTAGGTTTCGCCATTACCGAGCCGGATGCCGGCAGCGACACCGCTGCAGTTACCACATCTGCCGTTAAAGACGGCGATGACTATGTCATCAATGGCAGCAAAGTGATGATTGGAAACGGGACGGTAGGGACCCATATGCTGGTTTACTGTCTCACCGATCCCGATGTGCAATCCAAAACCGGCCGGCACAGTATCATTCTGGTGGAGACGGATCGTGACGGGTATAAGGCCGACCCCATGCATGGCAAAATGGGGCTCAGGGCGTCAGATACGGCAGCGATTTATTTTAACAATTGCCGCGTCCCGCGGGAAAATCTGATCGGTGTGGAAGGCAACGGTTTTATCCAGCTCATGAAATTTTTCGATCATTCCCGGGCATATGTCGCCGCCCACGGCGTCGGACTCGCTCAAGGCGCCCTGGATATGGCAGTTAAACATGTAAAGGGCAGACAGCAATTCGGACGCCCTCTGGCCGCATTTCAGAACACCCAGTTTAAAATTGCTGAAATGGCGACCAAGGTCGAAACCGCCCGCAACATGACCTACAAATCCGCCTGGTTGCTCGATCATGGCAAGCCGGATACGAAGTTGACGGCCATGGCCAAAATGTATGCCTGCCATGTGGCCGTTGAAGTCGTCGACGAATCTCTGCAGCTGCACGGCGGCTACGGCTATTTTAACGACTACGATATCGAACGATTCTACCGCGCCGCTAAGGTTTTGGAGATTTATGAAGGAACCAAGGAAATTGAGAAGATAATTATTTCGAGAGAGGTATTGGGTAAGCTTTAAAACTGGTTCCAAAACGCTCATATTTTGCCCGATAGCTGCGTTACGATTCAATTCAAAATGCTCACGGACTATCGTGTACGCTCCGCTATTGAATCGAATCGCGCCTTGCCCTCAAACAAAATCTGAGGTTTTCAAACCAGTTTAAGTTTATTTTTTTCTTTTTAACAGCAGCAGCTTCATTCAGAAAAGGCAACTTTGTTGGTCTAAATTAATTCTGCGCCATGCGAACTACCTGACTTAAAACTTCAATCTGCAGGCCATAACTGGCGAAGTGCTACTCGATTAAATCCGAAATCCGCAATCCAAAATCCACAATAAGAATTACTCCATTGCTCCATTTTACTTTTTGAATTCCTTATAACCGGCTTGCAAGGCCTTGATGGAGGCGTCCAGCATTTTTTTGCGGCTGCCGAATCTTTTTCGCAAAACCTTTTTAATATCGGTCAATGAGCAAAACAGGTTTATCCTGTCCCCAGCCTTTTGGCCGGCTCTTGCCAGAGCAAAACCCAGCACAATCAGATTAGCGGATTTTGGGCTCGAGATTTCCTGAGCGAGCTTATCCGCATCAACCCCACTTGCTGCCATATTATGGTCGATGTTTAAATCCTTGTCGTTGTTGACAACCGCCCAGCCCCCTTTTCTCAAAAAAGAACCGTGCTGGGCGATATTTTCGTCCTTCAAAACCAGCAACCCGTCTGCCTTATAGGGTCGGATCAAGGGGCTTGAAAAATCGCCGACCTTAAAATGCGACACCACCGTTCCCCCACGCTGGGCCATACCGTGGGTTTCTGATGTGAATACCGGCAATCTTTTATTGATAGCCGCTTCTGCCAGAAGGCCCGTAACAAACAGAACCCCCTGCCCTCCCACTCCGCTGATCAGGATTTGCTGTTTAACCGTCTTGCTCATGTATACCCCCAATTATAAAGTAAGTAGTAGACAGTATGCAGTATGCAGTATGCAGCACGGTGAGACGCATTGTCTACTGCATACTCCCTACCGTCTACTCCCTAGTGCCTACTGTTTACCCCACAGTGCTTGCTGCTTACTTCTCCTGCTGTCTATTTCTTTTCAACGATCGCCTCTTTGGGGCAGACATTCAGACACACGCCGCATGAAGTGCACAGGATCGGATCGATGCTGACGTGCTTGTCTTCTTTGTCGTCATGATAGACCAGGGCCGGACATTCGAAATGCTTGATGCAATAACCGCAACCGTCGCACTTTTCATTCACTTCAACCGGTATATGCTCCCCGGACCCGCCCTGCCTGGCGCGGTGAATCACGCACGGATATCTTGAGATAACAACCGCCGGTCCGTTTTTGCGACTGTACTTAACGGCCTCCTTAAGAAGGGGGATAAACTTGGTGAGTTCATAGGGGTTACCTTCCCGGATAAATTTAACACCGCACCCCTGAACCAGTGACTCGATATCAACGGTTTCGGTGGGCTCGCCGCAGGCCCCGTGCCCGGTGGCCGGCGTGGGTTGATTGCCGGTCATGGCAGTCGTGCGGTTATCAAGGATCACCAGCACAAAGCCGACTTTCTGGACGACCGCATCGATTAATGCCGGAACACCGGCATGGAAAAATGTTGAATCACCGATGGTGGCCACGATGTCTGGTCGTTTTTTTTCATTTTTATAGGCATGATAAAATCCGGAGGCCTGGCTTATGGCAGCACCCATACAAAGTACCGTATCGACGGCCCCGAGATTGAGGCCCAGGGTATAGCAACCGATATCACTGGTGTAGATCCCTCTGGGGGCGGCTTTTTTTATGGCAAAAAAACTAGCGCGATGCGGGCACCCTGGGCACAGCGTCGGGCGCCTGCCCGGAGCTGATTTTATGGAAACCGCCTCTGATTTGAGCCCTGCAAAATAACTGACAATTTCCTGAATCTTTTCGGGTGCGAGTTCGCCGACCTTTGGGACCGTGTTGGACAACTTGCCTTTTACGCGGTAACGGTCCGCCAGTTGCATCTCGATAACCTCCATAGTCTCTTCGATAACCAGAACTTCTTCATAGGTGTCGATAATATGCTCGATAAACTTGTGATGCAGCGGAAAAGGTTGAATGACCTGATAAAAAGGAATTTTTGACCAGATTTTTAATTCTTTCAATATATCTTTGGTATGGGCGGCCGCCACACCCGAGGCGATAATCGCCTTGGAGGATCTGGCTTTGGGATTGAGTTTTTTGGGGGCTGTCGGACGAAATTTTGCAATGGCGGTCAGTTTTTCTTCCAGCTCCCCGTGCAGCTGCAGTCGGAATTTGGGGGTTGCCGCCCAGCGGGCCGGATTCTTATCAAACTTGACTTCGCGTTTATTTTTCGGAATGGCTCCCAGTGAAATATCCTGCCGGGAGTGACACACCCGGGTGGTGGGACGCACCATCACGGGCGTTTTAAAGGATTCAGATATTTCATAAGCAACTCCCATCAATTCTTTCGCCTGACGGGGTGAATCCGGATCCAGCACCGGTATCTTGGCAAACATGGCCATCAGCCGGCTGTCCTGCTCAGTTTGTGAAGAGTGAGGCCCGGGATCATCGGCGCTGATTAAAACAAACCCGCCCTTGATTCCCAGATAGGCTGCACTCATGAGTGGATCCGAAGCCACATTCAAACCGACCTGTTTCATGCTGACCGCAGCTCGAAGACCTGTCTGGCATCCGGCATAAGCAATTTCAAAGGCAACCTTTTCATTAATTGCCCATTGGGTATGCATGCAAAGCGATTCTTCATTTTGAAAATTCGCAACGGCCGCAAGGATCTCGGAAGCCGGTGTCCCCGGATATGAGGTTGCAATGGTACATCCACTTTCGATCAAACCGCGCGCAATAGCTTCATTTCCCAGTAATAATCTTCTCTTGCTCACAAATTTAATTCCTTCCTTTAAATGGCCATACAAAAAAGGCTATTTTCCCCAATCTCGGTGTCAACTAAAGATTTTAATCCTCGACATGGGCTAAACTCGCAACACGGACCACGCAACGCGAAATGCTTTACAGCTCAAAAGATGCCACGCCAATTATTAACGGCAAATCTCTCATTTTCTCAATCACATCTTCCGGAACCGGTGTGTCGGTCCGTAGAAAGATCATGGTCTTGTCACTGTCTTCTTCCTGGCCCACCCGCATGCGGCTGATATTGATGTCATGATCGCCCAGTAGTATTCCAATACTGCCGATCGCACCGGGTTTGTCATGATTGTGGATCAATATAAAGCGATTGACCGGTTCCAATTCGAGCCGAAAATTATTGATATTGACAACCCGGGGATTTTTGCGACCGAATATGGTCCCGGCAACTTTGTTCTCGTCTTCAGCGGTAATCGCTTTGACGGTAATCAAATTAAGATATTCCTCGGACTCGGTAATCTTGGCTTCTGTAACCTTAATCCCGCGTTCCTTTGCCAGGATCTGCGCGTTGACAAAGTTGACATCGTCTTTAATCATGGGTGTCATGAGGCCTTTTAAAACCGCAGTGGTGACCGGCGAAAGATCAAGGTCGTCAAAATCACCCGCATATTTGATCAAAATCTCTTTTACCGCCCCCTGCGACAGCTGAGCCAGCAGGCAGCCCATGCGATCGGCAAGTGTTAGATAGGGGTTGAGTTTTTCTAGCAAATCACCGCTGACCGGCGGGACGTTGACTGCATTAATGACGGTTCCGCTTTTAAGATAGGCAATGATCTGTTCCGCTACCATAACGGCCACATTGGTTTGGGCTTCCAGAGTCGAAGCACCAAGGTGCGGTGTGCAAATTACCCGGTCAATTTCAAACAGCGGGCAAGCTCCGGGAGGCTCGTTCTCAAACACATCCAGGGCTGCTCCGGCTACCTTGCCTGATTTCAGGGCTTCGTTCAGATCAGCCTCGTCGACAATTCCGCCGCGGGCGCAGTTAATGATCATGACGCCGTCTTTCATTTGATCGAATGCTCTTTTGTTAATGAGCCCCAGGGTATCCTTTAGTTTAGGTACATGCACCGTGATGTAATCTGCTCGGTGGTATAAATCTTCTGCAGATACCGCTTCAAAGCCGGCCTTTTCAATCTGCTCATCCGGAATATAGGAATCGTGGACAATCACCTGCATCTTTAAACCGCGGGCACGGTCAGCGACAATGGACCCGATTTTACCCAGGCCAATGATCCCGAGTACTTTGTTATAAATTTCCCGTCCCTGCAGTTTTTTCTTTTCCCATTTTCCGTCTTTCAAAGTCGAGGTGCCCCGGGGAATGTTGCGGGTCAGCGCCATCATCATCGCGATCGTATGTTCAGCGGTTGTGATCACATTTCCGGTGGGCGTGTTCATTACAACAACTCCATGTTTGGTCGCTTCCGGTATATCGACATTATCAAGACCGATACCCGCCCGACCCACAACCTTGAGATTTTTCGAAGCCTGCAGCAGATCAGCGGTAACTTTCGTGGCACTGCGAATCACCAGCGCATCATAACCGTCGATGATTTTTTTGAGTTCATCGGGCTCGAGACCGGTATTCACATCAACATCGATTTCCGGTTCTTCTTCAAACATTTTAATGCCCGCTTCTCCGAGGTTGTCGCTGATCAAAACTTTCATGATATGCCCCCCCCAGTCTTTAATACCGCTAAGTCTAGTGTTATGTCCCACAAATATGTTACAAAAGCCGTGTGGTATATTTTAGTCCAGTTGAGTTCTTTAAACAACACAATGTCTATGGTTTCAGGTGTCAGTGTTCAGGTGTCAGTAAGGGTTCTGGGTTCAGAGGTTCAGGGTTAGGACAACCTTGAACGCTGAAGCTTGAACGTTGAGGCTTGAGAAAGGCGACAGATACCTGACACCTGACACCTGAAACCTATTTATTCATAGCACCTAAAATAAGACGAATTGACGTCGAGATTTGGTGCTTGGAACTTGGAATTTTATATTCAGGAACGACTTCTATTACAGGCTTGACACATTTTTGTATACGGTATACAAAAATGTGTCAAGCAAATTATCCCGGGCTTTTTTTCAATTTCTCAACCCGGTTTAACCAAATGTGATCGCAACGGATATATATAGAGGTTGTCAAAAAAACGTCCGGTATTCAAACGTTTTTTCTACAACCACTTATGCCGCACTTCCGTATTTCGGAACATTATTATGGAAAGCGGTAAAAATAGAACAGAAAGGAATACTATCATGGATGCTTCAAAAAACCTTTACCGCACCGCATTAAATCCCCTGCTGATTGAACCCTCCCGGCCGCTGCCGGATGAAATCGCTGTTATCGGTGCCGGCACCATCGGCCCGGATATCGGATATTATCTGAAAAGCGCCATGCCGGACAGCAAGCTTTATCTGGTGGATGTAGTCGAAAAACCACTTAAACAAGCGCAGCAGCGTATTGTGGGATATACTGAAAAAGCAATCGAGAAAAAAAAGATGAGACCCGCAAAAGCAGCTGCTGTTCGCGACAATATTGTCTACACAACGGACTACGAACAGATTAAAAATTGCAAACTGGTTATTGAAGCTGCCACTGAATCCATTGCACTTAAACAAAAAATATTTGAAACCATTGAAAATATTGTAGGTGACGATACCGTTATCACCTCAAACACCTCCTCGATTCCGGCCGACAGAATATTTCTAAATATGAAAAAACCGGAACGCACCTCCATTACCCACTTTTTTGCTCCGGCCTGGCGCAGTCTTCCGGTTGAAGTCATCGCCTGGGAAAAAGGAAGTCAGGAAACACTGGATTACCTGTTCTGGTTTTTTGCCAAAACCGGTAAAGCCCCCATTATTACCGACAATGCCATCTGCTTTGTATTGGACCGCATCTTTGACAACTGGTGCAATGAGTCCGCTTATTTACTGGACCGCGCAACGGCCAGCCAGATTGACAAAATCGCCGAAGAATTTGTCTTTGCCGGTCCGTTTTTCGTCTTAAACCTGGCCAATGGAAACCCGATTATCATCGAAACCAACAGCCTGCAGATGGAAGAAGGTCCCCATTACCGGCCCGCATCCGTTCTGGCGTCGGTGGATCGGTGGCTCACACACCGCCCGGGCAGCCCGGTGGAAGTCCCGGAAGAGGTAAAGTCCGCCGTCCGTGACAGCTTGCTGGCTATCCTTTTTTCTCAATCTTTTGATATTATTGATCGCGGGATCGGAACCAAAGCAGACCTCAACTTCGGCTGTCAGGTGGCTTTAGGGTTCCGCAAAGGCCCGCTGGATCTGATGCGGGATTTGGGCGAGGAGGAGGTCAAACGCATCATGGACAGGTTTCAGTCCGAAAGACCGGGTTTTCCAATGCCGCAGCAAGCCTATCCGGCCTATCAGGATTTTAAACGCTACGTCCTGGTCGATGATATCGACGGGGTTAAAGTGATCACCATCCGTCGTCCCCAGGCCATGAACGCCCTCAATGATGAAGTAACCGATGAGATCCTGTCCGTTTTCAAAAAATTCGAAAATGACCCCTCGGTGAAAGGTTTTGTCATCACCGGTTACGGAACTGCCGCCTTTTCTGCCGGGGCGGACATCGGCAAATTTCCGGAGATGCTCGGCGATGCTCATGCTTCAGCCCAATATGCAAGGGATTGCGCCCATGTCCAGATTTTTATGGATCAAATGCAAAAACCCGTGGTGGCTGCCGTCAACGGCTTTGCCCTTGGCGGCGGGCTGGAATTGGCCATCCGCTGTCACGCTATTGTCGCTACGAAAAATGCAAGCTTTCAGTTCCCCGAGATCACACTGGGGATCCTGCCGGGGATCGGCGGCTGTGTGGTGCCCTACCGCAAATGGCCCCGGGGCGCCGAATTGTTTCATGAAATGATTTGTCTGGGCCGGCCGCTCAGGGCCGAAGAAGCCGCTGATGTCGGGATGGTGACCAAAATCGTGGATGATTATCCCGCATTGATTTCAGCAGCCGTCGAAGCGGTCAACAACCTGCAGGGCACAACCGCCCGCATTCCGGAAGGTAAGGTTGAAATCCCGCAATGCAATATTCCGGATGAACCCAAAGCGGGCAAGCAGGCGCTTAGCAAAGAGGCGGTATCCCTTACAGTAAAAGTGATCCAGGAGGGCGCGGCAACTGCAAATTTCAATGATGCCCTTGAAATCGGATATAAAGGATTCGGAGAAATTGCCTGTACGGATGCAGCTAAAGAAGGCATCTCGGCTTTCCTGGAGAAGCGACCGCCGAATTTTACGAAATAATTTTACTGGGTGTTTTCCTGGGCCTTGCTTCGCTTTATGCTTTCCAGACGCTCTAGAAGGGTTCTGGCTTTAGTGATATTCTTGTTGACATCTTTGTAATTCGGATCGATTGCCGAGACAGACTCCCACTCTCGAATGGCATCAGCTAATTTTTGATCCCCAAAGTATACGAGACCCATGTCATAATGAACTTCCTTGTAAGTGGCCTCACACTTCTGGATATTCTTTGCGCATTGCTCGCAATTTTTATCGTATTGCAGCGACGTCTTGAATTCATCCCTGGCAGCCAAATAATCTTCTTTGCCGAAAAGAACCAATCCCTGTTCAAAATGAGATTTGGCAAGGTAGTCTTTTACTTGCGAATCATTCGGGTTCTTCTTTGCAAGGGCTTCAAATTTAACAATCGCTTCTTTAAACTTTTTTTTGTTATATAACGCTATCGCATCCTCTTGAAGGTTTGCGCGGTTTCTTTTCTGGATTTTTTTAATGTATTCCCGGCAGTCAGAACAGTCATTGTTGTACTTCAGGGAAGCTTCAAATTCCGCTGTTGCTTGAGAATCGGCTTTTTCCCCAAACGATTGTCGACCCTTCTCAAAATAGGCAAGCGCCAGGTAATTAAGTATAACCTTATCAGCAGGCGTTACGTTTAAAACTTTATTGAATTCGATGATCGCATCCGCATATTCTTTTTTATTATAAAGTTCAATGCCCAGCTCCCGATAGTTGGCTGTCTGATCTGCAATTGCTTCTTCTTTCTTTGGCACCG
>Ga0255053_10001548_pt1 | contig 12649 bp, 16 predicted proteins | sample JV7_2_22_MG_FD_188635 | JGI IMG/M metagenome (GOLD analysis project Ga0255053, IMG submission 188635) | Seawater microbial communities from Jervis Inlet, British Columbia, Canada - JV7_2_22 | ecosystem: Environmental > Aquatic > Marine > Inlet | place: Canada: British Columbia | collected...
GGACGAACTCCTTATTGTTCAATGCATGACCTCCGGTTCAACATCTGCTTCTTCCTCATTTCCCGGCTTGCCTCTAAATTTCGCAAGTTCCTCGTAGGCTAATTGTGCCGCTACGCGAAGATATTCGACCAACTCCGCGTACGCCGTTTCGTTCGCCTCATCATCGCCGCCATCTTCCGCCGTCGCGCGCGTAATTTGCAGCATGTCCTTAATGATTTCCTCAAGCGGTTCGGCGGACAGCCGCTGCCTGAGTGCATCGGCGTGATTACCTGATACAAGCCCATGCAAGAACCCTTCGCACCAGCGACCAAGCGCTGCTGCACGCATCGGCGCGTCTTCTTCGTCATCCGGAAGAAGCGGCTCAAATTGGGACCGGCGTTCCGATAATTGGCGGTATGTTGACTCAAACAAGCTGCTCAGCATCACCTCACATTCGGCGCGCAGCACATCGGATGAGTCCGTGCCCTCGAGGACCTGGGACAGCCACTCAAAACCACTGTCGACGCCGGCAACAGCAAGGCGCCCCGATAGCAAGCCATGTGTCTGCGCTGCATCCCAGGTAGCGCCACAGCTTTTGAGCGCGGCATCCAGCTGATCGTGGTCGATCACCTGCTCCATCAGGCCTGTCTCCGTGGGTGCTAAATCGGGCCTAATGATCCCACGTAATGCAGGTTCAGGCCATGCTGAGGACATTCAGTCGTATTCGCATTGATTCTGCTTGAGCGCGTGTCTATATTGCTCATATGGCCGAAGACATTAATGCAACTTTTGAGCACGAGTTGAAGCGACTTGAGAAACGCGTCGATGCGCTCGTACAGGTGTGTGATCAGCTGCAGGATGAGAACAAATCGCTCAAGCAGCGCCAGGACGTATTGACATCCGAGCGTGCAAATCTCCTGCAAAAGAACGAACAAGTACGAGCCCGTGTCGAGGCAATGATCGGCAGGCTCAAAGCGATGGAGCAAGGATCCTGAATATGAGTGACCCGTACGCACAGGTAAGTGTCAGAATCCTGGATAAGGAATACCAGGTTGCGTGCCCGGCAAACGAGCGCACAGACCTTCTTGATTCGGCAGAAGCGCTTAACTCGAAGATGCTTGAGATTCGTGACAGCGGCAGGGTCGTGGGGCTCGACCGAATTGCCGTCATGGCTGCTCTGAACATGGCGAATGATCTGTTGCACGCTCAGGCCCGTGACCGGTTGCTTGAGGGTGACTTGAGCGGCCGTCTCAAAATTATTTCCGATCGCGTCGAGAGTGCGTTGGGCGGGTCTCAACAGCTGGATCTCTGACGCGACCTGGGCAGGAATTCCGATATGGCGCCTCCTGCAGTGTTCGATACCGACCTGGAAACCTTTCGACCCTAAATCTTTACCTCGGGGTCGTGCACTGTTGGCAGCATTTGAGCAAGGCCGTTTACACGGTCAGCCTGTTGCTGCCACGGCTGACCCCACCTGTTGCTCCGGTTCGAGAGCGACGGTCTGTAACGGCACAGGCGGGAGGCGCTTTTGACTTCAATCAGAAGACCGATGGCCCGACTTCGCGAGTCGGCACTTGCCGCACGTCGTTCACTCACGAATGAAATGCGTGATTACGCGTCTTCGTAATTCTGCAAGTGCATCGCAAACTCGCACGAGTTTATTTCCTGCAAAAGCATTGCATGCTATTTGCCCGTTAATGACGAAGTTGACCCAATTACCATTATCGAGCGCGCATGGCGCGCAAAAAAGCGCGTTTTCGCTCCAGTAATCGACATGCGCGACAATATGATTTTTCGGCATCTTGCTCCGGACACCAAACTTGAAAGGAATTTTTTCGGTATTTGGGAGCCAGTTTCCGAACCGTTTGTTTCTCCACGCACGATTGATCTCGTCATCACACCTGTTGTTGCATTCGATAATCGACACTATCGAATCGGAATGGGCGGCGGTTACTGCGATCGCTGTTTTTCGTTTCTGCAACACTGTCGAAACTGGCTGCATCCAAAGCTGATTGGTGTAGCGTTTGACTGTCGGGAAGTCGAGAAAATTACGCCAAGCCCTTAGGATATACGGCTTTGTCAAGTTGTAACAGAGAATGCCTGGCCGGCGCCCCGCTTCTAGAGCGGGAGAAAATCAAAGCAAGCTACGCTGTCAACGCGTTTCTCTAATGGCTTCTTGGGACTTTGAAGTTTGTATTCGCTCAAGCATATCTGCATTGTTTCTGTCGCTAATTCCCGACATTCACATGTGCTCACAATCATAAAGCTACCGACACAGAAGAAATAAGAACACGACACGAACTTTCGCCGTGCAACAGCGTTGATGAATCGTATTTTTCAAGCCGTCAACTACGTCGCCTGAGTCGCTGGATTTTTTGGATTCGTTGTATATACTCAACGCCGGGTACCCGACACGGAGAAAACACATGGCTACTAAGAAGAAGTCAAGGAAAAAAGTTTCTAAGCGCAAGGTCGCGAAGAAACGTAAAGTTACGAGGAAAAAAGCTGCGCCGAAGAAACGTCGCGTAGCGAAGAAGCGGAAAGTTACGAAGAAGAAAGCCAAGCGTAAGGCGAAAAAGAAAGTAGCCAAGCGCAAGACTAAAAAGAAAACCAAACGTAAGGCTAAGAAGAAAGTAGCCAAGCGTAAGACTAAGAAGAAGGCCAAGAAAAAGGCTAAAAAGAAAGTAGCCAAGCGCAAGACTAAAAAGAAAGCCAAGAAAAAGGCTAAAAAGAAAGCGGCTAAGCGTAAGACCAAGAAAAAGGCTAAACGTAAAGTAGCTAAGCGCAAGACCAAGAAAAAAGCCAAGAAAAAGGCTAAAAGGAAGGTCACCAAGCGGAAGGCGAAGAAAAAAGCTTCCCGCAGGAAAAAACGTTAGCCTGTAGGCCGACAGGAGGATTGGTTTTCTTCCAAGCCAACACAAAGTGCCCGCTTATGCGGGCACTTTTGTGTGGGCTGCATATCCACTTGTGGCCCTAAATCGGTATACACTTGGCACCAGATATGGACGTTTCCGGGAAAAAACGCAACGCAGCGAAAGCGTCACTCGAATTTATCGAGCCAGGCACAATCCTGGGAGTCGGTACGGGCTCTACAGTAGACGAACTCATTGAGTTGCTGCCAACTGTCCGTGACCGGATCGACAAGCTCGCTTCAAGCTCAACTGCGTCGACTGAACTGCTCGAGAGAAAAGGATTCGAGGTTTCCACGTTGAACGAAGTCGGCGACGTGGATCTGTACATCGATGGCGCCGATGAGGCAAACAAGCACCTTCAATTGATCAAAGGTGGTGGTGGAGCGCTTACTCGCGAAAAATTGCTTGCCGGAGCAGCGCGACGATTTGTTTGCATAGTGGATGAGACCAAGCTCGTTGGCATGTTGGGTAATTTCCCGCTGCCAATTGAGGTTTTGCCCATGGCGCAGACTTTTGTTGCCCGCAGACTGCTGAAGCTCAGGGCGCATCCGATTTGGCGTGAAGGATTTGTAACCGACAACGGCAACCATATCCTTGACGTTCACGAACTCAATATCACCAACCCGCTCGAAATGGAGACCCGCCTGAATCAGATTCCAGGCGTCCTCACTGTGGGAATTTTCGCGCACAGGCCGGCTGACATATTGCTGATTGCGGACGATAGCGGCGTGAGAGAAATGCGCGCTTGATCGCCTCACGGGACTAATATCCTGCAAATCCTGTATTTCACCCTCGTTGCGGCTCTTTTGTACCTGGTCTCCAACTGGATCGTGGACTGGATTGAAAGGGCTGCAGGCCGGCGCTTCAAAGGCCGCTCTTTCTTGTTCTTTGGTATTCTGCTGGTCCTTGCGCTGACGACGTTTAGTCTGATTCGTGTCTATACGGGAAATCCCTGATTTACAAACATTTTTTATTTCGCTAGCCTGTTCATGCAGGCGTGTTTATATTAAGTGGGGGATCAAATATGACAGAGAATAATAATGCCGACGACGCACTGTCATCGGACTCATCGAATCCGGAAGAGATTCCTCTCATGCAGCGGGTTCTCGATAACCCGTTTCTACTTCTGGTTCTTGGAATTGCTGTTCCGGCGGTGTTTTACATCATTTGGGGCATCATCGAGATAACCCAGATTCCGATCGCGGACTGAATGGGGGGATAACACAATGGCTATCACACCACCGAGTGAGCGGATCTGGTGGCGGCAACCTATTGCCAAGATCGAACTGATCTGGATCATCATCGCCTTCACCTGGGGCCTGATCATGTTCTTTATGATGATCTATTGGCACGGTGCCGGCGAGCAGAATCTCTCGAATGAGGCTTACCAGATCAAACCGCAGCGATTTGCCGAGCATGCCCAGGCAATGATTGACGAGCACCAGGTCAGGGAGGAAAACGGTTTCCCGGTTGTTCGTCCACCGCCCGGTAGCGACGTCTACCTGATTGCCCGACTGTGGCAATGGTGGCCAATTCTGGAACTCGAGAAGGACCAGAGCTACCGCCTGCACCTTTCGTCCATGGACTGGCAACACGGCTTTTCGCTGCAGCCTGTCAATATCAACGTTCAGGTCCACCCCGGCTACGACATGGTCGTAACAATAAAGCCCAATCAGGCGGGCGAGTTCGGCGTGGTTTGTAATGAATTCTGCGGGATCGGTCACCACATGATGGTTGGCAAGATCTACGTCGTCGAGTAGGGGGGCGCCACGATGTCCAGTTTAATAGATTACCGTACCTGTCCGACGACCGGCCTTAAGGTCGATCGAGCGGCAGAAAAACTTATCAAGGCAAACGCCGTCGCTGCTATTGTGTTCCTCGCTATTGGCGGATTATTCGGCTTGCTCGTTGCGCTGACACGCTGGCCGGCCGTGCATTTCCTTCCGGCCGACTGGTTCTACCTGGCGCTGACCGCGCATGGTCTGGATGTGCTTCTCGTCTGGATAATCTTCTTTGAGATGGCCGTGTTGTATTTCGCTTCGGCGATCTTGCTCAACTCCAGACTTGCGGCTCCGAAGTGGGCCTGGGCCGGTTTTGGGCTAATGTTGTCCGGCGCCCTGATCACCAATGTCGCCGTGCTGCAGGGCGGTTCGAGCGTGATGTTCACCTCATATGTGCCTATGCAGGCCGAACCACACTTTTATCTGGGGATAATTCTGTTTGCGGTCGGGGCGCTCATTGGCACTTGCGTGTTCTTTGGCACCCTTGTGCTCGCCAAACGGGAAAAGACCTATGAAGGGTCAATCCCGTTGGTCACGTTCGGCGCGCTGACGGCCGCAATCATTGCGGTATTCACGCTTGCCTCCGGTGCAATCATCCTGATACCGACATTGCTCTGGTCGCTGGGATTCGTCAGCCATATCGATCCATTGGTCTACAAGACCATCTGGTGGGCGATGGGACACTCATCGCAGCAGATCAACGTCTCGGCGCATGTTGCTGTCTGGTATGCCATCGCCGCGATGGTGTTTGGCGCCAAGCCGCTTTCAGAAAAAATCAGCCGCATGGCGTTCCTGATGTATATCCTGTTCCTGCAACTCGCGAGTGCGCACCACCTGCTGGTCGAGCCCGGACTGAGTTCCGAATGGAAGATATTCAACACGAGTTACGCCATGTATCTGGCCGTACTCGGCAGCATGATTCACGGCATGAGCGTGCCCGGCTCGATCGAGGCAGCACAGAGAGCGCGCGGACTCACTAAAGGCTTGTTCGAGTGGCTGCGTAAGGCGCCCTGGAGCAATCCTGCGTTTGCAGGCATGTTCATGTCGCTCGTGTTCTTCGGCTTCATCGGCGGCATTTCCGGCGTCGTCATGGGCACTGAGCAGATCAACCTGATCATGCACAACACGCTGTATGTGCCCGGCCATTTCCACGGCACAGTCGTCGCCGGTACGACGCTCGCTTTCATGGCCATCACTTACATACTTGTACCGCTGATTTTCCGTCGTGAACTCATGATGAAGAAGTTGGCCTCGTGGCAGCCCTACGTTTTCGGCATCGGTGTTGCGGGAATATCCGTGTTCATGATGGGCGCCGGTACCCTCGGCGTGGCCCGGCGACATTGGGATATGACCTTCGCGGATGCGGCGCTGCCGTTTGACTATCCGTCGGCCGCATTCCTGATGATGGGCCTCAACGGCATATTCGCCGTCATGGCGGCGCTCGGTGGCCTGATGTTTGTCGTAATCGTCGTCGGATCGGTGTTCTTCGGCAAGAAACTTGCTGACGACGAGAAACCGTCGTATCCGGAGGTTCCACCAGCATCCGCTGCAGTTAGCCACTATGGCAGTTCCGAGTCTCTGAAGATTCCTGGTACCGCATTCCTCGTGGGCATCTTTTTCGTCGCGTTTGTGCTTTACTATTTCGTGAACTGGAAGTACCTGTCCGAGATCTGGCCATTAAGCTAGCCTACAAGCGAACAACCAACAGTCTTTCTACAGTTCTCGGCGCCCTTATCCTCTTCGGGATAGGGGCGTCGGCTTCTGCGCAACAAGACTATGACCGTGAGGCTGCCCTGGCAGTCAGCCAGGGTGTCGTCGGTGAGATGATCGGCGACTATACGTTTCGAGACGTCGATGGGCAGTCATTTCCCCTGCAGGCACTCCGCGGCAAGCCGCTGGTCATCAGCCTCATCTACACAAGTTGCCACCATGTCTGCCCGCTGATCACCGCCAATATTGAAAAAAATCTCGAGATCGCGCACGAGGCGCTGGGAGAGGACTCATTTTCCGTCGTCAGCATCGGATTTGACTGGCAGATTGACACTCCCGACCGAATGCGCATGTATGCGTCAGCCAAGGGGATCGATGCGCCAGGCTGGCACTTCCTGAGTGGCGACGAGGCCTCCGTCGCGGCCATTAGCAAGGATATCGGCTTTCAGTATTATCCGAGTGCCAAGGGCTTCGACCACTTGTCACAAACGACGATCATAGATGCGAATGGCAAGGTATACCGGCAAGTCTACGGTGAGGATTTCGATGCGCCGGCGTTCGTCGAGCCATTAAAGGAACTGGTGTTCGATACGCCCCGCGATGCTGGCTTCGTTGACCATTGGGTAGACACTTTCAAATTATTCTGTACTGTCTATGATCCCAATAGCGGCCGTTACCAATTCGACTACTCCATTTTCATGACCATACTGACCGGCATACTTTGCCTCGGCGCGATTCTCATATTCATCGTTTATGAATGGAGACGCGCACGATGACTTCGCTTCGATGGCGTTACTGAAACGCACTATTCGCCTCCTGTTTGCCCGCGCCGAAGCAGTCTTTGACTGGAGCTTCGGGCAGCGCAACAATCCCCTCACTCACCTGGGGTCGCTCGGCTGGTACTTCTTCTGGATTGTCGCAGGCACCGGCATTTACCTGTACGTATTTTTCGACACCGGCATCACCGATGCCTACGCTTCGGTCGAGTACATCACACACGATCAGTGGTATGCAGCAGGCGTCATGCGCAGCCTGCATCGCTATGCCTCGGATGCTCTCGTCATTGTGGTCTTTCTGCACATTCTGCGCGAGTTTTCCCTCGATAGGCTGCGAGGCAAGCGCTTCTTCGCCTGGATCACTGGCATTCCGGCACTCTGGTTTATTTACATTTGCGGCATTACCGGTTACTGGCTGGTATGGGACAAGCTCGCGCAATACGTCGCAATCGCAACGTCCGAGTGGCTTGACAAGTTACCGTTTTTCGGTGAGCCGATTGCAAATAACTTCCTCAACAGCACAACGCTTGGCGGCCGCTTCTTCACGCTGATGGTGTTCATGCACATCTTTGCGCCGCTGTTCATGTTGTTCCTGATGTGGCTACACATTCAGCGGCATGCACGGGCCCGTGTTAATCCACCACGAACCCTCGCGATTGGGACAGCGATCACCCTCCTGGTCTTGTCTCTCGTCTACCCGGCAGTCAGCCAGGGCCCGGCGAACCTCGACGTCGTACCTGCAACTGTTAATCTGGATTGGTATTACCTGGCCGTCTATCCATTGCTCGATGTCATTCCCGGAGGGCAACTCTGGCTGATACTTGTCGGCGGTTCGATCGTCCTGTCTCTTATGCCATGGATACCACGCGCCAAGCCGATACCAGCAGCAGTTGTAAGCCTCGATAACTGCAACGGTTGTGGGCGTTGTTTCGACGATTGCCCGTTCAGCGCCATCACAATGGAACCACGTAGCGATGGTCTCGCGTACGAGACTGAGGCGGTCGTCAGCATCAGCAATTGTGTGAGCTGTGGAATCTGCGCGGGTGCATGTCCAACCGCAACGCCATTCCGCCGTGCTGCGGAAATTGTCTCCGGAATTGAGTTGCCCGAGCACCCAATCGGAGCGTTGCGTGAGCGCACGCTGCAGGTGTCTGCGGGCTTCGATAACGTGCCGAGAGTTCTGGTTTACGCATGCGATCACTCCGGCGCGGATGCACTCGGCAACAGAAACACGCAAGTTATTACGATGCCGTGTGTCGCGATGCTGCCACCTGCATTTGTCGACTTCGTATTGTCACGTGGCCTTGCGGACGGCGTGATGCTCGCCGGTTGTGCTGAGGGAGACTGCTATTACCGCCTCGGAGACCAATGGACACGCGAGCGCGTGGCTGGGCAGCGCGACCCGTATCTGCGCAAGCGAGTCGATCGTGAGCGGCTGATCCTCAGCTGGCTGCCCTCCGGAAGCAATCGGCGGCGGGCACGTGCGCTGGAGGAATTCAAGGCATCCCTCGAAAAACTGCCGGCGAAAACGCCGCATCGTAGAGCAGACCGTGCGTAACGGGCTGCGCTACCTGATTCAGTTCACAGCATACGCTGCGTTCGCAGGCATGGTCGCTTATCTATCGTTTTGGCCAAGATACGAGTATTCCGCGCCCGAGGCGGCTGTCGTCAAACTCTCCTTAAGTCATGCCACCGAACGCGTTGAGCCGTGTGTGCAACTTACGCCGCAGGAGATTGCAGATTTGGCGCCAAACATGCGGCGCACACAAACTTGCGAACGCAAGCGGCTACCGTTGATGATTGAACTCGAGTTGGATGGAGAGATCGTAGTACAACTACAGACCGAAGCATCGGGATTGTGGGAGGATGGTCCTGCATCGGTCTACCAACGCTTCGATGTCTCGCCCGGCTCGCATCACATTGCAGTGAGACTGCGTGATTCGGCCAGAACCGGGGACTGGGACTATACGCACAACGAGGATGTTGAACTTGAAGCCGGGCGGTATCTGACGATAACGTTCAAGGCAGAAAATGGAGGCTTTGCGATTCGATGAGCCTGATTGAGTGGAAGAAAGAATTTAACATCGGCGTAGCCGAGGTTGACCATGAACACCGGCAGCTGATCGTTCTGATTAATGAGCTGCATGACGTAATTCAGGCGAGCGGAAAACGTGATCAGGTACTCGATTCACTGGGCGAGATCTTCGCACAGATCTCCTCGCATTTTGCACTCGAAGAAAAAATGATGCGCGAATCACACTACCGCGCTCTTGCTGAGCACAAGGAAGACCACGAGACCTTGCTCGATGAGCTGCGCGATATCATGGACGCAGTGGAAGACGACGGCAGTTACGATGAGTCAAGACTTGCCGACGATCTGGAGCGCTGGTTTACCGAGCACTTCAAGACGCACGACGCAAAATTGCATCTGTCGGGGCGTACTTAGCCAGGCCAGGATTCATAATTGAATTGGTAATTGCTGAGATTGCGCCTTGAAGATCAATGGCGTTCACTCCTGCGCTACTGAACGCTGCCGAGCGCCACCCTGATCGCCTCTCCATTTATGCCGCTGGCTTCCTCGGATACGAGGAAAGCGATCATCTCGGCCACCTCCTGCGCCGTGGCAACGCGGCCCGCAGGATACAGTGCCGCTCGTTCCGCCCATACCTGATCGGTCGAGATATCCTGATCCTTCGCTTCCTGGCGGGCCGAACGTTCCGCCATCTCCGTCCGTACCCAACCGGGCAAAACCGCGTTGGACGTAATGCCGTATGATCCGCCGTCCTGCGCGACCGACCGCATCAACCCCAGCAATCCGTGCTTGGAGCTGGTATATGCACTGCCAGCAGACTCGGCAACCAGGCCTGCCGTAGAACTTGTGTAGACAACGCGTCCGTATCGGCGCTCAACCATTCCCTGCAACACAAGCCTCGATAGATGGAATGGCCCATCGAGATTGACTCGCATCGCCTCACTCCAGACCTCTGGTTGCTGCTCCCAGACGACCTTTTCATGGGCTGAACCGATGCCGTGATTACATATGAGGATCTCGATCGGCCCCAGTTGTTGCTCGGTGTCTGCGACCGCGCGCGCACAGCCCTCCAGGGTTCCCAGATCTGCCACCGAATACTCGAGACCCACCTCTGCCAGCTGCTGCTCATTTCGGGCGACACACATTACCTTGGCGCCGCGTGCCGCCAAAATTTCTGCGGTCGCACGCCCTATTCCTCGGCTTCCGCCTGTGATCAGGGCAACGCGCCCCTCGACTCCGGCCATTTCACAAATCCTCCCGTCGCTGGCTTTGGAACAGTATATAAGGTCCCCTGCAAGAAAATGGGCCCCTGATGGGGCCCATTTGTTGTTGGCTGGGGGACCAGGATTGAGTTGCGGCTGCGCCGCTGCCTCGCCAACTGCTTCGCTTTGGTCGAACAAGGTTCTCATCCTAAAGTCCCCCCCAACAAAAATGGGCCCCTGATGGGGCCCATTTGTTGTTGGCTGGGGGACCAGGATTCGAACCTGGGTTGGCGGAGTCAGAGTCCGCAGTCCTACCGCTAGACGATCCCCCAAATCCGGCGGGGTCGCAGCTCCAGTTTAACGCTTGGAGTACTGCGTTGCGCGGCGTGCTTTGCGAAGGCCGACTTTCTTGCGCTCAACCTCACGAGCATCGCGGGTTACAAAACCAGCTTTGCGAAGTGCGGGTCGCATCGACTCGTCATACGCCATAAGGGCGCGGGTCAAGCCGTGCCGAATCGCGCCGGCCTGACCTGTCGTGCCACCACCCTTGACCGTGGCATTGATGTCAAAACTCTCCGTCACCTGCAACAGCTCCAGCGGCTGCCTGACGATCATTTGAGCCGTTTTGCGGCCAAAGAACGTGTCTAGCGGGCGGTTATTCACTGTAATCGAGCCACTTCCCGACTTCAGGAATACACGGGCGGTAGACGTTTTGCGACGGCCTGTTCCGTAATAATTCGTGTCACTCATTATGTGTTCACTTCCAGTTTGATCGGCTGCTGTGCAACGTGATCGTGTTCCGGTCCTTTAAATACTTTCAGCTTGGAGTACATCTTGCGTCCTAGCGGCCCGCGCGGGAGCATGCCCTTTACTGCGGTTTGCAGCACGCGCTCCGGTGTTTCATCGAGCACCTTCTCAAGCGGTAATGACTTGAGATTACCGATGTAGCCCGTGAAACGGTGATACATCTTGTCTTTGAGCTTGTTGCCGGTCACGCGAATCTTCTCCGCGTTAACAACAACGATGTAGTCGCCCGTATCCACGTGCGGTGTGTACTCGGGTTTATGCTTGCCACGCAGGCGGCGCGCGATCTCGGTCGACAGGCGACCCAGGGTCTGGCCTGTGGCATCGACCACGAACCAGTCGCGCCGAACCTCTGCTGGCTTTGCAGAAAACGTCTTCATTATCTTATATCCATCGGGAATTCTAATGGTTCCGCCCGCAAGGTGCCGGAGGGCGAAAGGCGCGAAATTCTACTTCAGGCCACCGCCCAATGCAAACAATCCCGGCACTTTCAGACGAAAAACTACGCCGTAGAACGGCGTAATTTTTTCTCTATTTTTCAGTTAGTTATGCTTACACTGGACCGGCAAAGGCCACTAAAAGCCGTATTCTAGCGACAATGCCGTGAACGTGTCCTTTTTTTCCGTATCCTGCAGCACGTCGCTGTTGTGCCTGACTGTGTACGAAGCGACAAGCGCGAAGCGACCGATCAGTCTGGCCGACAGTTCCGTAACCGACTCCGAGAACGTGTTGCTGCCGCCGGATTCGATCAACAGTGCCTGCCCGAAACTGGCTGTTTCGCTGATCTGCCAAGTGTAGGTCAACCTGCCCGTTACGATCGTATCGCTCTGATCCGTATCGTCGGCCAGATCCGACTGCCTGGCACCGATACCAAGCTCGGCGTCGAATTTGTGTGCTTCTTTTTCGAGCACCCGCCGACCGTAACCGACCGTTTGAGAGAATTGCTCTTCGATGCTGCTGAAATAGTCCTTCCGCCAGTCGAGCCTACCAAAAAGAAAGTCGCGGTCCGAAATGTTGCGGGCGCTCTTCCAGCCGAGGTCGTAGGCTTCCGCCGTTGTCTCATCACTCTCGGTTGACCGAATTGCGGCGGCTTTCGCCTCGTGCTGCCAAAGTTCGAGCGCATATGCAATCCTGAAGCCCGAGTTCAGACTCGAATTGTCCGTATTGCCCGAGGTTGCCAGGTACCCGAGCTTGACACTGCCCGACCAGGGACTTTCTTCGTCTTCTTCCTCGGCCGCAAGTAACGGTGTCGCAAGCACCAGCAGGCCAACGACGTAAATGCCACGCAGGTCCATTAATGGTTTCCATGTGTCGGGGGGCGCGGAGTATACCGTCGCCGGACTCCGCATTGCTATAATTCCACCCATGAGTGACCGACATCTCACGCCGCTCGATCGCCTCCTCGCCGGTGCTAACAATGCGTTGCGCACGATCGCAACCCCGGGCGGTCATT
>Ga0255053_10001549_pt1 | contig 12648 bp, 7 predicted proteins | sample JV7_2_22_MG_FD_188635 | JGI IMG/M metagenome (GOLD analysis project Ga0255053, IMG submission 188635) | Seawater microbial communities from Jervis Inlet, British Columbia, Canada - JV7_2_22 | ecosystem: Environmental > Aquatic > Marine > Inlet | place: Canada: British Columbia | collected...
TGAAAGTGGGCGCATTTTATCCCCGAATTTCAATGGAAAATACGCTGCCAGGCTGGAGTAGCCCGTACACGATGAACTCTTCCGCCATCAATACATGGGTTGCGGAAGAGCTGCGCACCGTCGGGGCGGAGTTGTCAGTGTCACGACGACCGGCGATGTTCGGCGGTAGCCACACCATCAGTCTGCAAGGGGCGGTGTTTGTCGGCAACGACCCGACCGGTTCATTACTGGCCTGGAAGGGCTGGTCTGTGCATGACAGGCAAAGCCGCTTCGGTGACGAACTACCGCTGCGGCCGCTGCCACAGATTCAGCCGGGCATGATGTTCGAGGCACAGGACCCCTACGTAGCGCCGTTCCGCGAAATCGACGACCGCGCAGGTTTTTACATCAACGGCGAGTGGCAGGTCGGCCGGCGGTTTCGTATCCGGGCGATGCACTACGACAATCGCGCCGATCCAACGATTCTCGAGGACGGGCAATATGCCTGGACGACAAAGTTCGAGCATCTCGGCGCGCACTGGATCCTGCCGGGCAACTGGGAGCTGCTGTTTCAGTGGATGAGCGGTTCAACCGTGATGGGCCCGGTCATAAATGGCGCGCACGCCGTCGACACGGAGTTCGATAGTCAGTATCTGATGCTGACAAAGTCATATGACCGGCATCGCTTCTCCATGCGCTATGATAAGTTCGAAGTTACGCAAAACGACCGGACGCTGGAAGACAATAATTCGGATGACGGCCATGCCTGGACCGTTGCCTACTTCTACGATTACTCGGACACAATATCCTTTGGCGCCGAGTCACTGAACATCAAAACTCATCACTGCGGCTGGGCATACCACAGCCTCGACCCGGTGCGAACCGAAAAACAGTTACAACTGAGTCTCCGCCTCCGATTCGGTAACTGATATTTCCCAATTTGCTCCAAGAGATTGTGCTCGTGCTTAGAGTATTTAGTTATTTGTGGTGCCCCCGGACCAGCATCCTTGATACCCACGCCGGACAATCAAGAGTGGCTCAGCAGCCAGCAAACGGCTTAACGACGCGCAAAAAGCGCGGACTGTTGTTTTTTTGACACAGCCTCTTCCCATTTTCGCCCACAGGGTAGTACTGGCGGGAATCCCTCCAAATATGACTTGTTGTTTACTAGCAGCTTTTTTGGTGGTATAAATCTCGCATCCGTTGTGCGAAAAATGCAACGATTTTCTATTACTGCTGGTAAGGGGAGTAGTCCATGTATACCAACACAAAACTGCAAAATGCAGTGCGGCTTGCACTCGGCATAAGTGCAGGCACACTTGCTTTCGGCGTTTCTCCGGGTGCTCTGGCACAGGATGACGGCGTCGACGAACTGGAAGAAATTACAGTAACAGGTTCACGTATTAAACGCGCTGACCTGGACACTGCAAGCCCGGTTACCGTTATCGATCGCGCCGATATTATGGCGCAGGGCATTACCGACGTGGGTAACCTTATCCAGCGCATGCCCTCCATGTCCGGTACGCCGCTCGGTACCACGACGAACAACGGCAATACGGAGGAGGGTACCGTCCAAATCGACCTTCGTGGCATGGGCATAGACCGTACTGTGACCCTCATCAACGGTAAGCGTACCGTCGACCGTGGTGACTACACGACAATCCCGGCGATCATGATCGAGCGTGTCGAAGTCCTGAAGGACGGCGGATCGGCCGTCTACGGTGCTGATGCGGTTGCCGGTGTTGTGAATATCATTACACGCACAGATTTTGAAGGTGTAAACGTCGATGTTCAGACGGCCGATTGGTTCGACACGGATAACGGGCAGCAGACCAGCATTGGACTCATTGCCGGGAAACAATTTGATGGCGGTAACGTAATGTTCGGTATGGAGTATATCGATCAGGAGGAAGTCTTTCAGAGAGATACGCCATGGGGCTTTTTGCAGGGTTCTTATTACATTTATTACGATTCCCTCATCGGCTGTGAGGCTCATCCTGCCGCGCCTTATGATGGCACGCCCTCGGGAGGCTGCACCTTTTTCGGCTCGTCTCGTATCCCTGAATCGCGCCTGAATTTCTTCAGCATTGCAGATCCGAATGATCCGGACAATCCACTTTATGATGGAAATGGCACGTTTTTGATTGATCAGCCGGGCGCCGTAATGTCAGCTCATGATGGGCGCACGTACAACTACGCGCCGATAAACTACATGCAGACGCCGTACCAGCGGACGAACATTTTCGTAGAGGGTAACTTCGACGTGTCGGATAATATCCGATTCAAGGGATCGTTCCGCGGTGGTGAGCGCCAGTCAGATCAGGAATTGGCGCCACTGCCGTTTGACGACAACATTTATCCCGCATGGTCCGGAACTTTTGTAACTGATGCCGGAACCGGTGTCCCTACGACTTACTTCGTAGATGGCGGCGTCTCGGATCAGAACTTTTACCTGCGTCAGGCAATTGATAACTATAACGCTGCGAACGGTACGTCGCTGCCTTACGACCCGCTTCAAAATATCCGGCGCCGCATGACTGAAACGCCCCGGCATTTTTCACAGGACCTTGAACAATATCAGGCCGTTGTGGGCTTTGAAGGGACGTTGGCGCTAAGCAACAGCGAGTTAGACTGGGATATTTACTATAACAAGGGCCATCGCACCATGGCGAGTCAGCAACTCGGTCAATTCTCAGGTGAGCGCTTGCAACTTTCCTTGGGTCCATCGGCCGATCGGCTCGACGCTCTCGGCAATCCGAACCCGGACGGCGTACCGGAGTGTTATGGAGACCTGGTCGACACGATTCCCATCGCTGGCTGTGTGCCGTTCAACGTGTTTGGTGGGGAAGGTACGGTTAGCCAGGAGATGCTCGACTACATCGGTGTCACGCTGATTGAAACTCGACTTTGGGAGCAGGATATCGTCGGTGCAAGCGTCAGTGGGGCATTTGGCGAGTTGCAGGGTGGTCCGTTCGGTTGGGCCGCCGGTTACGCGTATAGGCACGATAGATTCACGTACACTCCGGACTCCAACAAATCGCTGGGTACTGCTACCGGTGGCGACGCGTTTCCCACCGATGGTGGTTTAATCTCGAACTCGGTCTTCGTCGAGATATTTGCACCGGTATTTGACAACGGCACGCAGTCTCTGTCCCTGAAAGGTGGTGCCCGCTACGACGAGTACAACCTATTCGGTGGCGACGAGACCTGGCAGGTAGGTGTCGAGTTCCAGGCGCTGGAATCCCTGAAACTGCGCGCTACGGCCGGCACGGTATTCCGTGCACCGACCATCAATGACTTGTTCGAGGGTCTGCAGGATAGTGCCCCGCTCTACACCGATCCCTGCGATCCGGACGACTTCGACGTAACAGGTCAGACAATCGCGCCTGGCTGCTCCCGAACTGCCATCCGGACCGACACGCAGGTTACGTCGCGGATAGGCGGTGAGGCGACTCTTATCCCTGAGACCGGCGATACCATTACGGCGGGTTTCGTTTGGAGGCCGGAATTTGGGGACAGCAACTTATCGCTCACGGTCGACTACTGGAAGATAGAGGTTGATGACGCCATTACCACTTTCGGCGCCCAGAACATCCTGGATCAATGCTATATCGAACAAGATCCTGCTTTCTGTACCTTGATCTTTCGCCGGGATGATGCTGAATTCACCATCAAGGAAATAATCGACACCAATGTGAACGTTGCTGCGCAGACTGGCGAAGGGATAGACACGGAAGTGCGTTATAACCTCGATACTAGGGCCGGCGAGTTTGAATTAGCACTCTTATGGGCGCACATGCTGGACCGCACCAGGACCGACTTTCCGGGTGCTCCCATTAAACAGCTCGAAGGTACTCATACTAATGTAACCGCCAATGACGGCGGGACATATGCCGAGGACAAGGTAAACTTTTCGGCTCGTTGGTTCCGCGGGAACTTTTCGGTGAGCTATCTGGCTGAATTCATCAGTTCGATTGAGGCAGCGCCGACCTATGTCCCTAGAGCCCCGGGCCTCACGTTCATACAGCAGATTGACTCATTTTTGTACCACGATCTGGTATTGGATTATTCGTTCAACCGATTTGGCACAACCCGGTTAACTCTGGGTGTAACCAACCTGTCGGACGAAGAGCCGCCTTTCATTGACAATGCCTTCAATGCAAGTACCGATCCCAACACATACCGCATGTTTGGAACCGGTTACTTTTTCCGGATATCTCAGACCTTTGAGTAAGCCGGATCAGACCGTTAACACGATTAGGGCCGCTTTCAGCGGCCCTTTTTTTTGCGGCGCAAAGCGCAGACCGCAGTGCTCAGGAATGTTTTCAGTCCCGCCAGAGATTTTCATCATCGACCAGCGCAAATAGTGCTTCGGCCTTCTCTGTCAGTCTCCTGCCGATGTGATCCGAGCTTTGATTTGGATCCAGGCCAAGTGTTTTCTGTACCGATGGATCCTGACAACGCGCAGCGTCCAGGTGCCATTTCATCGCGAAGTGTCTGGCAGCTTCCCGTGGCGTTGACGCGACCGCCGAGTCAAGGTAATCGGTTGGAACCTCTCCGGATATGACCCATTTAAAGGTCGTCGGGTCGCTGGCGTCGCGAACCTGGCCGATCACTATCTTATTGGGCAGCGTCCATGCCGGTCTCGCCTCGACCAGGACGTCGGTGACAATGCCGAGCCTCATCATTTCCTCGACGGCCTTGTCAAGCTTTTCTCTGGTCCAGGCGGCCATCTCCTCGCTTCCGCCACCGTGCATTTTCTCTGACATGTCTTTTGCTCAGTCCCGGACCGCGATGAACACCCAGGCCAGTGGCAGTTGCTGGCCAGAAACTGTAAGCGGCTCGGCTCGTATAGTGGTCAAAGCGTGCCTACGAAACCCTTCGCACAGACGGTCAAACGTTTTGCTGTTGACCGCCGCGTCGCACATGGATGCCATGCGTCTTGCACCGGCGTGCAATTCACCGTCCATTCTGTCGAGCCAGCCCAGTACATCAGCTGGTTCGTAGTACTGTATGCGATCGTGAATTTTGCCAACGTCTCTATATAGCCGCATAACGGTATCACCGGCAATATGCTCGCCATGCTGCATCATTATCGACTCCAGGGTCTGGACAGCAGGTGCGAGCTGCTTTGCAGCTGCCTCGTATTTTGCGCGGTCAGCACCACGGCAAGCCGCAAAACCTTCTTCGAACATCGCGATGGAATAGGGAATAAACCTGGCTTGCTGCATCCTCTCGATCGCATCGAGGCTAGCCGCGCACTCCTTATAAATGCCACCTGCCCGATTATGCAGCAAAAGGGCAAGCTGGCCACCGGGTGCAATCAGGCGGGCGACTTCGTCCATCGCCTCAAGTCCGGCATATTCAATACCAAACTGGCTGGTTGCGATGTCGTAGCCCGCAGAGTCCAGAGGAATGGAGCAAGCATCGGCAACGATTGTGTTCACCGTGGGAAATCGTTGTTTGAGTGCATTGATTGCTGTGGCAGAAACATCCAGGCACGTGAATTTCGGCAGTTGCCCGCCGAAAGCGGACTTTGCACACTCGACAACCGCGCCATTGCCGCTGGCGATGTCGATCACTTTCGGATCGTCATATTTTGCTCTGGCCGCCCGAAAGAAGTCATCCCAGAATGACTGAATCGCCGGATGACTGATGCCGCCACTGGTATAAGCGGCACCATACGGGGTGCCATCCCAATAGGCGTCCCAGCTTTCAGCTACTGACGAAGAGTCAGAGTTGTGGTCGGACATGACTATGTGCTTTTGTTTCATCGTGCCTGATCCGGCAGTATAGCAATTGCATTTCGGCGGCAATACGGCTGAGCGTATGGCCAAAGCCTTGGTTTGATTGTTATATTTTGAAAGAAGATTTTGATAGATTGCCGCCTCCGATAATGTCGAGCGAACCTTATGAATAAATATCTGGCAGAAATCAGTGCTATTGCGCGGAAAGCGGTCTCCAAGAAGGACTGGGCGACGGTCGCTGCTGGTGCGAGAGAGATACTAAAGCGCGACAGCCTGAGCCCGGAGGGCTATTTCCTTTCCGGACTGGTCGAGAGAGCATCACGGCGGCCTATTAAAGCCGTCGAAGCTTTTGAGAAAGCGCTCGATCTGGATGCCGACCGTTATGATGCCGCTATCGAGTTGGCATTTCAGCATGGCGTTGCACGTCGAAACGGCGACGCCGCAGCACTAGTGGCCAAATACGAAGAGAAATTGGGCAACAGCCCGCTCTACCTGAACATGGCAGGGACCGTATATTCGGAGATCGGAATGCCCGAAAGGTCCTGGCCTCTGTTTCAAAAGGCAAATGAACTGCAGCCGGGCGTCGATGTAATTCAGGCTAACGTTGCAGCCTGTGCTGTGTATCTCGGGAAAATCGAGGAGGCAAAGCACATATTGAAGAGGCTGCTTGAGCGGTCCCCGAATCATCAAGGCAATCACTACCAACTGGCCCGGCTCGAAAAAGCGACCGACACGAAACATATCGAGCAGATGAAAGAGGTTCTTCGTTCGACGAACATGTCGCCTGACAACAATATATTCATGTATTACGCAATCGGAAAAGAGCTTGAAGACCTCGAAGAGTGGGAAGAGGCGTTTAGCTATTTCAAAATGGCGGGGGATGCAGCTACGAGCGTAGCCGACTACGATATAAATACCGATCTGCAACTGATTGACAAGATTATGGAAGTTTGTGACGCGGACTGGTTGGCCGAAGGCGCGAACGATGCACCAAGAGACGTGTCCGGAAAAACCCCGATTTTCCTTGTTGGCCTCCCACGTAGTGGCACGACGTTGACTGAACGAATTATTTCCTGTCATTCGAAAGTCGCAAGTGTCGGCGAGACACAGTTCATGCAGATGGTTCTTCGCCGCGAGAGCGGTGTCAAGAGCCGTGAGAAAATCACCCCGGCCATGATCGAGGCAGGCACGAAATTGGATATCAGAATAATCGGGGATGGCTATATGGATATGCTGAAGTACAGGCTCGGCGATGAACCGATGTTTGTTGACAAGCTTCCTTTCAATATTTTTTATCTCGGATTCATTACGAAAGCCTACCCGAATGCCCGAATTATTCACATGAAACGCAACCCCATGGATAACTGCTTCGCTATGTACAAACAGGTATTCACCTGGGCATACAAGTTTTCCTACACGCTGGAGGGTCTCGGCCGCTTCTACGTGGCTTACGAACGCCTCCTCGATCACTGGCACGCGACGCTTAACGATCGGCTGATCGAACTCGAGTACGAATCGCTCGTCGCCGATCAGGACGGCCAGACACGAAAACTCCTCGACGAGCTCGGGTTGGATTTCGAGGAAGCCTGTCTGAACTTCGATGAGAATGTATCTCCGACTGCCACAGCCAGTTCGGTCCAGGTGCGGGAGAAAATTCATACCCGCTCGGTCCATCGGTGGAAGAATTATGCGAATCAATTGCAGCCGCTGAAGGAGTACCTGGAGAATGCGGGCATTGTGGTCGAATAGGTCTGTTACGTCATTCTTGCCGCTACTCACGGTGCAATATGAAAGACTACCTTGAACAGGTCAGCGTGACGGCAAGGAGAGCGGCCCAGGCGAAGGACTGGGCGAGGGTAAGCGCCTGTGCGAAAGAAATACTGAAGCAGCGTAAGAACAGCGCGGAGGGGCATTTTCTCGTGGGGCTGGTCGAGAAAGCGTCGAATCGACCAGGTCAAGCTGTAAAGGCTTTTTCCAGGGCGATCAGATTCGACGGCAGGCGCTACGATGCGGCGATAGAACTCGCCGGTCAGTATCTTCGTTCGCATCAATATGCCGAGGCTGTGGCGCTGCTGCAGAGCTATGAGTCTCACATGAATAACAGCCCGCGCTACCTGGATATGGCGGGCACGATCTATACCAACGTCGGCCAGCCGGAGTCTGGCTTGCCACTGTACAAAAGGGCAAACGAACTGCAACCGGGTGTCGATTCTGTACTCGCTAACCTGGCGGCCTGCAGTGTTTATATCGGTAAGATTGACGAAGCGAAAGAGATTTACCGCCAGTTGTTGAGTAAGTTCCCAAATCATCAGCGCAATCACTACGAACTGTCACGGCTCGAAAGAGCAAGAGATTCGACACATGTCGAGCAAATGAAGGAAGTCCTTCGCACCACAAATCTGCTACCTGAAAAGAATATTTATATTCACTACGCGATCGGCAAAGAGCTCGAAGACCTGGAGCAATGGGACGAGGCCTTTCACTATTACCAGATGGCCGGGAATGCGGCGGCGGCGACCGCCAATTACGACGTAGATACAGATCTGAATTTAATCGATAAAGTCATTGAAGTCTGCAATGCTAATTGGTTGGCTGCGAAGGCAGACGAGGCACCGAAAAACCCATCAGACAAGACGCCGATATTTATCGTGGGTCTTCCACGTACCGGTACGACGTTGACCGAGCGCATAGTCTCCTGTCATTCACAGGTGGAGAGCATTGGCGAGACGTATTTCATGCAAATTGTGATCAAACGGGAAAGCGGTATTGAAAGCGCCGAAAGAATGACGCCGTCAATAATTGAGGCGGCTTCGAAAACCGATATTGTGCCGATCGCAGAGGCCTACCTGGAATCGGTAGGCTACAAGTTTGGCGATAAGCCGATGTTTATCGAAAAATTTCCAGAGAACATCCTGTACCTGGGATTTATCGCGAAAGCATATCCACATGCTCGAATTATTCACGTGAGGCGCAATCCGATGGATGCTTGCTTCGCCATGTACAAGCAATCGTTCTTCAGGTACGCATACACACTCGACGACCTGGGTCGGTACTATGTGGCCTACGATCGCCTGCTCAATCACTGGCGGGAGACTGTGAGTGATCGGCTGATCGAAGTGGAATATGAATTACTCGTTAGTGATCAGGAGATTCAGACTCGAAAACTGCTTGAAAAGCTAGGCCTGGATTTTGAGGTGGCCTGTCTGAATTTCGAACAAAACATAAGCGCCAGTAACACAGCAAGCACCGTGCAGGTTCGCGAAAAAATCCATACTCGATCCGTCGGTCGGTGGACACATTTCGAGGAGCATTTGCAGCCGCTGAAAACCTATCTGGAGAACGCGGGCGTCGAAAACAAATTATAAAACAACGAGTTACGGGTATCGAAATCTATCTGACCCGTTTCACCTTCACGGCCCTTTTGCTACCTTCCGTGGTCAAGTTAAAAGAGCCCAATATACCTTCTTCGATCCGCACCTTTTGGCCAACCTTGAAACGAACGTGGTTGTCTTCGTTCTCTCGCCAAACATGTCCGTTGTCCAGCCAGAGAAAGTCAATTTTCAAAGCGTTTTTCGTCACCTCAACGATAGTTGCCTCCAAGATATCTTCAGGTTCACCACGGGTCTTCTGCTTCGTCTTTGCAAACTCCTCGGGCGAGGCGGAAATTTCGGCCGGCTCTGGCTTCCTGTCGTTATCAGAAATCCGGGCCTGGCTCGAGTGGACGGCCGATGCATCCGGTTCCGCGAGTACCTCGACAGGCGCGTCCCGGACTTCGACCCGGGAATTTGCTGAGTCAGCATCTGCATATGCGCTATCGAAGCAGGCAAGACGCTCGCTACTCGACTGAATGGTCGCACACGCACGAGTAGCATCAAAGCAGGCCAGTCGCTCCCCGTCATCAACGATTTGTATGCAGGCGTCCGCAAATGCCAGATTGGTAAAGCCGGCCACCAGAAAGAAGAAAGTCGTTCGACTCATTTTTGTTATCCACACGGTTTGGGAGATGCCGAATCATTATACGCGGGGTCAGACCACAGGCATATGAGCCAGACTATCCTTCATCGCTGTCGTCATCACGGGATGCCGTGGTCGATGACGCAATTTTTACCTCAGTACCGTCAGTAAGATTTTCGGCGCCACGTATAGCGACTCTATCGCCCTCGCGCAGCGATCCGACAACGGCGATGAGTTCGCCCTCACTGTCTCCGACATCGACAAATATTCGCTCTGCCCGGTTGCCGTCATTGATTCGAAATACATACGAACCGTTCTGGCGAAGTACCAGCGCATCACGCGGAACTGTCAGTGTGAGTTGCCCGGTACTGATCGGCACGGCAACGCTGACGAGTTGTCCAACCGTCCATTGTTGCTTCGCATCCGGCGGAAGATCAATTCGCGCTTCAAATGTCTGCGAGCGCACATCGCCAGTCGGAATCAGCGCGCGAATCTGCCCGTCGATTCGAACATCTCCGGCGAATACTGAGATGCCGTGGCCAACCGCCGTCCGGGGCAGGTGTTTGAGTGGCACAAAAGCGCGCACTTCCATGTTCTCGATATCAGTCATTTGAGCAAGGATTTCGCCGCGGGCGATATCCTCGCCTTCGCGACGGAGACGCTCGATAACAATGCCGGTGAATTGTGCCCTGGCTACCGTTCTCTCGATCAGATCGTCGATTTGACGTATTCGGACCTGCGTAATGTTGGCATCGCTTTTCGCAAGGTCCCGATTTGCTTCCGTTTGTTCGAGCTCGAATTCTGAAACGAGGCTCGAGCCTTGCAGCTCGGTTTGTCGCCGTAACTGGCTGTCGAGTTGACGAACATTGATTTCCGCCCGCTCGAGCAGGGCCTCCTGCTCCGCACGTTGAAGCCGCAATGGGGCATCGTCTATCCGTGCCACGGGCTCGCCTTTGCGGACGACGGTGCCGGGTTCGGCAACCATGAGCAGTTGGCCGGCCACGCCTGCCGTAACCTGCACATCGTTACGGCTGTAAATGGTGCCCGGGACGGAGACCGTCGGTGCGATCTCCATTCTAGGACTTCTGAGACCTGAACGATGCTGGCGGCCCCTTGCGCCGCCCAAACGCCAGTCGGCAGGCCCACCGACAAGATGAGTAATGCCATGACTGAATTTATCTGAATATTCCTACGCATCAGCTGCTGCTCCCTGGGCGGCCCGGGTCTTTGCGCCGAACAGCCGTTTGAATTCGACAAGTGGTGGCAGGCGCAGCACGCTTGGCATCAGGACCAGCGTGAATATCGCGCTCAGTAACATGCCCCCGATGATGACGGTCGCGAGGCCCCGGTAGATCTGCGAGCCGACACCCGGCACAAGCATCAGGGGCAACATGCCGAAGATGCTGGTCAGGGTGCTCATGTAAATGGGTCTTGCTCTCAGTCTGACGGCATCCGCAACGGCTTCACTGCGCTCCAGACCCCGCCTCTCACCGACGCGAGTCTGCATGACCAGCAGAATCGCATTATTGACGACCAGCCCGAGCAGTATCAGGAAGCCGATCATCGTTAACAGGTCCATCGCCTGTCGTGTGAACAGGTTCATGAACTGCAGCGCCAGGACGCCGCCGGCCATCGCCAATGGCATGGCCAGGAGAACCAGCAGGCTGTCCCACAGCGATCGGAACATCGCGGCCAGTATCAGGAACAGAATTATCGATGCCAGGATCAGGTTGGTGCCCATTTCCGAGAATGCGGCTTCGAGCCGGTCCGCCGTGCCGTGATACTGAATGTCGATGCCATCGGGGATAGCAGCCTTGAGTTTCGGGCCGGCGAAAACACGAAGTGTATCGAGCGCTTCCTGAACGGTCATATCATCCGGCGGCAGCACGTTCAGGGTCAGGGTTCGTTGTCCGTTTACCCTTCGTAACTGAGTCGGCCCGACCGAACGCCTGATCTGAGTGAGTTCGCCAAGGGTCTGGATACCTGCGAGTGGTGTGGCGACCGGAATGTCGGCCAGTTCTTCGGGTGAGCGCCAGACCGGACCGCGGAGAATCATGTCCATGCGGTCGTTGCCGTCGAAATATTCACCAACGAATGTGCCGCTGGTAACAGCACGGACCATGGTTGCCACTGCGGAACGGTCGAGCCCCGCAGCTGTGATGCGGCGATCGTTCGGAGCGAGCTGCAATTCAGGCTCGGCGATGGCCAGTCCCGGTATCGGCCTTACCGTCGCACCGGGGAGGGCTTCGTTGATTATTTGCATACCCTGCGTTGCCGCTTCCGCAAGGGTATTGATATCCGCGCCCTGCAAATCGACATTGATGCTGCGGCCACCGTCGAATCCAAAATTCAACAGAGAAGAACGTTGCACGAACGCCCGCGTATCGGGCAGATCCACAAGAACTTCATCCCGCACAATATTGATCATCTCTTCGATCCGGTTCGGATCCTGCGGATAGATAAACAGGGCGTTGAACGCGCCGAAGGCTGACAGGTTATAGCCTCGTATGTATGGCTGAACCTCGTGGTCCATGTACGGCTTCAGTCGTTCGACAATGGTCGCCGCGATTTCCTTCTCGAGCATTTCCACCGTACCGCCCGGCGGCATGGCAAAGAAGGCATTCAGGGAATCCGAAGGTGCCTGAGGCAGCAAATTGGCCTTCGGCATCAGCAGCACGATGATCAGCGTGGAGCCGCCGAGGATTGCGACAATCCAGGTGCTGCACATTGTGGGAGTTCTGGTGAGTTTCATGACCCATTCAGTGATTTTCGCCCACCAATGTTGGCATGGATCATCGTTTTCATCTTTCAACAGATAGGCGGCTGCAACCGGCAAAACTGTTATCGCGACGAAGAAAGAAGCCGAAACGGCCACCGCCAGCGTCAGCGCGAGATCCTGGAATAACTGGCCCTCCATACCTTTCATGGAAAGGACGGGCAGGAATATCGCAACAGTGGTAATGGTCGA
>Ga0255053_10001551_pt1 | contig 12634 bp, 9 predicted proteins | sample JV7_2_22_MG_FD_188635 | JGI IMG/M metagenome (GOLD analysis project Ga0255053, IMG submission 188635) | Seawater microbial communities from Jervis Inlet, British Columbia, Canada - JV7_2_22 | ecosystem: Environmental > Aquatic > Marine > Inlet | place: Canada: British Columbia | collected...
ATCAGGCTGTTTGGCAGCCGCGGCGGGTGGCTTTACCTCGATTTGCGCCATGCCAAACACCGATCCGGTAAACGACAATCGACAGGCCACAGAATATATCCTGAAAAAAGCAGCATTGAACGGCCCCGGGGTTCGTGTTTTTCCGGTTGCCGCCATAACAAAGGGACTTCAGGGTAAATCCCTTTGTGAATACAAAAAGTTGAAAGATGCCGGTGCGATTGCCTTTTCAGATGACGGCCTGCCGGTGATGGACAGCCAGGTCATGCTCCGGGCACTAGAATGTGCCAATGAGGTCGACAGTATCATCATTTCTCACTCTGAGGATCTTGGTCTTTCACAAAATGGGGTGATGAATGATGGGACACTCGCCGCGCAGATGGGTCTTGCGGGAATACCAAATGCAGCGGAGAGCATCATGGTGATGCGGGACATCGCACTTTGCGAATTGACCCGGACGCCGATTCATATTGCGCATGTAAGCACCCGGGAATCTGTTTATGCCATAAGAGATGCCAAAACCAGGGGAATACCTGTTACCGCTGAAACCGCACCTCACTATTTCACCCTTTGCGAGGATTCGGTGAAGGATTATAATACAAACGCAAAGATGAATCCGCCGCTTCGTTCAATTCAGGACCGGGAAGCGGTTCTGACAGGGCTTGCCGATGGCACCATCGATGCTATTGCCTCGGACCATGCGCCCCATGCTTCAACTGAAAAAGAAGTCGAGTTTAACCTGGCGGCCAACGGGATCATCGGGCTTGAAACCTCCCTTTCCCTGGGATTGAAGCTGGTAGAAAATAATACAATAACCATTATCGACCTTGTTGAAAAAATGTCGACCAACCCGGCACGCATCCTCGGCATTAAAAGCGGTCTTCAAATCGGTAGCCCCGCTGATATCACCATTATTGATCCTGACAGACCCTATGAAGTCGATTCGAATCGTTTTCAGTCTCTCAGCCGCAACACCCCCTTTGACGGGTGGAACCTGAAAGGAAAGGCGGTTTTAACCATGGTTGGCGGGAAGGTGGTTTTTGAAAAAACCGGAGCCATATAAAATCAGCCACCACCAGTAGAACTGGTGGTATGAGAAAGGCCCCTAAAAAGGGCCGTAATCTTCTTGGGTGTTAGACAGGATTAACCCTCCATAGGCGGGCAGGCAAGGATTGACCGGATTTTTTGCCGAGTTGCCGAAGGCAACCAGGCAAACAGCCATCGCCTGTGGCAAGGAGCAAGCTTCTGCTCTAAGGGGAAATTCTGGGGGCATCGAGATTTGATTCACAACCTATGTATCACCGACTTCGCAAAGCGGATGCAGTATTTGACCCGGCTTCCAGCCGGGATAAATAATCTTGTAAATCCTGTAGATCCTGTCTAATGTTGTTTCTATTTGCGCAGGAAATGGTAGAACCTTTTTAATTCTCACCGGCAGAGCCGGTGGATTAATTATGATTTAAAAAATGACAAAAAAGAAACCCCATATTCTTGTTGTGGACGATGAACTGAGCATGAGGGAACTGCTCGAAATCATGTTCGGTCGGGAGGGATATAAGGTATCATGCGCGGAAAACGGATGCATGGCCATCTCAATGCTGGGTAAAACCGATTTTGATCTGTTGCTCTGTGATATCCGGCTTGGCGATGTTTCCGGCCTGGATGTATTAAGAGCCGCAAAAAAGAAAGATCAAAATATAGTTGTTATCCTGATATCTGCCTATGCGACAGCCGAGACAGCGGTCGAAGCAATGAATGCAGGCGCCTACGATTACGTGCCAAAGCCTTTCGACAAAGAGGAACTCAAACAGACCATTGCCAGTGCCCTGCATTTAAAAACCATTGCCCGTGAAAAAGAGCTCCTTGATAAAAAGCTGAAAAAAACCTTCCATTTTGAAAAGATCGTGGGCAACAGCCCCGGGATGATGCATATTTACGATATGGTCAAACAGGTGGCCAAAACAAAAACCAATATTCTGATCACTGGAGAAAGCGGTACCGGCAAGGAATTAATCGCCCGTGCTATCCATGAACAGAGTGATCGCTCTAACGAGCACTTTGTGGTAATCAACTGCGGCGGCATCCCCGAAACATTACTGGAGAGCGAGCTTTTTGGTCACAAAAAAGGCGCATTCACCGGAGCAACCCAGGATAAAAAGGGACTTTTTTCAGTCGCTGATAAAGGGACTCTCTTTTTGGACGAAATCGGGGATCTCAGCATGCCTATCCAGGTAAAACTGCTGAGAGCCGTCCAGGAGAAGGTGTTTAAGGCGGTTGGGAGCAACGAGGATATTTCGGTTGATATCCGGATCATTTCCGCAACCAACAAAAACCTGGAAGATGAAGTGATTGCCAATAATTTCAGAGAGGATCTTTTTTATCGTCTGAATGTGATCGAAATAAGGGTCCCGCCTCTCAGGGAAAGAAAGAGTGATCTCCGCCTTCTTGCCCAGCATTTTCTAGAAAAATACTCCAGCGAAATGGGAAAAGAGATCTCAAAAATATCATCGTACGCCATTGATCTTCTCAATAAATATGATTTTCCAGGCAACGTTCGTGAACTGGAAAATCTGATGGAGCGGAGTGTGGCCATTTCCACTACAAACATCCTTCTCCCGGATTCCCTTGCCCTATCGGTTCATAAACGAAGATGGATCGAAGGGATGCAGGATAGACGATTTGACCTTGATGAAGTGGCAAAAGGGGTTTCTGTGGACGGCATTTTAGAAGAAATAGAAAGAGCTTATTTGGAAAAAGCTCTAGAATTGGCTGGCGGCAAAAAGGAAAACGCCGCCGAGCTGCTCGGTGTCGGGTTGCGATCTTTACGGTACCGACTTCAAAAGCTGGGGATTAAGATGTAAAATGATACAGTCGAGACAAGCGAGTGAAAAACATACCAATTTTTGTCACAAAAAAACAATATTTGTAAAACAGTAAGCGACTGATAAACATAAAAAAAATAACCTCTTTTTGTATGTATAGAAATATTTATTAATAAATACAGCATGTTAAAAATTATTCTTTCAAATAATTAAAGCTGGCACAGTTTATGCTGTATAGTTTGAAAAACAAGAAAACTTTAAATTCTATAAAAACCATAAAGGAGGGTGAACAATGTTACAGAAACTAAGGAAAAAGAACAATCAAAAAGGTTTTACCTTGATCGAGCTGATGATCGTCATCGCCATCATCGGCATCCTGGCGGCCATCGCCATTCCAAATTTTATCGCTTACCGTAACAAGGCTTTTTGCAGTCGGACAGAATCGGATGGTGATGGAGTTATTGCCGCTATTTCAGACTATTTTTCTATCCCTGCCCATGTAAATGTACCTATCGGAGCTTTGACCGGTGTAACCGCCCCCACTGGTGTATCGGGCACGGCATTGACGGGCACGAACACTGCAACAATCGTTAGTGGTTCCGGCGACCCGAACGATGGCATCACTGTAACGGTTACAGATGGCAGCGGTCGATGTCCCACTTCTTATACAACCAGAAGTGATGAATGGAGCGGATCAATATTTACAAAAATTTACGTCCCGGAATAACCAAATCGGTATGACTGCTCCGGGTTAATTTACCAAACCATACTTTTAAAAAGGGGGTTATTCCCCCTTTTTTTTATGCCTTTATCCGAATATCTTTTTCCCCGACTATACGTACAAAAAAAATTCTGTCTATTTTAAGATTCGCTCGCTATTTCTTTTCAATATGTTATATGTAATTGGGCGGTCTACATTTTTTTTCAAATCGTTATTCAAAAGATGGATGTCAAAATGCCGGTGCTGAACCCAGGTAATTCGGTTTCAAAAGTCGAGCTATTTATCCCTCTGGCTCTGCTCATTCTCCTTATATTCCCTATCTATGCTAACACCCTAAATGCATCCTGGCAGATGGATGACAAGCCCAACATCGTTGACAACACTCTGCTTCATATTGATAACTTGATGCCATCGACTCTTTACCAAACCTTTTTTGCATTTCCGGGTTCAATCAAAAAACTCTACCGACCGTTGCCATGCTTCACTTTCGCACTCAATTGGTATTTAGGAGGGGACGATCCTTCTGGCTATCATCTGGTCAATATTTTCCTCCATGTTCTCACCTCATTTATTCTCTTTCTCACCATTTGCTCATTATTCCAGACACCCACCTTAAAAGGCAGGTACGTTGAACGCGACGTCTATTTCATATCCCTTTTAAGTGCGGCTCTCTGGTCAATCAACCCGATACAGACCCAGGCGGTAACCTATATCGTCCAGCGGATGACCTCCATGGCAACCATGTTCTATCTACTTGGACTCTTCTTTTATATTAAAGCTAGAATTAGTCAAAGCATTTCAAACCGGATCCTTCTCTACCTGGGATGTTTTATCAGTTTTCTGTGCGCCCTGGGCTCCAAGGAAAACACAGCCACCTTTCCTCTGGCACTGGTACTACTGGAAATAGCCTTCTTTCAACATTCAAAAGTAGACAAATCTCAAACCCCATTTTTCCGCTTCGCGGCATGGATCGGAGTCCTTTTGTTTATAAGTGGCATTCTCATTTATACCAAAGGGAATCTCCTTTTTTTTATGGGGGGATACAGCCACCGGTCATTTAGTTTGCTTGAACGCCTGTTGGCTGAACCGAGAGTCGTCGTTTTTTATTTAACCCAGATTTTTTACCCCCATCCAGACCGTCTTTCCATTGATCACGATGTTCCCCTTTCATCTTCATTAACCGACCCATGGACAACCCTTCCGGCCATGGGAATCATCGCTTTGTTGATTTTCATCGGGCTGTTTCAGATCAAGAAGCGGCCTGTTTTGGGCTTTGCCATTCTATTCTTCTTCCTAAACCACATCATCGAATCTACGGTCATCCCCCTCGAGATTATCTTTGAGCATCGCAATTATCTTCCATCAACCTTCCTTTTTCTTCCCATCGCTTTAGGATCCGCTCGGCTCCTCAGTTTGTACAAAAAGAAAAACAGGTGGATCTTCAGCAGCATTTTTACTGCCCTCACCTTCTTGATCATCGGCCTGGGGTTGGGCACTTACACGCGAAATATGGCTTGGGCAACCAAGAGAACACTGTGGGAAGATGCAGCTGCTAAAGCGCCGGGAAACGCAAGACCTTTAAACGTTTTGGCCATTGATCTGGGATGGCGTAAAAATGCAACATTCGATGATTTAGACAAAGCGATTGTCTTATTAAAAAAATCTCTTCCGCTGTATAAGTCGAATAATTTCCAAATCGGCGACATATGGGGCAACATTGCCAACCTTTATCGCAAAAAAGGTGAGATTGAAAAGGCTATCCAATATTATGAACAGATCCTCAAAATTGACCCGCTATATATAAAAGTCAGGTTTGAATTGGCCCAGTCTTTGATTTTGATCCAAAGGTGGGAAGAGGCATCCAGACATTTAAACTTTGTCATTAATAAAGGATCACTTAATAGTGACTATTTTAATCTCAAGGGATTTGTCCTCCTTTGGCAAAACCGTCCCAAAGAAGCCTTACCCCACTTGAGACAAGCCTTATCCATTTCCCCCAACAAGGGAAGTATTTTGCTGAACATCGGAGTAGCGCTTACTCAAATGGAGAGCGGCAAAAACGCTGAGTGGTTTTTGCGTCGAGCAAGCCAATCTTTTCCCGAGGATATCATTCCACTTTTTTGTCTGATCGAAAACCGAATCAGGGCAAACGACACCATCGGAGCAAGGCAATACGCCAAAAATCTCCTATCCTTGCACAGTTTACAGTCCATAAAAGAGACTCTGGCAGAGCTTCCGGAAAACTTCAGGTTCGCGCCTGTCTCATGGCAGTTGATCTCACCTGTGATAAAAGAAGCACTCGTGGAGTTTTCGAACGACTTTTGAGACAAAAATGATATCTTTGACCCGTGTACTCCTTTCCCTCTGCTTGTTTGTTGCGGGACTTATCGCCATTGGGGTGCCGTTTCCCAACGAAGACCTTTTTTTGGCATTTTGCTCAGGTCGTGATGTTTTATCTGGCAATTTAGCAGCACCTGACAAGTGGTCCTTTACAATGCATGGCAAAGTGTGGATTGATCAGTCGTGGCTTTCCCACTTGATCTACTACTATTCCTTTTTGAACCTCGCATATTTGGGACCAGTACTACTCAAAGTGATACTTTTGGCTGCCTCGCTGGAACTTCTATATCTTCGATGTCGCTCGCTTTCCATTTCACCTGGAGTTTCCCTCATTGCTTTAACCCTAGGGACGCTCGCTTTTGCACCGTTTTTGAAAATTCGTGCGGAAAACTTTGGTATGTTATATTTCATCATTCTTTCAAACCTTTTAACCTTCCCTAATTTTCCAAATCGATGGCGGCAAATTGGCTCGGTTTTGACACTTGGAGTCTGGTCCAACGCACACGGCTCTTTCATGCTTGGATTTGTTCTTGTTGGCGTAAGATGCTTAATAGAAATCTTTAACCGATTTAAAGTATGGAATATTCTGATAGCCTCACCATGGATAGATCCTAAAAAAGGTCTTTCAATTACTGATGTTTATAAGAACAAATACTTAAACAGGGGTATTTCATCCATTAACAAAAAGAAATTGCTACAAAATGATATTTGGGGTTGGTTGGCAACTGTGTTCTTAGCACTCTTTATTATCTCTTTTGCTAACCCGTATGGGACAGATAATCTTATTGTTCCCTTCCAACAATTGTTTACACAGGAAACGACGGTAAAATGGGTCGATTGGCTCCCCTTGCTACATTGGGAAACCCTGTCAACCAAAGGATGGTTCAATCCACTATCTGTAAGGCCCTTTCTGGTGCTGTTGGGAATAGTGGGGCTCTTTATGATCATTCTGGTAAGGGGAGAAGGGTTTAGGAAAATTTCCATCTGTATCTTTGAAAAAACAAATAATTCTATCGGGATAATGGAAGTTTCAATACTCCTGATACTGATGCCGCTCGTTTTCAAGTTTCAGAGACTGATAACCTTTGCCGCCCCGGCTCTGATTCCTATCTTGGCAATTCTGATTCAACGATGGATAGAACATGCTAAAATCAAAGTTTCTTGGATGGTACGAGTCACCAAGAGCAGATTTAATATGGCCGTATTCGCAACCTTGACATGCTTGTGTTTATTTTTCCTAGGGGTAATTTGTTTTAAATCGGTGGGGGTTAGATATCTTCCCAGCAATCCTTTAAATTATGAGAGAAAAGCTCTTCCAGTTGTTCAACGATTAATGAGTCATGACCTGATGCGAAAAAACGCGGTTCAGTTCATGAAAAAAAACAATATTCATGGTAGGATCTTTACAAATATTTTTCTATCAAATTATCTCTTGTACCATATTCCAGAAATTAAACTCTTTTTCGATCTCAGAGCTCATTCCTTTTTTTCTGATAAAATCATCAAAGACTATCTCTTGATAGACAGTTCTAATTCCACAGAATTCGCCCAGGGCCAGAAATTGATGCAACAATTCGACGTCTCTTTTGTTGTATTGGACACAACCACCGGCTATTACTCCAAGCTTGCCGATCGGCTGATGAAGACGAAACAATGGGCCTGCATCTATAGAGACGATCGGATAATTATCTTGGCAAGTGTTCTTTCGAAAGGATCTGCTCATCTCACTGCCGATGGAGGCCTTGATCGCCTTTGGTACGGAAAATCTTCCACAAAGGTTGTTAGCAAATCTCTTCTGTCTTTTTTTATGAAAGGGTTGATTCAGCCAGAGCTGCTTAACAGCCTGATTAAGATTCAACGTAGTACGCCAAAACACTATGTCTATCGCCTGATTGTGAGAGCGATGAACGGTGACTCGAATTGTCTGAACGAGCCGACCAAGGATTTTCTTGAATCCGAGGCTTTGAGGCTCTCCGCATCAAACTACATGGTCTCAGGAGGTGCTTACAGTATCCTGCTAAGCTTATTTCAGGTTCTTGTTATTCTTGAGAATAACGATAAATTGTGCGAACCACAAAAGGCAGATTATAAATACAGTAAGTGGAAGAGAGAAGTAACCGCTGTTCTTAAACAAATTAAAACCCGTTACGGAGGTTTTTAGATTCTATATTTAATGGTTAACTTAACTCGTCCTAACAGTTTTTGGTATTAGAATACTTTACAAATATTTTAAGCATTATAGAATTCATACTTATTTTGATGCGATTTAAATTGTTACAATGATAGATAGGGAAAAAAAAGAAAACACGAACAACCCCCCTACCTTTTCCAGTTTACTTCTGGACTGTGGTCTCCCTTTCTCTTTTAGGACTTGCGGTTTCCTTCAATTTGTCAATCTCTCACTATCGCGTATACACCGACATCGGATACCGCAGTTTTTGTGCCATCACCAGAGCCATCAACTGCGATACCGTGTCCCAGAGTCCACATTCCATCCTTTTGGGGCTGCCGGTTCCCATTTGGGGCGTTATCGGGTACACGTTTTTACTTCTTTTAATGCCCTTTGCCCGGGGTAAAAGGGCTGATAAAAAACGAATATGGTCTCTACTCTTTTTCATAACATTGACTTACAGTGTCTACAGTATTCTCCTATCCCTTATTTCGACATTTTATATCAAAAGCTACTGCATCCTGTGCATTGCGACCTATGGGATCAACCTTCTTCTCCTTTTTTATATATGGCTTATTCGAAGACGGTTTGACCAAACCGGACTCATCCAGGGGTTGAAGCAAGATCTTTCTTATCTTTGGGTCATTAAAAAACAGACAATCCCTATTTTCTCGTCCTTATCTTCTTGTCATTATTGCTTTACAAATCTTTATCCCTTCCTACTGGCAACTAACCCCAGCCTCAATCTCCAGGGATATTCCCAAAGGGATCACCAAAGCCGGTCACCCATGGCTAGGAGCTGAAAACCCGAAATTGCAAATAACTGAATTTATTGACTACCAATGCTTCCAATGTAAAAAGATGCATTTTCATTTAAGAGCGCTGATCGTAAAACACTCTGATAAAATCCAGCTCGTGCATCGCCACTTCCCTATGGATCACAAAGTCAACCCCATTGTAAAAGAGCCTTTCCACGTGGGATCGGGTACCATGTCCCTGATCGCCATTTATGCAGCGTCGAAAGGTAGGTTCTGGGAGATGAACGACGCCCTTTTTGAAATCGCCGGACAAAAAACCGCTTTCAACACCAGAGAACTGGCAGTAAAAGTGGGACTGAACAGGACCGGCCTATCAAGGAGAATCCGCGATCTAAAAATCCAGCTTAAACTAAAACGCGATATCATGGAAGGATTGAAGCTTGGAATTACCGGTACCCCTGCCTTTGTTATTAATGATAAAATTTACATGGGTCAGTTGCCACTTGAAATCATTAAAAAAGCAATCGAATAGCGAATCTTTGTTTTTCTGATAGGATAGACAGGATTTATTGTATTCTTTTGTTGCGCTTTCTGCGTCTCTGCTTTTTTCCTTGACACTTTGATGTGCATGTGTATATACACTTATACACTTGATATATACACCAAACAAATGGGGTTGAGAGATGGAAAAAGTAAATGCGCTTCAAATTAGAAATAATTTGGGTCAAATATTGGACCGCCTGAATAAAAAGGGTGAGCCCATCCTAATCAGCAAAGCACACAAAATAAGAGCGGTATTGGTTACCCCCGAACAATTTGAAAAACGATTTATAGACTGGCAAACTGAAGATAAAAAGAAACTCCTGCTTAATGCAGTGAAACAGCTAAGACAGAAAAAGAAAGGAAATTTGACAAGTCTTTCTGTTCTGCGTGAGTTGAGAGGTTATAAAAATTGATCTGGGTAATTGACGCGTCCGTTGCTATTCGATGGTTCATTGAGGAAGAGACACATCCCCATGCAGATGAAATTTTGAAAGGGATTATAGACGATCCTGAAAGGTTTGCTGTACCGGAATTATTTGCATTCGAGGTCTTTTCTGTTTTGTGCCGTTTACATTCAAATGGGCTCGATGCTTTTCAAAAAGGGGTCGTTCCGATTCTCCAATTGGGCATATTTCGGCAACCTATGACAGGTAACTTGGCAGGGTTGGCAAATAATTTCGTCCAATTGGGGTTAACAGGTTATGATGCGTGTTATGCGGCGCTTTCAAAAGATTTAAACGGAACCTGGTTGACTTTTGACAAAAAGGCGCATCAGTTGATTCAAAAAGAAAAAGTATCGCACATATTGGATGATGAACTCCCAAATGGTTGGCCGGTTTAGATTACTTGCTTTTTAATGATGATCGCAAAAACTTCAAAAGCTTACATTAACGTATTCCTTATCGTCCTACTTTCTATCTTGGTCCTCTCCATTATTATCCTGTCATGGGTTCCACCAATAAGCAGAGACGCATTGACTCATCACCTAGCTGTTCCCAAGCTCTATCTTAAACACGGCAGCATCTATGAAATCCCTGATCGTGTCTTTTCCTATTATCCAATGAATCTTGACCTTTTGTACATAATTCCCTTGTATTTTGGAAATGACATCATCCCAAAACTCATCCATTTCTCTTTTGCTCTTTTAACCGCATGGCTCATTTACGGCTACCTAAAAAAACGAACCACAGCCACTTATGCGCTGCTGGGTTCTCTTTTTTTCCTTTCCATTCCTATCATCGTAAAACTTTCAATAACCGTCTATGTGGATCTAGGGTTGGTCTTTTTTTCGACAACGTCTCTGCTGCTTCTATTTAAATGGACTGAAAATCAACATAAGCCCAGGTACTTAATTACCTCTGCCATAACGTGTGGTCTTGCTCTTGGAATCAAGTACAATGGACTGATTTCTCTTCTATTATTGACTTCATTTGTGGTTCTTATACATATCCGGTACACTCCCAAAAATTCACAAAATCAGTTGAAATCCTTGGGATTCGGGGTCCTTTATCTTCTGATCGCGTTAATCATTTTCTCGCCATGGATGATCAGAAACTATATGTGGACGAAAAATCCTGTATATCCCCTCTACAATAATATTTTTAAATCGACTACTCCAAAAGTGTCACCATCGGAATCCGATCATGATGTTTTAAAACCTAAAAGAGGACTAGGGCATTTCGTAGCAAGAAAAATCGTCTATAGAGAAAAATGGTGGGAAACCCTCAGTATACCTGTTCGAATATTTTTTCAGGGCCAGGATGACAATCCAAAATATTTCGATGGAAAACTCAACCCTTTGCTTCTTTTTTTTCCATTCCTCGCTTTTTTGAAAGGAAGAAATAGTTCCTCCAATGTACGATATGAAAAAAAAATCTTTGCCTTTTTTTCATTACTTTTTTTGCTATTTGCTTTTTTACAAACCGACATGAGAATTCGGTGGATTTCCCCCATTCTTCCACCCCTTGTCATGCTCTCAATGATCGGCCTGTATGAAATGGACGGGCTTGTTTTAAAAACAAGCGCTAAATTCAGAAAAATAATCTTTTTAGGTTTTGTGTATGGTTCTCTCATCACCCTTTTTACAATTAATTTCATGTACATCTTTAAACAGTTTTACAACGTCGATCCTTTACCATATATTACCCGGAAAATCAGCCGTGATGCATATATCCAACGATTCCGACCGGAGTATACAGCCATTAAATTTGCAAACCAAAATATACCTGATAACGCCAAAATATTAGGTGTATTTTTGGGTAACCGGGGATATTACAGTGATAGAGAAATTGTATTTGCCTATAATAAATATATTAGAGACGTTCTAAAAGGAAAAGATTCTGATACTGATCTATTGATTTCATTGAAAAATAACGGTATTACGCATTTACTGATTCGATACGATCTTTTTAACAAATGGATAACTTTCAATTTCAATGAATTGGAAAAACAGATACTCAATAATTTTTTTCATAAAAATGCTGTTCTACTTTTTGATAGGAATGGACACGGACTTTTTCATATAAATACAAACAGAGCTGACATCAACTAACTCTAAAGGGCAACGATTGACAAACCATAGGTGAAATAAGAAGAAAATGTACCGAGATAAATCAATTTGCGTCGTGGTTCCAGCATATAACGAAGAAACACAAATCGGTCGAGTAATTGAAACCATGCCGTCATATGTGGATAAGCTTGTGATCGTCGACGATGCCAGTCAAGACAACACCGTGGAAATTGTTCGGCATTATCAGCAGAAAAGCGACAAAATTGAAATAATTAAACACGAAATAAATCAGGGCGTGGGTGGTGCCATCGCAAGTGGTTATAAGTGGGCGAGAGACAATAAGTTTGAAGTAACTGCCGTCATGGCAGGAGACGCACAGATGGACCCGGAAGATCTTGAGAAGATCGTCAGACCCATAGCAAATGAAGATGCGGATTACTCCAAGGGAAACCGGCTTTTTATGGGTGATGCCTGGACGTTAATACCGCACTACAGATATCTGGGGAATTCCTTTTTGTCCTTGCTTACGAAAATCGCCTCAGGATATTGGCATGTTGCGGATTCGCAATGTGGCTATACTGCGATTTCCTTGATCGCTTTAAATCGAATCAACATAGATGCCCTTTATAAAGATTACGGGGTACCTAATGATCTTCTCATAAAACTGAATCAGGGTGATTTTCGGGTTAGAGACATCCATATCAGGCCCGTTTATAATATTGGTGAGAAATCAGGTATTAAACTGAGAAGAGTAATTCAACGGATCAGATGGAT
>Ga0255053_10001559_pt1 | contig 12609 bp, 16 predicted proteins | sample JV7_2_22_MG_FD_188635 | JGI IMG/M metagenome (GOLD analysis project Ga0255053, IMG submission 188635) | Seawater microbial communities from Jervis Inlet, British Columbia, Canada - JV7_2_22 | ecosystem: Environmental > Aquatic > Marine > Inlet | place: Canada: British Columbia | collected...
ATAAAGAAAACAGCAGAAGGTTTAAAAGTAGCTTCCAAGAATATGGAGGCGGGTGCTAAATCTGCAAAAGGTTTAGGGGCTGCTTTAAAGAGTGTTGGATGGGCTGTTGCTGTAACTTTAGTATTAGAATTAGGCGCTGCGTTAATTGACGCGGCTAGTGGAGCTAAGTTATTTAGAGAACAACTACAAGCGTTTAATGAATTTCAAAGAAGGATTGATAAAGATGTAGATAATAGAATAAAGGCCGAGAAGGAGAGATTAAAACTACTATTGGCTAGAATTGACGCTAATAAAAAACTAACTGAATCTGAAAAGTTAACAGCAAAAACAGAAGCAACAAAAAAGGCCACTGATGCTGTAACTGATCAAATTAGAGTTTTAAGAGAGCGTAGGAATATTTTACTTTCTGGTTTGGATGCGTTTAATAAAACGGAAAAGGCTAATGGTAGATTAACAGTTAAGCAAGAGGCAGGTAGACGTGAGCAGAGAAGAATGATTAACGCCTTAGCTGAGAATATAGTTACTTGGAAAGACTTTAGAGAAGGGTTACAATCTAGTACTGTAGCGTTTGTAGAGTCTAATGATGAGATTTCTAATGGATTAAGAACAGTAAAAGCAATAAACAAGGAAATAGCAGAAATCAATAAACAATTACTATTAACTACTGCAAGATCAGAAGCGAGACCGCTACAGGCAAGGATAAAAGAGCTTGAACTAGAGAGAGAAGCAATTCTAGGTTCTAAGAAAAAAGAGAAAGCAAACAAGAAAGAGAAGCGATCAGTTATAGACCTAACGTCAGAATTAGAACGTCAGCTAGAAGTTGAAAAGGAAATTCAAGAAGGGCGCGATACATTTAATATTGAAAACCTACAAGCTGACGCAGATAAAGAATTAGCGATAGCGGTTAATTTAGCTGAAAAGACAGGTCAAGTAAATACTGATTTATTCGATTTAAGACTTAATCAAGAGAAAGCACTTAGAAGAGCAATTATAGAGCGCCAGTTCCTTGAGAGTATAGATGCTGCAACTTCTGATGTTGACGTTAGATTAGCGCAAGAAAACAGAATAAGAGACCTTAGTAGATTAGATGATGAGTTTATAAGCAGAAGAAAAGACGGGCTTGAGGAATTAAATGACGCTCAAGAAGGTTATGCAGAAAAGCAAAGAAAGCGAGAAGAAACAGAGATTGAGGAACAAGAAGATTTCCTAAAGACATTTATTCAGATTGAAAAGGCAATAACTGACGCTTTAGAAGAGCAGATTGATAAGCGAATTTTAGCAAAAGAAAAAGAGAGAGACGCAGCAATTAAAGAAAGTGACTTCTTAAGACAATTAGCAGCAGAGGGCAATGACGAGGCTAAGGATTCATTAGCAGAGCAAAGGCGACTAGAGATTGAAGCACAAAAAGAAATTGATGCATTAGAACGCAAGAAGGCAAACTTGAAATTAATCAGTGCTGCTATATCTACTTTTGCAAATCAAATTGACGGAGGGGCGACTCCAGCCGATGCACTTGCGCAGACAGTGTTTAGTACTACCGCTTTAACTGCTTTTTTATCGGGGTTAAACTTCTTTGAGAAAGGAACTATGAACGCGCCAGAAGGAGTCGCTGTAGTAGATGAAAAAGGAGCAGAACTTATTACCGATAGAAAAGGCAACATAAAAGCATTAGGAACAGGCTCAGGTGCAAGAATGACGCATTTAGAGTCGGGTGACAAGGTTTATACAGCTTCACAGACTACCAACGTAATGGCTGGGTTAAATAATGCTAACCAACTTTCTAAAATGAATATGGGTAATATTAATAACTCAGGTGGATCGGTAGACACTTCTAAGTTAGAGGGTCAAATATCAAACCTTACTAAAGTGGTCAAGAACAAGCCAGAACTTAATATTGAAGCGGGACAGATAATACAGGGTGCAATGAGCATTGTAGAATCAAAAACGCAGGGAGGAATTAGGACAGTTAACACATATATAGTTAAATCACAATGAGCAGCGCGAACTTAGAAAGCCAGCATTTTATTAACGGTATTCCGATGCGTCCAGAAAACGCTGATGAAATCGCTATTAAATTAGATTGGACAGGTGACGCACAAGATGCTGAGTTAAACGTAGATGTATTAAGACTTGGCACTAAGGCTCGTAAACTTGTTTTGGATCACATTGCACAGATTGGCGTTTTTGAAGGTGTGCCGTATACTTATAAGGTAGGAACATTAACACTTGAGTATTACTTGCAGTTAGTTGACGATCCTAAAATAAACGGTATTGGAGATTCTTTTATCGAAGTAAATATTTTCAGAAGAAATTCAATTAAAAAGTTTTGGGAAGATGCAAACGGGCTTTCTTTTGAGTCTTGTAACAGAACAAATCCAATTACTACTCAGGATATACCGTATCTAATTGTAAAAGATAATCAGGCGGTTTTACTCATAACTTTAGGTATTAGCGCTTATACACTCACTAAGGCTTTAATTGAAGGTATTAGAGATTTGATCGTAGCTATTACAGATTTTATTAAGATAATTTCAGTAGGTACAGTTGTTAATGTTGGTCAGATAGTTTCGGCTGCACTACTTCTAATTGCTAGAATAATCTATGTAGCGGCTTTGATTATTGCTTTGATTGACATTACTAAACAAATTATAGAGTTAATCTTCCCTCCGATTAGATACTTCAAAGGGGCTTCAGTTCAAGAGCTATGTCAAAAGGCATGTCAAAAACTAGGCTACACTTTCGAGAGTAGTATAATTGACAACATGACTGAGTTAACAATACTTCCAGTTCCGTTAATTAAAGGTGAAACATCGATCATCGAGAAGCTATTTACTTTAGATACTGGATACCATACAAAAGGATACCCAACAGCAAGAGACGGTGCAATATCAACATTTGGAAGGCTTCTAACAGCATTGAAGAAAATGTTTAACGCTAAGATTCGAGTTATAAATGGCGTTGTTAGATTTGAACGTAGAGATTTTTGGGAGTTGGATGCTGGCCTACAGATAAAAAGAACATTAAACCTACAGGCAGAACTTGAAAACCAATGGAGTTATAACTCTAAAGATTGGTGGAGAAGGTTCTACATGTTCTATCAAGTTGATGGCACTGACTATCACACAATGGATAGGATAGCCGAGTTAGACACTGAATATCTGACTGAGGCAGTGTCAGTTACTAATACAGACTTAGTAACCATAAAAGGAGTAGTTGACGTTCCTTTACCTTTTAGTTTTGCCACAAGAAAGGATTACTTAACATGGGTTGAAAAAGAGGCGTTAAAGTTCGCAAAGCTTGCAGATAATGTAATATCGTTCTTTGGTGGTAATTCGGCTTTACAGTCAAAGGTTAAAGGTAGAATTGGAGTTACCATGATAGGTCAACAATATTTCTCACAGCCTAAAATGATGTTTCAAACTGGAGGCAGACAGCCCGAAAACTACAGAGACAAAATAGGGGCGAATACGTTATATGTAAATTATTGGGCAATAAATCAAGTAAGAGAAAACTTCAAGAAGATATACAAAGAAAGAATACCATTCTCAGTTTTCAATTTTGAAATGCTATTAAACAATAATTACGTTACAGACGAAAGCGGAACGCTGTTAGAAATACTTATATTTGAGTGGATAAATGAGTCTCAAGAGGCAGATATAACATATGCTGTTAAATCAACCGAAGGAAATAACACTAAAACTACTAGAATAGATGGATAAAATTGAAGATTTAAACAGCCAATTTGGTAGCATAATACAAGGGCTTAAGGAGGCTGAATCATTACTTGATACGAACTTACTCGATGAACATAAGAGTCATATGAGCAGTGAGGATTTAGCGCAATATACCAAAATGAAACAATTAACAGGTGTTGATTTGGAAAGGGCAGCTAAAAGTTTGATAGACCTCGATAAGAAATACGATAAAAAACCTAGATAATGCCAGTAGATATAGTTAACGAGACATATAACGGTGATAATGCACTTACTGCAAATGCTAACGATTGGGTTGATGGTGAAATAAAATTATCAGTTCGTTTTGCTGTTGGTTCGTCTACACAAAATTTAATGTCTTGGAAGGTTCAAGGTTCTAACTTTTGGTTTCAGATTCAACAAGGCGACTTTGGAGAGCTTGGTTTTTTAGCTGGAGACGCGATAACAGTTACCTATACATTTATAGCTGCACCGCCACCAATACAAGCACAGACTTTTACTTTTAATGTTCTGTCTGTACAAGGGAATAAGCTTTACGTAGATACTCCCTTTGGACTTGGAGGAGGTGGTACGTTTTTCCACATTGACGGTAGAAAATTCCCGACTGATGCTTACGTTTCTTCAATACTTATCGTAGCAAATAGAGCGCCAGCTTCAATAGAATTTGAATTTAACCTAGCTCCGAACGGTACTACGCTACTTAATTCAATGATTGATAGTGAGTTTAACAGATTTGAATTGCCAGTTGTTACAGGTATCCCTACAGGTGTGCCGCAATTGATGACTCAATTTGTTAATAAATCTGGTGGTTTGTTTAAAGATGTTGATTTAACATTGACAGGGACATTTGCTGGAGGTTGGAGAGATTACAGAATCCGTTATAAGTTCATGCAATGGGGAATCATTCAAGATGGATTTGCAGAGCCTAACTACTATGAACTAGCTGATTGTTTAGCGCCTATAAATAAAGTTAAGTGCTTTGCTCAATACGGAAATCCTAACGGCGTACTTACTGATTTATCACAGAATGTAGAAGCTAATACAGGTGGTTACGATCAAAACTATAACGGTGGAATCGTTAACTATTCAAGTATTAGTACTTCATGGATTGATTACTTAGGTGACGCAATAGACAGATTAGACTATTCTAATACAAGCACATTTATAGCTGTTGTTGAAGCTCCAAATCAAGCTAATCCTAACTCAACTTATAGAATGTCTTTAGAGTGGCGACCAATTAACGGCCTATTCTATTTAAACAAACCAACTAATTTAGGTGAAAACTTACTTGTAATAGCTCCTGAAGTTGATTTTATTGCTGATGGTGTTGCTGATCCTACGATATATCAAGGATATACTGATCCAAGTGGTGCAAGATGGGATTTTCAAAACCTTAAATTTGAATTAACAGGAGTTGATGAGTTAACTATAACAGGTGATATTATACCAAATGCACAGGCTACAATATTGTTTGACGGTGTGCCTGATGGCGGGAGAAAATCAACCCTAGCGGTGAGTATTGGTAATTATACTTCTGACGGTACTATTTACAGTGATAGAGTTAGGTTAAAATTGTTTGATGAGGACAATTACGATGCACCAACTAAAGGCGTTCAGATACCAAATGTAATTGATGAATCTTTATTAGACCATGACGGAAACGAGATAATAACACCTAACCCACAAACAACAACAGAGGACGATGTACTTTATATAAGTAACTTTAATCTTCTTGACAACGTAAATTACGAGGGTGTTAGAGCTAGAAAATACGCTTACAATACCGTCACTGAGGAATCTTTCACTTTAGAGGATACATTCTTTAGCTTTGCGAATGTTGTGGTAACGGCTGGACAATTTCAACCAAACTTTGTAAACGGTAGAGGTTTTAACTTGCCGCCTACTTCAGATAGAAACCAAATTTCACTTGTTAGAAATCCTGCAAATGATATCCCTGGACAATACGGACTTACTTTAGAGTATGGCTACTTATCTAGATGGGAGTATTGGTTATCTCAAACGAATGTAGATAATGACTTCTTTGATATTACACAGCCTTTCGACGGTAAAAACAAGAATTGGCAACGTTTTAGCGGTTCAGGTGATTGGGTTGTTAGAATTTCATACTATACTAGATTAGATGGGGTTGATGATTTCAACGACTTAGAGATAGGTATTAGACCATATGAAGACGATCCAGATATAACAACTGTATCAACATACTTTGTACCTGCGTTAAACGTGGCTCCTACAAATTTAGTAGGTGACGAAATCAACGAAGTCACAGTGATTAAAACATGGGCTACAGGAACTTATACTAACGCATGGGCAGAGGTAACTATAGAGGATTTTGAAAGCGGCAATAGGTGGGTTCTTTCTTCTGTGTTAGATCAAGGAAACATTTTTGCTAATCCGCTTAAGCCCATGACGGGACAGACAGGATTACAGTTAGATTTCCCTGCTGCGAACATTGCTAGAATGAGATTTATAGTAGATGCGAATATAATTAGTGCAAATCAAGTATCTTTAACACATAGAATTTATAGTGAAGATGTTGGGTTGGACGGGAAAATAACAACAAACGGAATATTTAAAATAACAACACAAGGCGATCTTAAAATACCAACATCATAAAAACACAAAATAATGCCATTAGAAATTAATCAATACCCAATTACAGCAGTAAAATTAGAAGACCCAGACTTATTTGACCAAGACGCAGACGATGGTGTAGGCGGTTGGGAATCTAGAAAAGTTCCATGGTCATTAATTAAACTTGAGTTACAAACAGGGCTTACTTTTTACAATATCTCAAACAGCAATTTAGTTGCTGACAGTAATTATACGTATGGTCTTAACGGTTCTTTACTTTCAGATACATGGACTATAAAAACAGGTGGAGGCACACCTATTCAGCAATTTAGAGGCAATAATACGGTTTATATACCCACAGGAACGGTAGGGCATAACGGTTTTCCTAGCTCTATAATTCAATATAGCTTAAATGGAAATGGTGGGGCTTATGGTTTCTTGGTAACTGGAACTAATTCTACTGCGGGTTATGCTTCACAAGGGCTAGGTGGGTCTACTCCAAATCAATTTCTAGCTTATAAAGTGTTGAAAACTGCTTTCAGGGCTGAAACTGGTGATGCGGGTACAGTTGATAGGTTTGGTTTTGATTCTGACTTTCAAAACACAAACACAAATGATAACGTTTGTTTTAGAGCTAATGCAGTAAACCCAGGGGCGGGAGCCGCAATAGCCTTTCATTTATTGGCAGGTGACATAAAACTACCTTCAGGCGCAATAGGACAGACTCAAACCTTAACCTTTGGTGGCGGTGGTTCTGGTGATGTGGCTAGTATAACATATGAGAACGGCATACAAGTATCACAAACATTAGTGCCATAATTTACAATTTTTAAAAAAAACAGAAATAATGATAAAAACGACAACACCACAATTAATAGACGCTCAAAACCAAATAAGTGAAATTGTCTACTTCGATATGGGGCCATCAATACACGACAGAAAAGACGGTCTAAGAAGGTTCAACATAACAATATACGTTGAAGCGGTTAACGAAGAAGGCGAAAACTACTACAAAGGTATAAAAGAGGAAATGTCAGTATTTAAAGAAGCTACATTTATGGGTCTTTGGGGAAATTTAACGCTTATTGAGTTTGAAGATCAAGTAGATGCAAACTTAATATCCCAAATAGACTATATTAACAGCTACACTTGGGACGGTACAGAAGCTCAGGAGCCAGTTAGATTTTGGAATTTGACAGCAAGTGATTTAGAAGTAGTAGTTTAATTTAAAAATTAACAATGATTTTAAAGACAAAAATACCAGTAGTATTTAATAAGCCAGTTTCAGGAACAGACACAGGTGTTTTAATAGGAACAGTTATAGACTCAATCAGGAAAGGTAGGGATTATTACGCTGCAAACTATGCGTTATTTTTAGAAAGCGGTGCGGTTCTGAATAGAAGTTCATTTGAATTAAAGTCTGAAGAAGAAATAATTGCTTTAAACGACACTATTAAGGGTGGTCTTCCTGATTACAACAAGACTACTACAACTGAGTTCGAAGAATTAAAAAGTTTATTAGAGCTTAGGATTGAGATGTATAAACTTCTTTTAGTTACGAATCCTAAATTAAACATTGAAGACATTGAAGTGCTACCTATAGAGGTTAGTTACGAAAAATAAAAGTCATGAACGAAAGAGATAAGGTAGATTTACAGGTTATTCGGTTTCCAGAGGGGTTGGAAGATGAGGACAGAGGAGTTAAGGGTGAATGTTGTTTACCTCTGCTTAAGCTTGCCTCTCTAACTGATGCTGATAGTTATAAAAATGATGTGACTCAAGTAACAGTTAAGAAATCTGCACCTTCTGATATCGTTAATTTTATAGTTACTAAATGTGATGAAGCGGCTCCTTTGTCAAATCTTGGAGATCAAGGTGTTTACCCTCAGGATACTACCGCTTTTGGCTTTGTGTTCGATTGGAAGCAGTACTTATTAACTTACGGTACTGGAAAATACACTATTGCTGTTGAGTTTACTATTTCAGGAGTTACGGACGGATATAATTACGGACAATATGAGTTAAAAAACTTCTCAATTGAGAACGCTAAGAACTCAGTACGTGTATGGTCAGAGCCTTCAACGTATTCTGAGAAAGAAGACATTGATTATACAGGATCAAACATAAGAGACTGCATAAGGTTTAACGGGTTCTTTGGTGATAGGCAACCAAAAACAGAGATTAACAACTTAATTACAAAAGGTCGTAGAGTTGAGAAAGTAACAAGAGAAAACTTAAACGAGTATTCACTTAGAACCGATCCTGTTGATGATAGATACACAAGAAGACTAATTAACTTCCACTTCTTAAATGAAGATGTACTTCTTATAAGCGATCATAATGCCTCAAACCATGATTACCACCTATTTGATGTTCCTGTAGTATTAGAAGACACCGCAGAGGTAGAATACCTATATAGAAGCAGATCAGCTAAACTTACAGCAACATTCGGAGACCGTAAAAAGTTAGATAAATCATATTATAATTTACAATAATGCCAACAAAAATATACATAGCTCAGGCGTTTATAATTGCTGAAGACGTAGCGACTAGAACCCCTTATTTTAAAGCGAAGAAAATAGACGTAAAACATCAAAGATCTGTTAATGATCAATTCTCTTTTTATCCATCGGAAATACTGCCTAATTCTTCAATTGAAAATCAACCCATACAGCTTATTGTTCCTCAAGTTTTAGATTGGGATACTACAGAGCTTGAACCTACACAGTTGACGTACTTTGAGTTTGCTGATATAGTAGATGTTTCGGGTGTTGCTTACGCTAGTGCTGAAGCTTTAGACACTTATCTAAACGAGAACTTAGGTTTTTTTGAGAGCACACCTTCCGTTGTTGTTCCAGACTACTTTAAAGATAGGATTGTTGTAACAACAATATCAAACAACTTTAATAGTAATGTGCCAGCCAATGTGCCTGGGTTAACTTTCGTTATAACTTTAGATGGTGATTACGTATTTAACGCTATTGTCAACAACAACAACGATCAGAACGAAGAGCTTGAAATGTATTACGCTGTAAATGGTGCTACAATACTAGATAGTGTAGTGTTTAAAAGAGAGCAGAAGAACCAAGACGACAACATACAAGGCACTTATGATATAGACGGACTAGTTATAGGTGATGTTGTCACCGTTCAGCTAGATACAAGGGGTGATAATGTTGATTTATTAACTAGAAGAATGATTATACGCTCATGGAATCTTGTTTAAAATGTGTTAATAGCGCTTGCTGTAGGTTAGTTATAGAGACTTCAAAACAAGAATACGACTCGATGTCTGAAAGTTTGAAATCTAATTTAGTGAAATATTCAGATGAGTTTATAGCTAAAAAACCAAGATACGAATCTAAGAGAGATGAAATAGACGAGATGTACGAAGAGATTTACGCTTACCTGCCTAAAAGCGAAGATGGACTATGTAAGCTACTCGACAGAAAAACAATGCTTTGTTCTGTGTATGACAAAAGACCAAAAGTATGTAGAGATTACGAATTAAATAGATGTGAAAAAATTAGAGAAATATGTACGGATTAATAATACAACCGATAAACCCTAACGCAAACGGTATATTTTTTAACTATTGGGTTAACGACAATTACATTGCACAAACGATAGAGCATGATGAAACAGAAGTTATAGTATTCTTTACTGAAGAGCCGATACAAGCAACTAAAGACGCTATAACAGCTAAATACAACTCATTAACTCAGTTAGATGTTTTGATTAGCGATGATGTTCTTCAGGAGATATCATTTAAAGAACAAAGAGAAGAGTACGGAATAACTATTTACAACACCACGGCTGCAATGTCTAGGATAAATAGACTTTCGCTACCTGATTTACCAGAAAACGAACATAAGCAGTACAGAATAGATCATTATGACCCTTTATCACACATAGTAGGCTATATATTAAAAGGGGATTTTAAGTCAGCATATGAAGAAATAAACGATTTTGTTGCAACCGAATTCATTGAAGAATCAACAATTATAACTTACAGAATGATAGTGTCAAACTACATAGTGTCAACATCTAAGTATACTGATTTGTTTGGTAATAGAGTAAAAGGAGCCACATATTTAGAGCACTTTGGCGACACGGTTGACGCTCAAGGATACATTATAAGCTCATGATTAACTAAAAAAGTGCTGCGATTTCCGTAAATTGCGACTTAATCAAATAAAAATTAGAAAATTATGGCAAGAAAGATCACAGCTACAGTAACATGCTCAATTCCTCTACCGAGCGCGGAAAACCCAACAGTAAATTCAATTACGTTTGAGTTCGATCCAGACAACAACTTTAACGAGCCTATTGATTTACAATATGATAACGCAACTTCGGGAGGCCCCGTTTTATTGCCTAAGAATCCACCTACAGGACTTTAAGGTATGAGAGATAAGATACTGATATCAATAATTTTCTCGCTGTTAATGCTTCTGCTTGTGCCGCCTTTATTTAGAGAGGGCGCAAGATTTGATTATACTAAAACTCACAAGTTATATGATGGTTCAATTTTTATTGAGCATGGAATATACTTTGACAACGTATTTAACACGATGTTATTGATATCACTATCTTTCATTGGACTAACAATTCCTTATCTAAAGCCAGACTTAAACAAAATTTGGAAGGGTATATCTTCACTTGTTGGGGCTTGGTTCTTGGCGGGCTTAATATATCAAATAGTACAAATGTCAACATCTGAGGAACTTTTTCAATACATGGCTAAAGATTGGCTATACATAAAATCGGTAATAATATTTACCCTTGGTTTAACAGCCATAATAACAAATAAAGCATGGACGGAGCAGACGAGATAAGGCAGCTAATTGATGAAACTAGTTTAGGTTACAAGATACTTTCAGGAGCGTTTTCTATTATACTATTTATGGCTTTAGGCGTGTGGAGGTATATGATAAAAAGCAATAATGAGCGCCACAAAGAGAATGAAAAGCAGCTTAAAGTAGCTATGGCTAATCAAACTGCATTAACAATACTGGTTAATAGACACGATGTAGATATAGACAATCTAAAAGATCATATCAAACCTTAAGCTTCTGTACTCCCTTAGCTATTAACACCTTTAAATAGTGTGTTTCATTGAATCTAGTACTTATTCTTTCTGTACGTTCGTTCTGTTCAAAGCTAAATTCTTGCTCACTCCAAAACTTAATCATTCTATTTGTTATTCTTTTCATGCTATAAAGATACAACAGTCAACCACAATTCACGCCTCTAGCATTCAGTTAGGGGCATTTTCATGCACTATTGTAACTATCCTGTAATAAACCTGTAATTATTCGGTAAGTTGTGTGTTTATCTAGTTGTCTGTGGTTGTCTAACAACTAGAAACAACTAACTTTTATGCTAAATAGTGAAATAATACTAAATATATTGTTGTTTATTGGAAATGTATTTGTATATTTGATCTCACACAAGGGGGCAACCCATTAAAAACTGACAAGATGAAAATTACAGCAAAAGAGATCAAAGAAGGGCAAACTATTCAGTATGTAGGACATCACATGTATTCAGATGGGCTAAGTTGTTCTTGTGGATCAATTAAAAAAAGCTCACCGATCATTAAAGTAAAAGAAGTTATTGGGTTTAATCAGAACTTTAAAAATCTAAGAGATATTAAGATACTAACCGAATGTGGGTTAGTAATAAAATTCAGTACTAGACAAAAAGTTTTAGTAATTAATTAATAAAACAAGGGGGGGGGGTAAAATTCCCCCTTAATTTAAAGGGTTATGAGTAGATATAGAGATTGGACAAATACATCGGACAACATACTTAATAGAATAATTGACAATGAAGGTTTAAAACCTTCAAAGGCATCGATAAAGGTAAAGAAGTTAGTTTTAGACTTCGCAAAAGAAAAAAAAATCAATGGTAGTTATACAGAAAAAGTATTATTTGTTAGAGCTAATTTCGGTATTTTCTGTAAAATATATAAGCTACACAATAAACCCACCAAACAACAAAGATAGTATCTTAGGAGGCTTTAAAACAATAAACAATTAGAAGTTATGGAAGAAAGAGACACGGTACTAGAGAAGATGTTAGAATATGTTCAGCCATTCAAAAAAGAATTTGAAGAGTACGGAGTTGGAAATGTTTGGACAATGAAATCAGCATACGCACACGGTATAATTAGTCTACAAAACGAACGTAATACAATAGAGCGTTTAATGACAAAGCTAACAACAAGCGGTGCAAAGTTCACATTATCAACAGAGATTGACAGAATAGATCAATTAATAGAGAAACTAAAAACACTTTA
>Ga0255053_10001560_pt1 | contig 12604 bp, 6 predicted proteins | sample JV7_2_22_MG_FD_188635 | JGI IMG/M metagenome (GOLD analysis project Ga0255053, IMG submission 188635) | Seawater microbial communities from Jervis Inlet, British Columbia, Canada - JV7_2_22 | ecosystem: Environmental > Aquatic > Marine > Inlet | place: Canada: British Columbia | collected...
CTGTTGGTTCTGGCAGTTCAACGAAGGCCTGACCATCACCGGCCTCAGCCGCGACGTGGTGTGGGGCTTCTACATCGCCCAGTTCACGTTCCTGGTCGGGGTCGCGGCCTCGGCGGTCATGGTGGTCTTGCCCTACTATCTCCACGACTACAAGGCGTTCGGCAAGATGACCATCCTCGGCGAGTTCCTCGCCATCCCCGCGGTCATCATGTGCATGGCCTTTATCTTCGTCGATATGGGCATGCCGAACCGCATCCTCAACGTTTTTCTCCATCCGACGCTGCACTCGATGATGTTCTGGGACACCGTCGCGCTCGGTGGTTACCTGGTGCTCAACATCGTCATCAGCCACTGGACGCTGTCGTCAGAGCGGCGCGAAGAACCGCCGCCCAAGTGGCTCAAACCGATCATCCTGCTCTCCATTCCATGGGCGGTCTCGATCCACACGGTCACTGCCTTCCTGTATGCCGGTCTTGCGGCACGACCATTCTGGATGACTGCGATCCTGGCGCCGCGATTCCTGGCCTCGGCTTTTGCCGCGGGCCCCGCGATCCTGCTGCTGCTCGCCTTCTTTGTGCGCAAGGTCTCGACCTTCGACCCCGGCGAGAAGGCCATCGACACGCTGGCCAAGATCGTCACCTACGCCATGACCGTCAACGTCTTCTTCGTGCTGATGGAGCTCTTTACCGCGCTTTACAGCGACATCCCCGAGCACGTCCATCACTTCCAGTTCCTGTTCATGGGTCTCGAGGGAGAGAACACGCTGGCGCCGTGGATGTGGGTGTCCTCGATCCTGGCGATCGTGGCACTGATTGTTCTTATCAATCCCAAGACCCGCTCAAACTACAGCTGGCTGCGATTCGGCTGCGTCGCGGTTGTCGCCTCGTTGTGGATCGACAAAGGCCTGGGCATGGTCATCGCCGGTTTCGTGCCGAACCCGCTCGGCAAGGTCGTCCACTACTGGCCGACCGCTCCGGAGCTCATGATCAGCCTCGCGATCTACGCCATCGGGGCCCTGGTTCTCACCGGGCTCTACAAAATTGCACTCGAGGTCAGGGGGCAGCTCAAGACGAATTGAGGTGCGGCGGAGGTGCCTGGCATCCCGACATGATGTTGTCCTCAACATCATGGCGGCGTGCCTGGCATCCTCAGGGAAGCGCGTGCGGAAACGGTCGTGCGGCGGAGGTGCCTGGCTTCAGCCTGGCACCCCGCGGGGATGAAACATGAAGGAAGGCAAGCGAATCGTCATCGTCGGCGCTTCCGCGGCGGGGCTGCGCTGTGCTTGCCGTCTGCGGCGGCTACAACCCGAATGGTCAATCACGGTGGTGGACGCCAACGACGTCTTTTCCTACGGCGCTTGCGGTCTGCCCTATGTGCTCTCCGGAGACATCGATGAGTTGATGGCTCTGCGCCGCACCGTTTACGGAGCCGAGCGCGACGCGGATTACTTTGCCAACGTCAAGGGGATCGAGGTTCTGGCGCCGTGGCGGGCGACCGCGGTTAATGCCGAGGCCCGGACCCTGCATATCGAGGCGGATGGGGAAGCACGCGACCTCGAGTGGGACGAGCTCGTCATCGCCACCGGGGCCTCGCCGCGCAAGCTCCCGGGCTTTCCCGAACACCCCCGGGTCCACGCCTTCCACGTGTGGGACGACGTCAAACCACTCAAAATCGGCCTCATGCAGGGCGAGATCGACCACGTCGCTGTGGTCGGCGCCGGTCTCGTCGGCGTCGAGCTGGCAGAGGCATTCCACAGCCTGTGGGGCGCGGAAGTGACCCTGATCGAAGCCTCGGCCACGCCCCTGCCGGAGATCCTCGACCCTGAGCTCGGCCAAGTTGTCGCGCGTCATCTGGAATCAAACGGAGTTCGTGTCCTGACACGGTCCGCAGTTGCCGAGGTTGCTGCCGATGACGAAGGCGTCACCGTCAAGGCCGGGGGCGAGGATATTCGAGCCGACGCGGTCGTGGTTGCGGTCGGGGTCGAACCACGCGTGGAGCTGGCGAAAATGGCCGGCTCCGAACTCGGCCCGACGCGGGCCATTCGCGTCGACGAGCGGCTCGAGACCACCGTCCCCCACGTGTGGGCGGCGGGAGATTGTGTCGAGAATCGCCATGTGGTGACGGGCGGGCCGGCCTACCTGCCGCTCGGATCGCTGGCCAATCGCCAGGGTCGGGTGCTGGCCGACGTTCTCGCTGGCAAAAACGAGACCTTTGGACCGGTAGCGGGGGCCGCGGCGGTCAAGGTCTTCGATCTCAACGTGGCGGCGGTCGGCTGCACCACCGCCCGTCTCGGCGGTGACGGTCTGGGTGTTCGCCAGGCCTGGGTGAGCGCCGAGGACCGTGCCCACTACTGGCCGGAAGCAAAGCTCATCCTCCTTGGGATGGTCTACGACCCGTCCACCCGCCGCGTCCTCGGTGTGCAGGGGGTCGGAGAGGAGGGCGAGGTCGCCAAGAGGATCGACGTTGCCGCTCAACTGATGCTCCGCGGCGCCGCCATCGATGATTTCGCGGCCATCGAACAGGCCTACGCACCGCCCTATGCACCGGCGCTCGATCCGCTCGCGGTGCTGGCGATGGCCGCCGCCAACCAGGTTGATGGGATCGAGTCGGTCGCGCCAATCACCGATCTTTCCCGGGAAACCGTGCTTGACGTGAGGGTGTCGGCTGAACGCGAGGAGCGCCCCCTGTCCGCCGGAGATTTACACGAGATCGAGGTCAGCGAGCTTCGCGACCGCACCGATAAGATCCCTGATGGCCCGTTGCTGGTGGCCTGCGCGCACGGCACGCGATCGGCCGAGGTCGTGCGTTGGCTCGCCCATCGAGGCATTCAAGCCCGCTACCTCGGTGGCGGCGTCAGTTGGCGGGTCCGCGCCCTTCGCGCCGAGGGGTAGCATCACGGATCAAGCGGGTCTGCGACGTTGACCCCCAGGTCTGCCCATCATGCCGCGCCGAGATGCTGGCCTCGATAGGAACGAAAGGGTTCTCCTGACCCTTCGATTGTCAGATCACGTTTGGGAATAGCACCATAAATGCCAGCCAGGCCATCACCAAGGTCAAGACGAGGTTAAAGGACTGCCCAACGACGTATAGAATCAGCGTCTTGCCGCCTTCTAACTGTTTGGCCATCTCCGCAAAGTTGGATTCCAAACCGATGGAGACAAATGCGAGACAGAAGAACCAGCCCCGCAGGGGATTGGTCACCGCCTTGATAACGCTTGATTCCACCAACTTGAGACCATTTCCTTCGAAAAGCGAGGCAAATAGGGGCGCCAGAATGAAGGAGAACAGGAGCGACGCCGCGACGAAACCGACGATGAACTTGGGAAACCTGACCCAAATCTGTATTAATCCGGGACGCGGAGCGTCCGGAACCCGCTCGACAGACGTGATCCAAAAAAGAGCCACAAAGAACCCGACCACGCCGATCAGGATGTTCTGGATCATCTTGACCACCGCGGCAACGGCTTCGGCTTGCGGACCGAGGAACGCACCGGCGGCCACCACGGCGCCGGTGGAGTCAATTGTGCCTCCCATCCACGCCCCACCCAGAATCGGGCCCATGCCGACGGAAGTAATGAACATTGGCATAAAGATCATCATCAGTACCGTGAAGATCAGCGTCATCCCCACTGCGAGAGTCAGTTCCTCCTTTTTCGCGCGTGAGGCAGCAGCCACTGCGATGGCCGCCGAAACCCCACAGACCGATGTTGCTGCCGCGATGATGATTACCAGCGATTTGCTGGCTATCTTTAAAACCCTGGTGCCGAATAACCACATGAAAATGATCACTGTAGGCGTTACCAGCCAGGCCACCATCAGGCCCGGAACGCCGATGCTGAGGATTTTCCCAAACAGGATCTCGGCCCCCAGCAGCACCAGACCCGCCTTGATGTACATCTCGGTTCTAATACCGGGTTTAAGCCATTTGGGCGTGCCAATCGTGTTGGAGATAAAGAGGCCGAGAACCAGTGCCCAGGCTGCATAGCTCAGGCCGTAGGCATTGATGGTGTACTGGTTAGCAATTGTGAACGAGATGAGGCTCAGGATGAAGATGGCCAGAAATGCCAAAGCGTATTCGATTGTATTCTGCCCCATGCTCCAGATCCCGATCGCGGTCAGGAGCATGATGCCGATCACGGTGACCAGGAGCGGTAGAACGATCGATGCTGATCGTTCTGCGGTGACGGTCACCTTCCCTTTCCCAATATCGACGTTCGCGGAGGGGAGGAGTTGCAAAACGAATTCCTCCGCTCCCATACCAGCGGAATCTGGCTTCTCCTTGGCGAACTCCAGCGCTGTCGTTCCGCCAGTCAGCTGAGTCTTGAAGGTGATCGTCTCCCCATCTCCAGTCCGGGATGTGGCGACGTGAAGCCGCACTCCCCCTTCATCGGGTACGATTTCAGCGATCGCTCCTGCTTTTGCAGCGTTGATTCTGTCCGCCAGCGTTGCCAACGTGGTGCCTTCGTGGACGTCAATTGGGGTCTTCTTTGCATGGTAGAAGACATCCGCCGGGTTGTTCTTCCACTTGCCCATTTTTGGCACGTTCTTGGCGGTGATGCTTCCGGACAAGGTCAGTATGCCAAATACCGTGGCCACCAGAAGAATGGTCAAGCCGAACCAGACGGTCCACCAATCTTCCTCGACTAACAAAGGACTGCGTTTCTTTTCGCTTGTCATTACCTTGCTCTCTCACTATCTACATCGAGGCGGTCGCACTTTTGATGATCGACGAAGCATCTGCTGTCCATCCGTCTGCCCGCGAGGTTCGAACGATGGACATTCTTGCGCCGGCACAGGGTCCATGAAACTGTCTAGCTCCTGGCAGATCCCAGCATGGCCACGCGCCGATGAGTAGGCGGATCCAAAGGGAGTAAGGCCTGGAAATTCAGCTTCGAGAGAAGCAGGATCGTCGACAAAGTGGGCACAATGCTGGCAGGTTTGTTTGATCATGCTCTCGATTCCTATCACTGAGGGAACGTCCCTTGCGTTTCCCAGGGTCAAACCTACCACGCCGAATGGGGAGGCTTTTCCGCCCGAGGTGTTCCGTGGCCGCGAGCAGCCGGCTCGTCCGCGCGCTCAGCACCAATAAGTAACCGAGGATGACGTTTTTTCATGGGAGGTATTCACCCATAGGGCGGGGGAGAGAGGGAGAAAGGGAGCAGGGGAGAACCGCCCACCCTCCCCTCGTGCTCCCTTGCCCCCCTGCCCCCCTGCCTCCTGTTTCTTCAGCGTAACGCTGGAGTTGGGGGGGCTCACGGTGTTACAATCTCGGAACTGCGGTGAAAACCGCGGCAGTGGTTGCTCTTCCGGGGTTAATCTCATGTATCCCGTCTCGCTGGAAGTCAAAAAACGTCGTGTTCTGGTCGTGGGGGGCGGTGGTGTCGCCCTGCGCAAGGTACAGGGTCTGGTCGAGGAGGGGGCGCGGGTTACGGTTGTGGCGCCCGAGGTTGTGGAACCGCTGGCCAAGATGGCCGAGCGTGGGGAAATCGATCTCGAGAAGCGTCCCTACGATAGTGATGCCGGCAACGGTTGGGCGCTGGTTTTTGCCGCAACTGACGACCGGGAGACCAATGCTTCGGTCTTCAACGACGCGGAAGAGGCCGGCGTCTGGTGCAACGTCGCCGATGATCCCGAGCTGTGCTCCTTCCACCTGCCGGCACGGGTCCGGCGCGGACCGCTCCAGATCGCGATCGGCTCGGCTGGCGAAGCACCGTTCGTGGTGCGGCGGCTGCGCCAACTCCTCGAGCGCCGGCTCGGACCGGAGTGGGGAGAGTGGTTGTCATCCGCCGCCCGCTACCGGGATGCCGTACGGGACCTGGGGGTTCCGCGCGATCGCCAGGAGGCGCTCTTCGACCGCTTCTTCCGGGAGACCGTCGATCCGGACGGTCTCACCGCGCGCGTGCCGACCGCCACCGAGGAGCGGGCGTGGCTCGAAACGCCAGTGGAGCACCGAACGCCGAAACGAGAACGAAACCAGAAAACTGCAAAGAAAGACCGGGCGGGGCTTGTCAGCCTGATCGGTGCCGGCCCGGGGTGTCCCGGTCTCCTCACCATTCGCGGTCGGCAGCGTCTGCTCGAGGCGGATGTGGTGGTCTTCGATCGGCTCGCGGCGGCGGCACTGCCGCCTGAGCTGGCCCCGGAGGTGGAGCTGCACCCCGTAGGCAAGGTGGCGGGCCACCACCCCGTGCCGCAGGAGGAGATCAACGACCTCCTGGTTCGGCTGGCTCGAACCGGAAAGAAGGTGGCCCGTCTCAAGGGCGGGGATCCGTACGTCTTCGGGCGCGGCGGTGAAGAGGCCGAGGTGTTGGCGGCGGAGGGCATAGGCTTCGAGGTGGTGCCGGGCGTCACCTCAGGTGTGGCGGCGATGGCGTGGGCCGGTGTGCCGGTTACCCACCGTCGCGAGGCGGTGCGGCTGACCCTCCTCACCGCCCATGAGGCCATCAAGGCGGATGGTCCTCACGTGCGGTGGGATCTGCTGGCAAAGGACCCCCACTCGACGCTGGTCGGTTACATGGGTGTGAGTGCGTTGCCGCAGGTGGTGGCGCAGCTCGTCGATCACGGGATGGACCCGGCAACTCCGGCGGTGATGGTCGAACAGGGGACCACCTCCGCTCAGCGACGCGTTATCTCGACCCTTGCCGAACTGCCGTCGGCGATCGAGGCGGCAGGTCTCGAACCGCCGGCCCTCTTTGCGATCGGCCCCACGGTGCGGCATGCGGAGACGCTGGATTGGGTGTCAAAGCTTCCTCTCGCGGGACATCGGGTGCTCGTCCCCGCCACCCGTTCCGAGCTCGGTCGTCGTTTGGAAGCCGCCGGTGCGGAGGTGATCCTGCTCCCGCTGCCGGTGACACCGGCGGCGCGAGTAGTGATGGGCGCGCTGCCACTGTCGGGTTGCGTTGTTCGCACCGCTGCGGAGGTTGACTGGCTCGACGAGGAGCGAGGCGGACCGGGGTGGGGCGACGAGGTCGTCGCGTGGTGCGTGGGTTCGGAGGCAGCCGCCCGGGCTCAGGAACGGGGATGGCCTTTGGTTCGCCAGTTGGAGTCAGATGTCGATGACGGCGAGTTGGTGGGATCCATTGCCGGCTGAAGGATCGTTCCTCCGATGATCAAGCTTGGTCTGCGCATCCGCTTCTTTCTTTACTCGAACACACTGATCGTGGTCACAATGACCCTGGTGGCGGTGCTCGGGGCGATGTACCAGCGGCGCACTCTTTCCGATGCCATCGTCATCCGCGTCCGCAGCATCGTCGAGTCGATGTCCATTCCGATCACCTATGTCGAGGGTCTGGATGAGGTCGCAGTGGCGGAGAGCGGGCTGATCGAGCGCTACGTTAGCGACGTCATGGCCCGCAACCAGGACGTGATGCGCTATGTGCTGGTGACCGACGGAACCGGTGTCGTCACCCATTCGAGCCGCTCCGAAATGGTGGGATGGCCATTTGACCGTGCGTTCGCACTCGACGAGCTCGGTGATGGGCCACGGGCGGACGAACAACTGGACGTGAATAACGAAAACGTGCTCGAGGTTCGTTCAGCCCTGGTTGACGAGGGCGAGTTCCTGGGCACCATGGCGGTCGGTTTTTCGTTGCAGCCGATCGAACGGCAGGTGCGCAACGTTGCCGGCAGCGCGGCGTTGGTGGCGCTGGTCCTGATGCTCGGCAACTCGATCATGACAGCGCTTTATGTGGAAACGCTGATCCGACCCATCCTCAACCTCAACCAGACCATGAAACGAGCCGGCGAAGGAAACCTCACGGTCCGCGCTCCGACCCGCGGCGGTGATGAGGTGGCCGAGCTGAGCGGTGTCTTCAATCGTATGATGGACGAACTCGAGGCAGCACGCGAGCGGGGAGAGTTGCAGCGCGCACAGCTCGCCCACACCGAGAAGATGGCGGCTGTGGGGACCCTCGCCGCCGGCGTGGCGCACGAGGTCAACAATCCTCTGGCCGGCGTCCTGGCGAGCATCGAAAATATGCGCGACAACCCGGACGACGAGGAGATGCGCGACCGCTATCTCCAGCACATCACCGACGGTCTCAATCGCATCGAGCACACCGTAGCCAACCTCCTCAACTTCTCTCGTCCACGCGAGATCAACCTCGAGCCCACATCCGTCAACCACAACCTCCGCCATGTGGTCGAGCTCGTGAGTTACCAGCTCCGGTCCGCCGGGGTGGAGGTCGAAATCGACTTCGACACCGACCCGGCCGTGGTCGAGGCCGATCATTTCCAGATGGAACAGCTCTTTCTCAACCTGGTACTCAACGCGCTCGATGCGATGCGTGACGGCGGGACACTCTTCCTGCGGACGCGGGTTCGCGGCGGCAAGGTGATCGCCGAGGTTCGCGACACCGGCCACGGGATTCCAGCGGAAATCCGCGATCGGATCTTTGATCCCTTCTTCACCACTCGCGAGATCGGCGAAGGCACCGGGCTCGGGTTGGCGGTGAGTGGCAGCATCGTCGCGGCCCACGGAGGAAGCATCGAGCTCGAGACCTCGGTTGGCAAGGGAACGACCTTTCGTGTCATCATGGCGACGATGGCGGAGGACGGGGACGAGGGAGAGAAGGGATGAAGATCAGCGGACATCGGTTGTTGATTGTCGAGGACGAACCGCTGCTCCGGATCACAATGGCCGACGCCCTGCGCAAAGAGGGTTTTGCGGTGGACGTCGCCGAGGACGGCGTCAAGGGGGCCGCACTCTTCGAGCAGCACCAGCACGATCTGGTCCTTTCCGATCTCGTCATGCCACGCCTCAGCGGTGTCGATCTCCTCAAGCGGATCAAGGCGCTGAGCCCGGACACGACGGTGGTGATCATTACCGCCCACGGGACTGTCGACAGGGCGGTAGAGGCGATGCGCGAGGGCGCGGCCGACTTCATCGCCAAGCCTTTTTCGATGGCCCAGCTGGTGGTGCGCCTGAGCAATGTGTGCTCAGTCCGAATCTTGCGCGAGCAAAACGTTCGTCTGCAGGCCCAGCTCGAGCAACGTCACTCCTTCTCCAACATCATCGGCAAGTCTCAGGTGATGCAGGAAGTCTTCGAGCTGATTCGGCTGGTGGCCGACTCAGACGCATCGGTCATCGTGCACGGCGAGAGTGGCACCGGCAAGGAGATGGTGGCCTCAGCCATTCACTTCAACTCGGCTCGCCGCGTCAAGCCCTATGTGCGCGTGAGCTGTGCCTCTCTGCCCGAATCCCTGATCGAGTCCGAGCTCTTCGGCTACGAGAAGGGTGCGTTCACCGGCGCCAGCGAACGGCGCATCGGCCGTTTCGAGGCGGCCAGCAGCGGCACCCTCTTCCTTGACGAGATCGGGGAGCTACCGCTGACTTTCCAGGTCAAGCTCCTACGGGTGCTCCAGGAGCGTCAGATCGAACGCCTCGGCTCCAACCGGCCCATTGACATCGATGCGCGGATCGTATCGGCATCGGTTCGTTCGCTCGAGGAGGAGATCCGCCAGGGGAGGTTTCGAGAGGACCTCTACTTCCGTGTTAACACGGTCGCCATCGACCTGCCGCCGTTGCGGGAACGCCGTGAGGACATTCCACTGCTCGCGGAAGAGTTTCTGCAGGAGTTCGCAGCCGATCGTCGGCGCGAGATCGAGGGTTTCAGTGACGAGGTGATCGACCTGTTCGAGATGTACACCTGGCCGGGCAACGTACGCGAGCTGCGCAACGTCATCGAGCGTGCCGTTCTCTTCTGCCGAGGCCAGGTAGTGACCGTCGACGATCTGCCGCCCAACGTCCGCGGCGGTGCACCGGCGGCTGCGGTTGGCGAAGCCCCTCCGGTGACGCCCATGCACGATGCCGTCGAGCGCGCCGAGGCCGATGCCATCCGCGCAGCCCTGAGCGCGACCCAGGGCCGTCGTGCGGATGCCGCCGAACTCCTCGGGATCAGCCGTAAAACTCTGTGGGAAAAAATCAAACACCTCGAAATCGCGGTCGATTAGCCCTCGAACGCGCCCGAGTCCGCGCCCGCGTCCGAGTCCGAAAGAGATGTCGCGCCCGGAACGCCGACAGCTCGTGAAACCCCACAACGAGCCGCTATACTGTTCCTGTTTGGGCTTCGGGGGGTTGATGAGGGTTCTCAAGGCTTCGACGATTCTCGCGGTGCTCTTCAGTATGGCCCCGGGCGTAATGGCCGAAGACCCAGAAAAGAAGAAACAGAAACCCCTCCGCGTCTTCTACGACCAGGGTTTTCGCCTCGGTTCCCCCGATGAGGACTTTTCGCTGCGGATCAATGGTCTGCTCCAGTTTCGCTACTCCTATGTCGACTACGATCCGATGGTTCGCTTCAACCAGGAGGACTACTCCAATTTCTTCGTCCGTCGCGCGCGGCTCTACTTCAGCGGCAACGCCGGCAGCCCCCGTTTCACCTACTTCATCCACGCCCAGCTCGAACCCACCCAGGGCCTCAATGCCAACGATCTGTGGATCGAGTACAAATTCTCGGACATGCTCCGGCTCGGTGCGGGCCGCAACAAGATCAGCTACGGGCTCGAATTCATGAACTCGGGCTCCGCTCTCGGCATGGTGGAGCGGTCGCTGATGTACGGTGAGACCGACATCGACCTCGGTCCGGCGCCCGAGCCCGGCCCGCGCTATCCGGGCGGAGGCACCCACCGTTTCAGTCTCAGCTGGTACGCGGACACCGGTTTCGCGACGGGTGGAATGACCCTTTATCGTTCTCAGGGCGTGCAGCTTCGGGGGCAACGAGGTTCCGACTCGACGCCGACCTTCGAGTACCAGGTTGGGCTGTGGCAGGGTCGGAGTACGAGCAGCCTTTCTAACGGCGGCAACAACCACCTCGTGGCGGCAAGGGTCGGGTATCACCCGAGGGGTTTTGTGGACTGGCGGGTGGTCGGCGATGTGGCGCAGACGCCGCATTTCAAGTTTGCCGTGATCGGTTCCGCCTATGCGAACTCGAGTGACAAGCGCCGCGCCTTCGACGAGAGCGACTACAACCTGGCTGCCATTGCCAACTTCCGGGGGTGGTCGGTCGACGCAGAGTGGGGAACCGAGTCCTACGATTTCGCCGATTTCACCGACAACTTCGACCGTGAAGGTTGGCGGATCGCCGTCGGTTGGTTCGTTGTTCCGCGGAAGCTCGAGCTGCGGGTGCGCCGTGCCGCGATCACCAGGCTCAAGGACCCGACGTTCCTCAAGGCAAACGAGTCGGGCCTCGGGACTGTGCAAGTGTGGGACGGCGAGGATTGGACTCCCGCAATCGAGGCGGAGATCGCCGAAACCTCAATCGCGGCGAGCTACTCGCTATTCGGGTGGCGCAACAAAGTGGCCCTCGATGTCTCGCGGCTCGAGCGGTCTTTCGCCGCCGACCCCAACGCCATCCTCAACGGGGTTCCGACCCCGATTGCGAAAGCCCCTGACCAGGTTGACTACCGCATTCGCGCGATGGTTCAACTGGTTTTCTGACCGGCCACCCGCCCGATACTCGATTCTCGATACTGGATACTCGATCCTCCCACGCGCCCAAATTTGCCCGCAGATGACGCAGATAACGCAGATCAACACTCGGTCATTTTGTGATGCTATCTGCGTCAATCTGCGTGAAAAAACTAATTGGATGCTCAAACAAGCAGGTCGTTCACGAGTCGGACGAAGTACCGTTTTGCAGCATCGAGCATCGAGTATCGAGCATCGAGTATCGAGGATCAGAACTAGGTTTGGAGACCCAGTCGTGATCCATCGTACTGGTCCCGCATGACCTCTTCGCACCAGTCCTGATTGTCGAGATACCACTCCACGGTGGCCCGCAGGCCTGTGTCGAAGTCGTAGGCGGGTTTCCAACCGAGCTCGGATGCGATGCGGTCGGCGTCAATGGCATAGCGCAGGTCATGGCCCGGCCGGTCAGGTACGAACTTCACCAGCTCTCTGCGGCCGCCGCCCCCGGCAAGGGGCCGCAGCTCGTCAAGGAGGTCGCACACGCCGTGCACTACCTCGAGGTTGGTGCGCTCATTGTGGCCGCCGATGTTGTATGTGCGGCCGGGCCGGCCCCGACGCACGACGAGGTCGAGGGCGCGGCAGTGATCTTCGACGTGGAGCCAGTCGCGGACGTTCGCGCCCTCGCCATAAACAGGGAGCTTCTTGTCGCCGAGTGCGTTGAGTATCATCAGCGGCACCAGCTTCTCTGGAAACTGATAGGGACCGTAGTTGTTGGAGCAGTTGGAGAGGGTTACCGGAAGACCGTAAGTTCGGTGCCACGCGCGAACCAGGTGATCGGCGGCGGCTTTCGAGGCCGAGTAGGGGCTCGAAGGGTCGTAGGGTGTGGTCTCCGAGAACAGCCCTTCGGCGCCGAGCGACCCGAAGACCTCGTCGGTACTGACGTGATGGAAACGAACGTCCTCGCGGTCCCGCCATGCCGAACGAGCTGCCTCCAGGAGGTTGGCGGTACCGCGGATGTTTGTGTCGATGAAGTCTACGGGGCCGTCGATCGAGCGGTCGACGTGGCTCTCGGCCGCGAGGTGGACCACCGTGTCGATGTCGTGCTCCGCGAAGAGCTTTCGCACGGCATCGACGGCGCGGATATCGGCGTGGACAAAGGTGTAGCGTAATTCGTGGGCCTCGGCGACGCCACCAAGACTGGCC
>Ga0255053_10001561_pt1 | contig 12592 bp, 13 predicted proteins | sample JV7_2_22_MG_FD_188635 | JGI IMG/M metagenome (GOLD analysis project Ga0255053, IMG submission 188635) | Seawater microbial communities from Jervis Inlet, British Columbia, Canada - JV7_2_22 | ecosystem: Environmental > Aquatic > Marine > Inlet | place: Canada: British Columbia | collected...
CCCTTGTGGCCATGTTCCCCGTCCCAGCTTCAGGAGGTGTTGCGCATGCGTGTCTATGGAAGTGATAGAATCCGCAACGTAGCGGTCGTTGGCCACGGTGCGAGCGGAAAGACGACGTTGGTTGATGCACTCGCATTCGTGGCCGGCAGCAGCAAGAGACATGGCTCGGTTCCCGACGGAACGGCACTCACAGACTACACTCCCGACGAAATTGAACGGCAGTATTCCATCAGCTTGGCTCTGGCACACGCCGAGTGGATGGACACCAAGATCAATCTCATCGACACTCCCGGATACCTCGACTTCACTGGCGATGCAATGGCCGGCGTCTATGCGGCCGATGCTGCCCTCGTGGTTGTGGGGGCGACTACGGGCGTCGAAGTGGGCACGGAGAAGGTGTGGGAATATGCCGCAGATCGCGGGATACCGCGGTTGCTGGTCGTGTCGATGGTGGACAAGGAGCACGCTGACTTCGAGCGGGTCTACCAGGATATAAGAGAGAATCTCAGCGCGAAGGTGGTGCCGATTGAGATCCCGGTAGGCGAGGGTCCGGACTTTCACGGCATAATCAACCTGTTCTCGAGAACCTGTCACATGTACAAGAAGGGAACCAAGTCCGGCGAGTACGATGAAGCCGACGTTCCCGAAGAGTACACAGATCGGTTTGAGCGGTATTCCCAGGACCTGATTGAGACGATCGCGACCACCGACGACGAACTCCTCGAGCGCTATCTGGAGGGAGAGGAGATCTCTCGCGAAGAAGCCATTGTTGCGATGAAGGCTGGTATGGCCCGGGGCGAGTTGTTCCCCCTGCTCTGTTGCTCGGCGGAACTCACATATGGGACCAAGGCGCTGCTTTCCAAGCTGGTGGAACTGGTTCCTGCACCAAGCGAGCGTGAGCCTATCGCCGCCAAGACATGGGGTGATGCGGCTGACATCAGCCTGGAAGCGAATGATCAGGCGCCGTTAGTGGTCCAGGTCTTCAAGACAGTGTCGGAGCCACACGTTGGTGAGGTATCACTGTTCCGGATCTACTCCGGCAGGGTGGGGAACGGTGCCGAGGTCTATAACGCACCGCGAAGCTCGGTAGAGAAGCTGAATCACTTGTCGGTTGCCCAGGGCAAGGATCGTACGGAGGTGCCCGAGCTGCACGCCGGTGACATTGGCGTGGTGGCAAAACTCAGAGACACCCACACGAACGACTCTCTTTCGACACAGGGAACACCGGTAGTTGTGTCGAAGATCCCGTTCCCGGAACCGTTGATCGTTCTTGCCGTCGCGGTAACCAAGCGTGGGGAAGAAGACAAGCTGTCGACGGGTCTGCACAAGCTGCACGATGAAGATCCTACCTTCGACCATGAGTACAACTCCGAGATACGGCAGACACTCATTAGCGGTAGAGGTGAGCGGCACCTCGAGGTAGTTGTAAAGCGGCTAGAACGGAAGTTTGGCGTACACGCTGAGCTGGGCAAACCCAAGGTCGCCTACCGTGAGACCTTCAAAGGAAGAGGCGAAGGCCAGGGTAAGCACAAGAAGCAGACCGGTGGACGGGGCCAATACGGCGATTGTCGGATTCGCATTGAACCGCTGCCGCGCGGCGCGGGCTACGATTTCAAGAACTCCGTTGTCGGTGGCTCTATCCCGTCGAAGTACGTACCCGCAGTCAACAAGGGTATCATAGAATCTGCTGCACGGGGTATACTGGCAGGTGCGCCGGTGGTCGACTTCAGGGCGGACTGCTACGATGGCAGCTACCACGACGTAGACAGTAGCGAGCAGGCGTTCAAGATGGCCGGGATCCTGGCGTTCCGGAACGTAGCGCCGAAGTGCAAGCCAGTGATCTTGGAGCCGATTCACGAAGTCGAGGTATGGACACCCGACGAGAACCTAGGTGACGTATTGGGCGACCTATCCTCGCGTCGGGGACAGATTCTTGGCAGCGAGCCGGACAAGCGACTCACCAAGGTGAAGGCCTATGTGCCCGAAGCGGAGATGTATCGCTATTCGACCCAGCTTCACTCGATGACCCACGGCCGCGGCACCTTCCGGTGGCAGTTCTCCAGCTACCAGGAGGTCCCGCCTGATGTTGCGCAGAAGATCGTCGAGGAGCGCAAGAAGGCAGAAGAAGAGGCGGCCAAGGGTTAGGCTTCCTCCCTTCGATTTGACTCACAGCCTGTGTCGCCTAGTGCGACACGGGCTGTTTGTTTGTGCGCTGATATAGTCGAAATGAGTAGGGGAAAGCGTGTTTCTCGTCAGCTTCGTACCTGATGTCTTCAGCCAACTCCCAATCATCAGCTGCAAACTCGGGAAACAGTGTATCGCCGCTCGCTTCCGTGTGTACGACGGTCAGATAGAGACGATCTGCAAGTGGCAGCGCAATGTGATAGATGTCGCCACCTCCGGCCACGAAGACCTCAGCTTCCCCCTCCGCCAAGCTGAGCGCCTCTGAGAGCGAGTGGACAACTTCAGCTCCATCAGCTCGATAGCTCGGGTCTCTAGTCACGACCACGTTGCGGCGGTTCGGCAGTGGCCTGGGCAAGGTGTCGAAGGTCTTGCGTCCCATCACTACCGTGTGGCCGGTGGTCAACTGCTTGAAGTGCCGCATGTCCGCCGGGAGGCGCCAGGGAAGGCCGCTGCCGGCGCCGATGACACGGTTCTCCGCGACCGCAGCTATGAGAGAGACGATTATACCGCCACCTTTGCTGGGATATGTGGCTGTGGGTCGTAACCCTCGAGTACGAAGTCTTCGTACCTGAAGTCAAAGATCGACTTTACGTCGGGATTGATCTTGACGATGGGCAGCCCACGCGGTTTGCGACCGATCTGCAGCTTGGCCTGCTCCAAGTGATTCACGTAGAGATGGGCATCACCGAACGTGTGAATGAACTCGCCGGGCTCCAGACCCGTGACTTGTGCCATCATCATCGTTAGCAGCGAGTACGATGCAATGTTGAATGGAACACCCAAGAAGAGGTCCGCACTCCGCTGGTAGAGTTGGCATGAGAGCCGGTTGTCGTGCACGTAGAACTGGAAGAAGACATGACAGGGCGGCAACGCCATCTTGGGTACGTCGGCCACGTTCCAAGCGCTCACAACCAGGCGTCTGGAATCGGGGTTCTCGACAATTGCTGCAATGACCTCACTGATCTGATCAATACTGTCGCCGTGTGGCGTGGGCCAAGAGCGCCACTGATAGCCGTAAGTAGGTCCCAGGTCGCCCGTCTCGTCAGCCCACTCATCCCAGATGCCGACTCCATGCTCAGTCAAGTACTGGATGTTGGTCTCGCCGCGCAAGAACCACAGCAGCTCGTAGACTATAGACTTGAGGTGTAGTTTCTTGGTGGTGACGAGAGGAAAGCCATCCTGCAGTCTGAACCTCATCTGATACCCGAAAGTACTGAGAGTGCCCGTTCCGGTGCGGTCGCCTTTCGGTACTCCCTCGTCGAGCACGAGTCGCAGGAGATCGAGGTATTGCTTCACTGACATCTCCTCCACCAGGCCCCACCTGCAAGCAACCGGAAATACAGCTTCACCAGCCAGTTCACCGGGGCAATCAGCTTCGTAATCAGAATGGTGCGATACACTTGGGCGCGTGGGATCTTGACCTTGTGCTCGGGATCGAGCAGCCGCGGATCCCGGTCAGCCAGGCGCAGCGTTCCGACCGCAAAGTAGAGTGACGTGAGGCAGAACTTACGAATCCCGTAGTGCCGACGCGGCAAGGCGATCGAGTAACGCAGCGCGTCGCACAGGTGGTTCTTTGCCTTCTCAATCAGTAGCTGCATCACTTGTCGGGATTCACCCAGGTGCGCCGTATCCTGGATGTCTGCGGGACTTATGCCAGCATCCTGACACAGCTGCCGTGGTAAGAAGCTCTGACCCCTACGTTTGTCGTCGGCCACGTCCTTGATGATGTTGGTCAGTTGCAATCCGAGCCCAAAGCTGGTCGCCAGTGATTCCATCTTCTCGTATTGATCCGGCGTAGGCATCGGCTTGTGCTGGCGAAACAGCTCCGTCAAGAGATGGCCCACAGTACCTGCGACGTAGTAACAGTAACGTTCCAGCTCCTCTACCGTACCGATCGCCACGTGATCCGCGCTTGCATCGGCCTTGCCAGCGAACTCGGCCATACCGGAACACATCTCTTTGACCCACGGTCGCGCGGCGTCCTGATGACTCGTGGGAAGTCGACGGAACTCCGCTAGAACGGCATGCGCCTCCCGTGCCAACAGCTCGTCGTCGGATGCCGGTGGGTCGAACGCATCTCGCGCCGAGTCAGTGCCGGGTCCGTCCGTATCGAGACACCGACCAAAAGTATCCAACAGCCGCGTTTTCTCTGGTGGTAGTAAGGAGGGCGAATCCTCGATTGTATCGGCCACCCTGCACAGCAAGTACGCAATCAGGACGGAGTGCTCCAAGTCCTGCGGTAGCAGCTTGATACAGACGGCAAACGTGCGGGACACCTTGGGCAACATGTCCTGGCAGAATTGGCGGTCTGATACCTCCCGAGGAGGAGCAGCGGTGTGCGTCATGCTGGGTCGGGGCCCAGTGCCGCGAGCATACGCTGCAGCAGCTCGGTAGCGGGATGGTCCGGCGGAACCGGTTGCTCAGTCTCGCGTTCAGGCTGCGACGGATCGATCACACGACGTCGTACGGCCTCTCCCACGACGAGGCTGCTGCCGGGCGTGGCGGGATCGGACCAGAACCTGAAGCGCACAACCGAATCGGTATCGAGGCTCATTGCACTGACCGTCCGTCTGGCACCCACATCGAACCACTTGGATTCCACGTAGCCTTCGACCGGTCTGATGTGTCGGATCTCGATTCCCTCAGCATCGAGTATCTCACCGATCCTGATTATGGCAGAGTCGGGCGGCAGTGGAAATGTGTCTGATATGGCCTGGGGGAACGGGTCGAACCGAGGTCTAACACCCCCTGCGCCACAAGCCGTGGTGAGCAAGGCCACGATTCCCAGTGTTGACAAGGCCGCTTGCACTGATCGGAGATGCGCTGGTGGCAACACGCCTATCGATCTCCGTTGCGCAAGCCGAAGTTCTTGCGGACCTCACCGGCAATCCGTTCCACGACATTGAACGGTGGGGTGCCAATCTTGGATCTTTGGTGGAGGTCTCCGTGCTCCAACTTGTCGAGGATCTGCTCCAGTGCGACTTGGAACTTCTCCATCTGCCGCCGTCGATCACGTGCAATCGAATAGGAGATTGGAACTCCGAGAACGGCCGGGATCATGGCTACGGGCGCCATCACACCGATGACGAGGGCGATACCGCTGGTTGCGACCGCACTCCCCAGCGTGATGCCGCTGCCCAACAGATATTCGTTTCGCGTGTTCGAAAGATCGGCCATTAGCTGAACGAGACCGCGTTGGTCGTCGATTACGGTAACGCGGGTGACGACCTCCCGCGCACGGGCCAGCAGGTACTTGCGGCCGCCCACCCCGAGCGAACGTCTGAGGGAAGCCCAGGCACCCTCCTTACGCTCCCACGAAATGGATTCAGGGTAGCGACGCTTTACCTGAAGCAGCTCTCCCTCCGACATCCAGTCATTGAGTCTCGACTCGAGCACCGTTGACTCACCCGCTATGACACGCTCGGCCGTGATGCGGCGCGGACCCACCAACCGTGTCAAGGGACCCGCCTCCGCGGGTACGAGCGCGCGCGTCCGTTCCTCGAGCATCGCCTGTCTCAAGTGCGCTGCAGATATGCCGACATCGTCGCCCAGCTGCATGAGTTCCGCCTCGGTCAGAACTTCGCCGATATCGTGCGCACGGGCCTGCAGCTCAGCGGCTCGATGGATGATCCTCTCGAGCGCGGCTCGGTCGAACTGAGAACCACGTGGTACCAGGTCGTCACTCATTCGCAGTCAGGAGCTGTGCTCCCCCGGTTGTGTTGGGCTGCCTAGATCCTGATAGCCAAGATACCAGGGTAAACCAAGAGTGAGGAGGGGAAGCAGCTGAAGGAGGAATCAACCTTTGCCGGCTGATATGCCGCAAGTGACACAGAAGCGCCAGCCGGGTTCGATCTCGTCGCCGCACCCGTTGCATCGGGTAACACCGACCAGCTCTCCGCAGAATGGGCAAAAGGTGACGGCGCGTCCCTGCGGCAGTGCTTCAGAGCAGGCCGGGCACCCGACTGAGACTGATGCTGCCGGCTTGGCAGCTTGGTCCACACTCGGAGCCGTCCGTTCGGATTTCGGTGGCCCTACCGCCTCGAAGATCGGTCGTGCTGGCTTGGCCGGGGGCGCGGGAGGAGGAGGTGGTGGATAGCCTAGCGGCGCTTGCGGCGCCTCCGCACGGGCCCGCGGTGGTGCATAGGCATCGGTGGTTTGAGCGACTGACTCGGTGGCCTTGGGTTGGAGCAAGACACGGGCAGCGGCGAACTCGCGGACGAGGCCGGGGTTGGGGTTGACGGCCTGGGCCTCTTCGGCCAACTGCTGCTGTACTTCGGGTGGTTCTACCGCGACGTAGTCGCCTTCACCAGCCAACAGGCGCAGTACCGCCATCTCGTAGTCCTGATTAGTGTCGAACTGGAGTTGGTTCTTGTACTGGCGGTATGGGATTATGCTCTGGTACAGTTCCGAAACCTGAAACGGCGTCCTCACTCGCTTGGGGTCGGTTTGCTCGATGGCTTTCACCAATACGTCGATTAGTCGTTCAAGGTCATCCATGCTCTAGTCCGATTTGATCCTAGCGCCACTCGTTCGCCCAGCGTTCGTACCAGACCGGTATGACGCCGGCAGCCTTCAGCAACTCTACGCCACTCGTGTCACGATATTGTCGGCGATAAAAGACATGTGTTGTACCCGAGTTCACGATCAGCTTGGCGCACATGACACATGGGCTGTCCGTGACAAAGACGACCTTGTCCCGCACATGGCCAGGCGCTTTCACGAGCGCGTTTACCTCCGAGTGTAGACAGCCACAGGCACCAGGCTCAGTCGAATCACACCGGTTCGGAAGACCCTTTGCGTTTCCGTTGTATCCTATGGCCAGTACGTTCTCCAACAAAGCGTCCGTGATGACCGTGCCCACCTGAAGCCGTGCACAGGTAGACCGCTTGGCCAGTTCTTCGGCCATCCTCATGTAGACCTCGAACAACGGGATTCTGTCTAACTGCGGGTCGGCCCCGGTAGGAAGGATGTTCAGAGGATGGGTGTTCTCAACAACTCCGTCTTTGAAAGCTGTCATGCTCTTTATTGCAGCTCCGCGTCGAGTTCTCTTGCCGCTTGATCTGGGTCATAGTCAGTGTACCGTCCTCTACTTCGCTTCCGGTCGAGCCATTGCTCCAGCCCCGACTCTACTAGTCCATCGGAGATCGTCTGCTCGGTCGCAGCCCGGATAGCGAGGTCATTAACATACTCATTCTTGGCATGACCGGCGTGACCACGTACCCACTGCCACCTGGTATCGTGGTCGGAACTCACTCTGACTAGGCGTTTCCAGAGTTCGAGGTTCTCTACTGCACCACCCTTGCGCTTCCAACCACGCGCACGCCAACCGGGTACCCACTCGGTGATCCCCTTCACCAAATACTGCGAGTCGGAAACGTAGACCAGCTTCAGTCGTGAGTGCTGTTCGGAGAGCAAAGCAAGTGTGGCAATCGCACCTGCCAGCGCCATGCGATTGTTCGTTGTGGCGGGAGCCGAGATGTAGAGGTCGTGCCTGACTATGGCTTCGCTGCTCAAGATCTCAATCAGGGATGCAGCTCCGCCCGGGTTGTCGCCCTCCATACCGTTGCCGAGGCAGCTCTCGTCGGCGTGCACAACCACCAAGTTTCCAACCCGATCAGCCATCTATTGTGGTTGCCGTCCTTCCCAGCCGGTCTTGAACTCATCCGGGTGGTAGCTCTCGCCTCGCAGTACGAGTCGCTCTATCAGTCGCGTGTTGGTGATCTGTTCCAGCGGATCGGCCGACAGGACCAGGAAATCGGCGACCGCACCTGGCCTGAGTACTCCCAAGGTGTCGGAATCGAGGACCCGGGCTGCTTCGCGAGTGGCAGCCAACAACGCCTCCTCCGTACTGAGTCCTGCGGCAACCAGCAACTCGAGTTCGCGGTGCAAGCTTGCTCCTGGAGCCAGCAGTTGGTTGGGACTGTCACTACCAGCGGCAACGATACCACCGGCTCGGAGGAAGATGCGGAGGAAGCGATCCTGCACGCTGCGGGACGCGCGGAAGCCGGCAAAGTCTGCGGATCGCATGCCCGCCCTCCGAATCAGGTCGGGCACGTCCCAGGCCTCTTGCACTGACTCGGGCACGCCAGCCAAGTCGAGCTGTGCGATGAACTCCCGATCGGACAGATGACCAAAGGCCTCATACAATACGAGGGTTGGAACCACAGCCACATCGGTTTCGACAAGTGCAGTGACGGTTCTGTCCAATGCCGCCGAGTCCAGAGCGGACCAGGATCGCCCGGATAATCTCCAGCCGGTGAAGAAATCATTGTGTGCTCGATAGAGCCGGGATGGATCCGGCAGGCTGGATTCAACCACACCACTCATGTGCTCAATCGACCGTACACCCATCCTCGCGGCGGTGACCGCGTCGACTTTGCCAAGATGAGCTGCTACGGGTATGTGGAGGTCACCTGCCTCGGCCATCAACGGCTCCAGCAGTCGCCGGTCGATCTTCGTGTAGATCTTGATCTGTGACGCCTCCAGCAGGACTCGATCGTCAACTGCGCGACGGGCCTGGTTGGGATTACGGACTTCGGTGGCCCCGGGCCAGGTGGCGGGTCGTCCATCCACCATCGGGCCCGATATGTACAGTCTCGGACCGTTTTCGGTGCCCAGCAGTATCGCGTTCCGCAGTGCAACAACGGAGTCGCGATCGCCACCCATCGATCGAACGGATGTCACCCCGTAGGCCAGGTAGCGCGACAGGGCCCAGCGTTCGAGATGCACGTGGGCATCGATCAATCCGGGTATCACCCAACGGCCATCCAAACGCATCTCGAGTGCCCCGCGTGGGACCTTGACCAGGTCGGGTGGTCCTATCTGCTCGATGCGGCCGTCTGCCACGATGATCACGCCATCGAGAATAGGTGGTGCGCCGGTACCGTCGATGACGGTTGCACCTACGTAGGCAGTCTTGCCCTTGCCAGGATTGAGACAGCCGGAGATGCCGGGCAGGGCAAGCAAGAGTACTGCCGCCACAACATTCGTCATCTTTGGTCTCTCTTGTTTGGTAACGGCGTTACCTCCTTCGTCCAGGACGTGGTGCCGATTTCCGGGTAGCCTTCTTCTTCGCGGTGCGTCTCTGCGCTGTACGTCGCTTGCTGCTCTTCTTCGCCGTCGATTTCTTCTTGCCCCGCTTGGCAGTCTTGCGCTTCGTAGTCTTCCGCTTGGCAGCCTTCTTACGCGTGGGCTTCTGCTTGGTCGCTCTCTTTTTCTTTGCGACCTTACGCTTGGAGACCTTCTTCTTGGTCGCTTTCCTGGCGGCCTTCTGCCTGGCGGGCCGCTTCTTCACAGCTTTCTTCCTGGTTGCCTTCTTTTTCTTGGCAGTCTTCTTTTTCGCGGCCTTCTTCTTGGCAGCCTTCTTACTGGCGGGCTTCGACGCCGCTTTGGCCTTGGCCGCCTTCTTCACCGCGGTCCGGCGCGGTGGTGACGTGTCCCTTTCTGGTCCCTCCTTCGCTGCCGGAGATGTGTCCGCCTTGGACCAGATGAGTTCGGTCGGCTGACGTTTTGGTTCGCCGCGCTCTTTTGGGGAGTGAGGGGACGGTGTCAGGGGCAGCGGCATGGGGTCCCACATGCCGGGACCGCCGAAACTCGGGCCGCTCGAATCGAAATTCGTGGTCATTGCGACAACCTCGGTCGAATTATGGCACGTCTATACTGTTTACTCTGACGGTGGGCAACCGCAAGAGCCTCGAGGCGTCCGATCGACGCTACTTGAAGATAGAATGATTAACGGAAGATGGGGTTATAGGTCACTCTTTGCTGGTGAGGTTACGCCTTGACACTGCCTTGTGCGCCACCTAATAGTAGCGGCACATATCTTTAATACTGGTATATGGTTACAGTCATTTTAGCGGTGACGGATTTCGATGGCTAAATCGTGGTTTTCAATCCTGTTTGCTCCCCTGCTCCTGTCCGCGGCGGCAACAATGCCGGGACAGGCACAAAACGTCGCTGAAGTACAGCTCGCTCCCAGCACCATGAAGCTAGCCGCGGGTGAGCGAAGAGAGCTGCTAGCAACTGCGTACGACCGTCGCGGTGACATCGTCTCGACCGCCAGATTCGTGTGGGTGAGTAGCAATCCCGACATTGCCCGGGTGGAGGCAGATCCCAACATGCCCGGCATCGCGACCATCATCGGCGTGGCCGAAGGTCTGGCCAGCATCGAGGCCAAGGTCGGAGATCGATCTGCCTCGTCGGCGATCCAGGTGACCGGTGGCGGAGCGGCTGCAGGGCCGGTCGCCGTGGGTAACGCGACGGTGTTGCAAATTGAACCGGGTTCCGTGTTTCTGTTGCCCACCGAAGACGTTGATCTGAGGGCGGTCTTTCTAACCGATGATGGATCGCCAGGGACTCCCTCGGCCGTCACCTGGCGCTCGCTCAGGCCTGACATCGCAACCGTGTCAGCGCAGGGATCGGTAGTCGGATTGGCCGTGGGTCAAGGCGTTGTGGAGGCGGTCTCGGCGGCCGGCCTGATAGCCCGGGTCTCGGTCCAGATATCCCAGACTCCGTTTGAGTTCGATGAGGAAATACTGGCCGTCTCGCCGGGGCGGTCCGACACCGTACAGGTCATCGTGCCCGAACAGAATCACCGGCTGCTGGAGCCGCGGCGTTTGATGTGGCGGACCACCGATCCATCGATCGTGCGGGTTTCGCCGATAGGTATGGTCACGGGTGTTGATGCCGGTCAAGCCGAGTTGGTCGTTTCCGGTTACGGGCAAGAGAATCGGCTGCAGGTCACAGTGCACCGGCCGGTCGAGTTCCTGGAAATCCTGCCGCCACCGTCAGCGGGACCCGTGGCAGTGCCCCTGGGAGGTGCCATCCCGTTCAGTGCAGCTGCCCTCGCGGCGGACGAGACCCCGGTGACAGAGGCACCACTCACCTGGTCACTGCCGGATACCGCGGTAGCCTCATTCGATGCCACCACTGGCCTGCTCACGGGCAAGTCCCTGGGTGAGACAGAACTGCAAGTGAGGGCGCCGGGCGAGGGCCTGGAGGGCACGTGGCAGATAACCGTGATTGAGGGTGGGCTGGCGCTCGGTGTTAGGCGGATGAGTCTCGGACGAGACCAAAGCCACCAGCTCGAGGCCTCGTTCACGGACCAGGACGGTACTCCGGTCAGTGACGCAAAAGGTGTGACCTGGACCTCGACCGACCCGGCGGTGCTCGAGGTTGACGAGGTAGGGAAGCTCAGTCCCACCGGGTTCGGCAAAGCTCATGTGGTAGTGAGTACGCCCTGGGGCTCGGCCGATTCCACGACTGTGTACGTGCAGGGTGAGATTCTGGTTACGTACGCTCGAGCCGGACAGGCGGACCTGTACTCGTTCGATCGAGACCAGGTCGATGTGCTGCATCAGGTAACCGATCAACCCGGCAACGAACTCGATGCGCGGTATTCCCCCGACGGGACAAAGATCGTCTACGTGTCGGACGAGCGCCGGAATCTCGACATTTTCGTGGCCGACGGGGACGGCACCAATCCTGTGCGCCTCACCACGACAGTTGCGTCGGAGGGCTCGCCCTCCTGGACACCCGATGGCAAGCAGATCGTGTTTGAGTCAGACGCCAGCGGCGTGCCCCAGGTCTGGATCATGAACGTCGACGGTAGTGATCAGCTGCAACTCACCCAAGGGGAGTCTCCCAACCTCCAGCCAGTGGTTTCTCCCAATGGTCAGACGATAGCGCTCACCTCGGAGCGGGATGACAAGAAGGACATCTACCTGATGAACCTGGACGGCTCCAACCAGCGCAACTTCACGTCTTCGGAGGCAGACGAAGTAATGCCCGCGTGGCTGGGAGATTCGACGCTGGTGTACATGGTGGAGGAGCGGGAACGCCGGACCACGACGCGTAAGATCCAGCGCATGAACTTCGGCCGTGAAGTGACCGACCTGTCGCCAACAGGCTTGTCGGTCAACGACTATGCGGTTTCCGGCGCAGGCGATTTACTTGCAGTCATCGTGTCGGCGGAGGGGCCTGGCGGCACCGAGAGTCGTCTCTACTTGATCCCATTGGTGGGTGAATCTGTAGCGCAAGAGGTTCCGCGCGGCGCAACCAGGGATCAAATACTGTCACCCTCCTTCCGACGTTGACCGAGACGGGTGGCACACGCCACCCGTCGGGTCCGTTCCGGAAAACGCTCATCGACAGGACAAAAATGAGATCTTTTGTGATGCGCGGTCACGGCGACCTATCGCAGTTGGAGGTTGCTGACGTGCCCGAGCCGAAACTGGAGCGTGATGGCGACGTCAGTATCAAAATCCAGGCTGCGGCACTCAATCATCTCGATCTGTGGACTCTAAGAGGCCTACCGGGTCTCTCTCCCTCGTTCCCACATATACTCGGCGCTGATGGCGCGGGCGTCGTCGACGCGGTCGGGCCTGGAGTCACACGCGTAAAGGCAGGC
>Ga0255053_10001566_pt1 | contig 12544 bp, 14 predicted proteins | sample JV7_2_22_MG_FD_188635 | JGI IMG/M metagenome (GOLD analysis project Ga0255053, IMG submission 188635) | Seawater microbial communities from Jervis Inlet, British Columbia, Canada - JV7_2_22 | ecosystem: Environmental > Aquatic > Marine > Inlet | place: Canada: British Columbia | collected...
AAAGCTAAAGCGCTGCGAGACAAGTTCGAGGACATATTTATCTATGGCGATTCCAGCGTCAACGCCAAGGAGTTCGACGGCCTGCGGGTACTAATCGATACGGAATCGACGGGTGCGCAGGTGGTTTCCATGGGCGGTACCGGGGCAACGCTGACACTGGCCAAGCTCGATGAGCTTATCGATGCCGTCAAGGGCGGCAAGCCAGATATGCTGCTGATGAGTCGACGCTCGCGGCGCAAGATAAACGCACTGGTGAGAGCGGCGGGGGGCATGACCGAAACCGACCGCGACCAGTGGGGCAATTTCGTGCAGCTCTGGGACGGGGTACCCATCGGGGTAAACGACTGGATACTGGATACCCACGTACTTGTTTCCGGACTGGAGACAGCGGTAACCGGGGGCACCAGCTCGACGATATACGCTTTACAGTTCGGCGAGGGCGCCCTTTGCGGTCTGACCAGTCCGGGGCATTTACAGGCGGAGCCGGTAGGTCCGCTAGAGAACAAGGATGCCTCAAGAACCAGGGTAAAGTGGTACGTGTCACTGGCGCTGTTCAGCTCGGTGAAAGCCGCAGCCCTGATAGGGGTTAAAGACTAAGGATGATACGCTAAATAAAACAATATGGGGGGACGGAAACTACCGTTCCCCCCACGGGAGGTAAATCATGGCACTGGCAGTGATAGAACATATTGAGCACCCCTTTGCCAGGGGAAATCTGACTCCGGACGGAGTCCAGTGGAGCGTCGAACATACGACGACAACCGATGACTATGAAGAGGTGGAGAGTGTATCGATTACACCGCCGGCTCTGGGCGATGTACTCGAGTACGAATTCGGGCTTAGCGGAGCAGTGAAGTCAAGCGGAGCCAGTGAATCGGTGCTTTTCAAGTGGCAGGCACGCGAACAGGGCGGCAGCTGGGTAGACCTTCACGGGGAGGTGACCTATCCGGCCGACGCTTCCGCCTACCAGGAATATACCTATAGCGGACGCTTTGAGTCCGTTGTCGGCCTGAATACGGTGCCATTCCAGGTCCGGCTGGTGATAAAGTCGGGCGGAGTAGGCGGGGAGAACGCCATCGGCAAGACCAAGAACTCGAGCTATGTCAGGGTAATTTATGCGGCTTCGTGAGGTGTGAAGTGAACTATGTTTATGATCCAAGTTTGGTAATTTACCTGCCCCTGCATAAACTGGACGGCAGCTCCATGATGTCTCAAGATGCCTACGGCCACCTTTGTACCGTTACCGGGGCACTGTGGACCCCGCAGGGGCGGAGTTTCGACGGGGTAGATGACTATATTAGTACTCCCGATCATGCAACTCTAGACGGTATGCCGGAACTGACTATCGTAGCCTGGGTGAATTTTGCTCAATTAGCCGCTGATAAAGGCGAAGATATAACTATTGTCCGTAAACGTCATTCGGAAAGTCCGTACCATACTTATCTTTTATGGCTGGAGTCAACTAATAATAAGTTGCGTTGTCAGACTATTGATGGAGTCGGGACGACGACAATTACCAGCGACACTGCTCTCACGGCGGGTGACCTGAATACGTGGATGATGGTTTCCATTAGATATGACGGGGCTACAACCTATCTGTATCGTGACCTTACATTACTTACCAGCGGTACGGGCTCCAGCGGAGCGTTATTTAACTCAAACGCCTTCCTGTACATAGGAGTCTCTACATCAACTAATCAGAATCTGAAGGGAATCGTAGGTTCTGTGTTAATCCTTCGCCGCGATATCGGTTTGCCGGGATTACAGCATATCTATCTGGCGACAAAATGGAGGTATCAATAATGAAGCATAGAGTAAGAGTAGACATAAGTTTCGATAAGGAAGCAGATGCGCTGTCTTTAATGGCATCAGCCAAGAGTTTGACGAATACGGCGGTCAGCATTAACGAGGGCAGCGAAAACGAGGAGATATCCTTCTGTGAATACGAGCTCTGCGGCCACGACGAGGGGAAGCCCTGCACCAGACTGGAACGGGTGGAGATAAGAAAGAAATAAGGAGGGGCGAAGGTGAATCTGACCGAAATGAGAAACATCGTCAGGCGCGACCTGCATGATGAGGATGCCGGGAACTACCGCTGGTCCGACACTGAGTTGACGCGCCATATTAACCGGGCGGTAAAAGAGCTATCGGAGAGAGTGCCGGGACGGGTCCGGGCTACGCTGGCGACTACCGCGGACTCGAGGGAAATCGATGTATCAGGGCTGACTAACCGGATTATGGTAGAAGCCGTGGAATTTCCAGTAGACTACTACCCACCGAGTTTCCAGCGGTTTTCTATCTGGGGAGATATCCTGACAATTATCAGCGGCAGCGAGCCCGACGGTTCCGACAGCCGGATTTATTACGGCACCCTCCATACCCTGGATGCGCAAGGGTCCACCGTGCCGGTGAAGTACGAAGACCTGGTGGCAACCGGAGCCTGCGGTTACGCCGCCGTGGAATGGGCGGCCTACGCTATAAACAGGGTAAATGTGGGCGGGGCGAACGTTTCTAAAGAATTCAGGCTCTGGGGAAGCGAGAAACTCGCCGCATTTCAGGAAGCGTTGAGCAGGCTGGGCAGGCGACAGAGGGTCAGAGTCCAGCGACTCTTCGATGCCGATTAGCGGGGAAAGATATGAGAGAACTGACATCAACACTGCTGAATGCCCAGAAGCAGGCAACGGCCGTTCCCTATGTAAAGGTTGAGGCTACCAACCGGACCGCGGGGGTGGTCAGGTACGACTGGGACCGACTCTATAGTGGTACCGAAGAGGACTATTTAAACGCCCTGGCCTTACCGGGTGACGGCTCGCTGATACGGGGGATGGTAACCCCACCCACCGACTCGCAGAAACTTTACCGGCAACGGGTGAGTAATCCCGGGTCGGGGAGTGATTTCAGCCAGTGGATTTACACCGGGCAATATAACGTCGTTGCCGTGGCGGCGGCTTCGCTGGGGACTGAGGTGTCAATATTCTGGATAAAGACCAACCGTGAAATCCGTCGTCTAGAAAGCACCGATAACGGCGTGAACTGGGGCAGCCCCGAGTTGATAGGCTATTCGCCGACGACCGCCATAAACGGCCTGGCGGCGGCCTATAAAACGAACGGCGACCTGGCGATATTCTATGCCGACCAATCGACGCTGTACGTCAGGAAAAATATCAGCGGGCAATGGCAATCGCCATCAGCCTGGGATAAGAGTACCGGCAATCTTTCCGGTGTCGCCTGTGTTTACGACGGCGACTGGAACCTGCTGGTGACCGGACTGGATACATCAAGCAATTATAGATTGTGGAGTCTGGTCTACGGGGACGACGGTGATGTGGCCGCCGGAAGCTGGTCGGAGTTGAAAGAGATAGCGGCGGCGCCATCGGGGGGTGATTTTGAGTTCTGGCAACCGTTTCTGGATAAGCCTGACGGCTACCGGTGTTTCTTCGTCGAGAAATTTACCGGTACGGAAGCCTATAACCGTCCTTTCTGGCTGCATTCCATCCCGGATACCGGATTCATCGATAACCTGTGGCGGGAACCCGTACCGTTTAACCTATCCTCGGAGTACGGTCTGGCGATAGCCCACCACGGTGATTACGCCTGGCTATCGAGTAATGACGGGGTGTGGATGGCAGGGCTGACGGTGGAGAGCCTGGACCTGACCGCTGATGTGACCGGATTGAAATGTGATAACGGTGTAAACGGCGGGCGACTGACCATAGAACTGAGGAATGACGACGGGCGATACGCGGCACCGGGGGAGGGGGATTTAAGCGTTCTGGATATTGGCGCCGAGATAGAGGTCAGTCCCGGTTTCGTAACCGGTGTCGGTGATGAACACAGTACGGGATTGAGTTACATTCTCGAATCCCGGGAACATACGAGTTCCGGTGGTAAAGCGGGATTTATCCTTCAAGCGCGGGACGGCTGGGGGGCTCTGGGAGACTGGAAAGCCAGGTACCAGTTCCGGTGGAATAAGACTTCCGAGGATATGAGTGTTAAAGATATCATGGCTTTTATCCTCGCCAGGGTCGGCCTGAAACTGGAGGTTATTTCGCAATCGTCGGCGGTTACTTCTTTTTATCCCGACGTTACCCTGAGTGCGGGAACTAACGGTAAATCGGTAATACAGAAGCTGCTTTCCTTCGTCCCCGACGTTCTTTTCATCGAAGGGAATACGGCCTACCTCGTTAATCCGCTGTCGTCGGATACCTCAGTGTACAGTTACGGCGGGGACCACACGCTGCTTGAGGGCAGGTACCGGCGGGATGCGCGTGAAATAAACAGGGTACAGGTGGAGGGCTACGATTCGGGCGGTGGCGAGCCGGTAGTGACCGACAGCTTTTACTGGGACGAGGTAGATGCAGTCTACGACCGGCTCAAACAGGTCGAAGATAGAAACATCGGCACAGTTGCCGAAGCCCAGCAGCGCGGCCAGGCGATTTTGCGCCAGTCCGAGATAGAAGCCACCGACGGCAGTATTCTGATACCGGTAAACTGCGGCCAGCAGCTATTCGATGTCATCGATATAACGGACGAAAGGGCCGGTCTTGTCGCCGAGAAAAAACGGACCCTCGGTATATCGCTGGAGTTTAGTCCGGTACGAGGAGAATACTCGCAGCGTTTAAGACTGGGCGCATTATAGGACAGGGGAAGGAGCGGTACAAATGAGGATGAAAAAAGGGGAGTTGAGGAGTTTTAATTCCGGGAATTATACGGCTATAGTCCGGGTTTCCGGCAGCTATAAAGTGTATCTCGAAGATATTACCGTAGCCAGGAATTTACCTTCGGCGGAGATGATTACCGGCAGGAAGGTAGCGGTGCTATTTTTCGATGAATACAGTCCCAAAGAGGCGGTGATAGTGGCCGTCTATTCCTGAAATTCCGAGTGGTCAAGCTGAGCGTTGAGTTTCCTGATGGCATTCATGATTTCTTCTTCAGCAGCCAACGCCTCGGCGGCGATAGTTTCCCGGGTGCGGGGTTTCCCCGACCTGGCGCGTAAATCGCCAACGTGTTTTCGAATGTTATCCAGACTCTCCGGTTCTATGGTTATATCTTCCGGCATTCTCGGTGAGATATCGGGGAACTTTTCCGTTTTAGTGGTCGAGATTTCGCCAGTTTTCTTCCGGCGATTACGCGCGCATCCGGGGGGATAGCTACTTTTACTTTCTGGAGATACCACCGGATGTATATTGACTTCAGTTTTTTCGGTCTGAGATATCGGAGTCGGCGATGGTTGTGTCTGTGGTTCCTCTGCCGGTGTTTCCTGTGTTTCCAGTGTTCGAGGTTTGAGGGGGGATGGATTTATTTTCCAGTGTGGAGTTTTTTTTTGAGCTGTTGGGGAATTGTCCACATTTTTCATGAGATGCATCAAGACACGGTTCTGCTGGGCGGCACCTTTATGCAACTCCTGAGACGCGGCATTTAAACCCTGGATAGCACCGGTATGGCTGGAGAGATGAGTCGCGTATTTCTCGATGGCGCTGGAAAATTTATCGAGAGCCTGTTCCGTATCCGCCATTTTCTGTTCCGTGTGTTTCATCTTGCTGGTTAATTCGGGTTCCGTGTAAACCTCTTCGTAACTGGGCGGACCGGATACCCGCAGATAAAAAGCATGTATCAAAACAGCCAGTTCTTTACGATACAGAATAGAACTCAGCAGCAGGAAAAAAATCAGAGCGTATACTGCACTATATTGACTCTGAAAGAGAAAAGAGAGGGCGGAACCAACTCCGGAGCCGGTAGCAGGCGACCATGGGAGAACCCCTCTTGCGAAGAGGAATCCCGAGACGCAGACCAGGATGAGAATTATTAGTAATATAGTACGTTTCATAGTGATAATGGTTGACCTCTGGCATTTTGGTATCGATGGTGGGTTGTGTGGGATAACTGGCGAGAAATGATAATTCTAGGTCAGTTCACCGATAAATGACTTGAGGCGTTCCATTAACGATTCTTTAAACTCGTTAAATTCCTCCCTGGTAATATAGTCACCGGTTGCCCCCTGAGTCCGGGCGATATTTTGCATCAATACCGGCATATTCCGCTGGGCGGCTTCAAACAGTGTACGGGACTGGTCGTTAGCTACCAGCTTATTCAGTATCAGCCGTAAATTACGCCTGATGTTTTCTTCAGTTAAATCAAGGTTAGAGGCAACCTGCTCGATTGTATTTCCGTTAGAAATACTGCCGAGTATCTCCGATTCTTTAGGTGCCAGAGTAGCCAGGAGGTCATCAAGCTGCGAGCTCAGCAGGCTCATTTCCTCAAATTCGGCGAGAATCATAGAGGCTATCTCGGGGATGAGCAGGGATTCGAGTATGGGATGACTTCCCTGGGAAACGACGCGGATGATATCCAGCAGATATTCGGGGTCGGAACTCTTCGTCAGGCAGGCGCTGGCGCCGCTTTTCATAGCCGAGAATAACAGGTCATTGTTGGCTTTCTCCATAACGAGGATTATCGCTACCGAGGGCAGGCTTCTCTTGATACGCCAGGTTATTTCAGGTCCGTCATATTTGCCGTTATGCATGCTCAGAACGGCTATATTCGGCGGGTTGGCCGTAATATGAGTAAAAGCATCCTCGTTATTGGTCGTTTCTCCGATAACCTCGAAGTCATCTTCACCCGAGAGTATGAAGTGGATGCCCTCGCGGAACAGAACCTGGGGATCTGAGAGAAACACTTTCGCTTTTTCCATATACAAATTCTCCCGGCCAGTTTAATAACTTATCTTAACACTAACTGTACCATAGAATCATTAAAATGAGTCTATGAAAGGTTAAAATTTCATAAAGATAATCTAAAGTTTTAATAAAGAAAGAACTGTTGCTTTAGTTAAATAAGAAGCATACGAAGTAATTGATATTTGCGTGTAAAAAACTAACGAAAGTGCAAGCTCAAGAACCGGCCGGGCGGATGAATTTATAGCCGATGCCGTGTTCGGTGACAATGACATTCGGGGATTCGATATTATCCTCCAGCTTCTGCCTGAGGTGCTGGATGTGGACGCGAAGCAGGTCCCTGGCATCGACATAGGAGTCTCCCCAAACCTTGGTAAGCAGGCTTTCGTGAGATAATATCCTCCCTTCGTTTCTAATCAGGTGATAGAGCAACTTTCTTTCCGTTGAGGTGAGTTTAATCAAGTTCCCGTCCAGCATTACTTCGTTGCGGTTAAAATCGACGGAAAGTTTACCGCTGATAAAGGGGCGTTCTTCATCGGAAACCGGCAGTCCCTGAGCGCGACGTAAGACCGCCTGGACGCGGGCAATCAACTCTATATGACTGAAAGGCTTGGTAATATAGTCGTCAGCGCCCAATTCCAGGCCCCGGGCAATATCTGTATCTTCACCCCTGACCGTGAGCATCAGCACCGGTACATCGGAGAAACGGCGTATCTCTTTAAGAATCTGGTAGCCATCGATATCAGGCAGACCGATATCGAGGATGACAACATCCGGACTCTCGGTCTCGACAAGTTCGAGTCCTTTATTGCCGGTACTGGCCGAGACAACTGTGGTACCACTCCAGCGCAGTTGAAAACATAATGAAACAACTTCGATAATTCCAGGATCGTCTTCAATAACCAAAACCTTCATGGTGCTCCTTAGTATCAAATAGCCTGTTTGTTTACACGTAATGGCAGAGAGAAATAGAAGATACTACCTTTACCGGATTCGCTTTCTGCCCATATTCTACCGCCGTGAAGCTCTACTACCTGTTTTGCCAGGGCAAGCCCGAGGCCGAGTCCGGGATGGCGCTGCCGGTCAGAATTGAGGCGGCTGTAGGGCTTGAACAACCGCGGCAGTTCTTCAGGGGCAATGCCGATGCCTGAGTCCCTGACTTCTACTACAATCTCGGTATCGTGACTGTGAGCTTTCAGGACGATATCGCAGCCTTCTGCGGAGAATTTGGTGGCGTTATTCAGCAGATTGAGAACTACCTGCTCCAGGCGCTGACCGTCGCCGCGTATTATGGGCATGGAAGGGGGTAGATCTATGTCCAGGTGTTGTCCTTTGCCCTGGATGAGCGGGCTGATTTGCATTCCTGTTCCCCGGAGGAGTGACCTGATATCCACCGGCTCCAGCTGAAGTTGAATTTCACCGCTGCCAGTTTTCACGATATCCAGAAGCTCAGCCAGTCTTGTTTCCAGAGTATTGGCGTTCTGGATAATTGTCTGAATGAGTCGTTGGTGGGAACTGTCACCGCTCGCTTCGAGTTCCTCAGCCAGTAAGCCAGCGGCGGCAATTATGGAGGTAAGCGGTGTTTTCAACTCGTGGCTGAGGGTATCGATAAACCTTAACCATTCTTCTTCTTTGGTTTCTATAGCGGACATTAAAACCCAATCCTCTTTAGCGACACTAAATTTAGTTAAAATGTATCACTTTTCCAGTCGTACATCAAGTAATAGATATGTATATAACTATACATCAGGCTTATGAAAGTCATACGCCGCTATAGAAAAGGCTGATAGCTATGCCTTAATCTCTTGAGCCATACCCCTGGCGATGCTTTTAATCAGGCTGAGGATACCGATTACAGCACGCTGAACTTCAACCGGTTCTTCACCCAGCATCTTGGCTACATAGGGGTCCAATTGTCTGCCGGTGTACCTTGAGCTGCCATCCTCGGCGACTCCGGAGCTCTGTGGTGAGAGAAATCCGGCCAGAGTAAACAGTTCGTCCTCATCAAAGCCCAGGGGTTTGGCGATTTTCCGCAATATACGCGCTGACGGGAAACGCTCTCCCCTTTCGATGCGTCCCAGGTGTGAGGAAGATACGCTAGAGGTTTTGGCGAGTTCCTGCAGGGTCAGAGGAACTGTTATTCTCTGCTGCTTGAGGATTTTACCCAGGTCATTATTACCATAATCCATGACCATATTATATTTTGCCAAATGGCAAATGTCAACACTTTTTGGTGCTTATTCCTGGCAGATTAGCTATAATTTATGAAAATTTAACATATTCTATCGGATTTCTTGACGTGTGTCCGGACTGTCCATATAATAGTGACGGTAATACAAGAGATTTTATGTTCGGCGTGTGAGCTGAGAAACTTTTTAAAGTAAAGGCTTTCTCGGCTTTTAGTCTGTCTTTGGAAAGGGTGAGTTTATTGTCCGATAAGTACGACGTAATTATAGTGGGCGGCGGTCCGGCAGGTATTTTTGCCGCGTTGCAGCTGTGCCAGGTTGAGGGCATAAACATCCTGCTGGTAGAGAAGGGAAAAGACATTAGCCAGCGAAGTTGTCCGGTAAGGGATACGGACGGTTCCTGTATAGAGTGTTTACCCTGCAATCTGGTCTGCGGTCTGGGTGGCGCGGGCGCTTTCAGCGACGGTAAGCTGGTACTCTCCTCGCAGGTAGGGGGACACCTGGAGGAGTATCTGGGACATGAAGCTATAGAACGCCTTATCAAATATGTAGACGATTTGTATTTGAAATTCGGCGCCTCCAAGAACCTCTACGGAGAGGGTGCCGATATGGAGAAAATCAGCCGCGAAGCTGAAAAAGTCGGGATGAATCTAATACCGACACCGGTGCGTCACATGGGCACCGAGAATTGCTATTCCGTGCTCCAGGCGATGCAGGAATACCTGACGCCCCGTATAGAACTCAAACTCGATACGATGGCTACGAAAACTATCGTCGAGAATGGGCAGGTCAAGGGTATCGAAACCGATGATGGCGAAACATACTATTGCCGTTATCTTATCCTGGCACCGGGGAGAGAGGGCGCCGACTGGTTTTCGCGTGAAGCTGAACGTCTGAAATTAACGATGCATCACAACCCGATAGACGTGGGGGTGAGGGTGGAGTTACCAGTGAAAATAATGCAGGAAATAACCGATGTGCTTTATGAGGTAAAGCTGGAGTACTACTCGAAAAGCTTCAACGATCGCATCAGAACATTCTGCATGTGCCCCGCCGGTGAAGTCATCATGGAGTCGACCGGGGGCAGCGATCCGGTCGTTACGGTGAACGGCCACAGCTATTCAGGCTGGAAGAGCGATAATACCAATTTTGCGCTACTGGTAAGTACTGATTTCACCAAGCCGTTTCATGAACCGATTGCCTACGGTAAATACCTGGCCAGGCTGGCTAATTTACTCGGTGGCGGGGTGCTGGTCCAGCGTCTGGGGGACCTTCTCAACGGGCACCGTTCTACCCCGGAACGAATTGAAAAAGGGCGGGTAAAACCGACCTTGAAGAGCGCCGCCCCAGGAGACCTGAGCTTTGCCCTGCCTTACCGTCACCTGACGGGACTGGTGGAAATGCTGCAGGCAATGGACAAAATGATACCCGGTGTGGCTTCCCCCGATACACTGCTCTATGGTCTGGAGGTAAAGTTCTATTCCTTCCGTCCTGAGCTATCGCCGTGCCTGGAAACCGAGGTAAGTAATATGTTCGCGGTGGGTGACGGTACCGGGGTAAGTCGTGGTCTGGTGCAGGCGTCAGCGGCAGGGCTGGTGGCGGCGGTGGAGATATTGAACAGAATAGAACAGGAGTAATCTGATTACTAGATATATCAGGTGCCCTTCTTGACATGGTGTAAAAAGCCAACTAAAATGTAATTAGTTTTTTAAGAGTTGTTTGCATAGGATTGTTCGGGGGTTAAAGCCACAGCGGCTGAGCCCCTTAAATATTTAGAAAAAAGCACTATAAATTCGGAAGGGATGTGATGTTGCTTGGCTGAAGTTACAGCTGGAGATGAAGAGAGCTTCGACAGTTTACTGAAGCGATTTAACCGGAAAGTACAGCAGGACGGTATTCTTGCCGAGTTACGCCGACGCGAGCATTACGAGAAACCCAGTATCAAGCGAAAGCGGAAGAAGGCCGCCAAGAAGCGCGGTGCCGCCAAAGCCACGAGACTGTCACGGCGTTAGTCCACTCAATTTTCCCAAAATAGTACAATAGGATTTATTAGCTGGTTTATATGGAGCAGCAAGCGAATCTTAAACAGAAACTATCCGATGACCTGAAGCAGGCGATGAAGTCCGGCGATACAGTCAAACGTGATACGCTAAGGATGTTGATGTCCGCCATCAACAACGCGGAAATCGCCAGGAAGGACTCGCTGGAAGACAGTGATATCCTCGGGGTGATTGCCAAGGAAATTAAGCAGCACCAGGAAAGCATCGAATCGTTCAAACAGGGAAACCGACCCGACCTCGTAGTCAAAGAGGAAGAAGAGTCAGCGATTTTGCAGGTTTATTTGCCCGAGCAGATGACGCGTGAAGCCATCGTGGAAGAAGCGAAGAAGGTTATCGCGTCGTTAGGGGCTCAGGGACCGGGCGATAAGGGGAAAGTGATGCAGCAGCTGATGCCTGGACTCAAGGGCAGGGCGGACGGGAAAGAGATAAACGCGGTGGTGTCAGAGTTACTAGGATTGTAGGAGCGGTCATTATCTCTAACCAAGATCCTCCTGTATGAGAATATTCCGGATTTTCAGTTCACCCGAGGTAAATTTTTTAATAATTTCCTGCGCTTTTTCAGGATTTTCCTCTTTGATTAAATCCGAGATTCTATACAAAAGAGTAATTGCCTGGTTTTCTATGTCTACTATGGCTCTAGTTCGACCGTACCACCAGGCTCCCGCACCGATAAGGGCACATGCCAGTATTCCCCAGAGAAATCCCATTGAGGCCTCCGAATAATATAATTATATTGTTCCGTTTAAAGCCTTTTCCATGTCGGCGTATAATTTCTTGTCATCACTCCCGGTATCTATTATAGACCACGGCAGTGTTTGAGAGGTATCCCACTTTCGGTGGATATAATAGTCCGTGTCCAGATGACAGACGGCGATGGCTTTCCGCCAGTTGGAAAGAGATATTTGGTCCATATTAGCCAGTGCTTTCGCCAGTCTGATGTCACCGCGGGAGAGGATCCCCTGAATATGGCTCCAGGCCGGGCTTCCGGTTTTTACTTTTATCCCTCTAGCAGGCAGGTTTCTTTTCAAGAGAGCCAGACGCCGATTCAGTATATCCAGCGGTGCCACAGGCAGCCACTGGAAAGGCGTTCCCGCCTTGGGTACGAAAGGAGCGATATTAAGGCTGAGACGGGTGACGCTCCGGTATTTATCCAACCTGGCTTTGATTGAAATAGCCAGGTTGATCATGTCCTCGATATCGTCATCGGTCTCAGAGGGCAAGCCAATCATAAAATAGAGCTTGAGGTTATTAAAGGGGTGCCCTCCGACCATATCCGCCACCTCCAGGATATCGTTATCGGAGATGCCCTTGTTGATAAGCTGTCGGAGGCGCGGCGAGCCGGCCTCGGGCGCGATAGTAATCGTCCGGGCGTTTCCCTTTGCCAGCATATTAATAACTTCACCGGAGAGAGAACCTATCCGCAGCGAGCTGATAGACAGTTCAGCGCCCTGGCGAGTGAGACTATCGAGTAAATCGACGATGCGGGGATGGTCGGTTACGGCGGGGCCGATCAGGCCGATGCGTTTCCTGTATTGCAATCCGTTTTCGGCCTGAGTGATGAGCTTTTCTACAGAGCGGAAACGCGCCGGGGAGAAGATACAGTTCACCAGGCAGAAACGGCAAC
>Ga0255053_10001567_pt1 | contig 12540 bp, 9 predicted proteins | sample JV7_2_22_MG_FD_188635 | JGI IMG/M metagenome (GOLD analysis project Ga0255053, IMG submission 188635) | Seawater microbial communities from Jervis Inlet, British Columbia, Canada - JV7_2_22 | ecosystem: Environmental > Aquatic > Marine > Inlet | place: Canada: British Columbia | collected...
ATCTATGAGTACGCTGACGTTTCTCCAGGTCGCTACCAATTTTCTATCGAAGCGCCCGGATATCAGACCGTCACACGCTTCGTCAACGTGTGGCCGGGAGAAACGACGGTTATCAGCGTCGGGATGGATGTGGCGAAACCCGAGATCGAGACTATCGCTGTCTCGGCAAGCCGCTATGAAATACTAAGCGACCTTGCTTCATCGCGGTTTGCTCTCGATCAACGAACAATTCAGAACATGCCGGATGTTGGTGAAGACCCGATGCGCGTGGTGCAACGACTGCCCGGGGCTGCGGCAAGCGGAGCTTCGGCCAAGACGCATTTTCGTGGTGGCGAGGAAAGTGAGATCGGCATCATGCTGAACGGACATGGGCTGTTTGATCCATTTCATATCCGTGATTATCAAAGCATTTTTAGCGCGATTGACTCACGTGCGATCGAAGGTGTCGAGGTATACACAGGCGGTTTTCCGGTACGGTTTGGCGACCGTATGAGCGGCCTTGTACTGATGGAGTCGCTTGAGTCAATGAATTCGCGACACACAGAAATCGGTGTGAGTTCTTTTAATTCTTCATTTCTGACTGCGGGCAACGAAGCGGATCGTAGCTGGCTCGTCTCGGCGCGCCGCGGCAATCTCGACCTGATCATAAGACCGGAGTTTGGCAGCCCGTCGTACTACGATGTATTCGGCGAGTTCAGCTATGACGTTTCGCCAAACGCGACGTTTTCTGTGAACGCGCTTTTTGCGGACGACAGTGTTGAAGTCGTGCTCGAAACAGAGCCGGCTGAGCTAGAGAGAGTCTTCAGCAAAACGAGAAACGCACAACTCTGGTTGCAGCTGGATAGTCGGTGGTCGAGTGACCTGACGAGCAAGCTGGTGTTGTCAGGGATTACTTTCGATAATAAACGTAATGGCTCACTCGGCGATGCGGAGAAAATTGTAGCCTCGGTCCATGACGATCGCGAGGTCGAGCAATTCAGTTTCCGCCAGGATTGGACCTGGAATTCGTCAAAGTCGCACCTCATGCAATGGGGTATCGAGGCCACATACTCGAAAGCGCGTTACGACTACGCGAATAGTGCCGAGTACTTCGGATTGCCGGCAATGTTCGAGGATCAACCTGAATCGATGAGCCTCACAGCGTCAGCCGAGCCAAGTGGTAGCAGTTACTCGCTGTACTACTCAGATCGCTGGAGAGTGTCACCGAAAACGATGCTGGAGTGGGGGCTGCGTTGGGATGACCAGACCTATACTGACTTGTCATCAGACGCTCAGCTGAGCCCGCGAATCAACCTGATGCGAGTCCTGGGCCAGAACACAGAGTTGCGACTGAGTTGGGGCCGCTACCATCAGTCACAAGGAATCAACGATCTGCAGATTGAAGACGGCATAACCAACTTCTGGCCGGCACAAAAGGCAGATCACATGATCGCGGGCATTCGGCACCTGATACGTGACAAGTACTCCCTCAGGGTTGAGATGTTCCGCAAGGAAATGCACGATGTTCGGCCGCGGTTCGAAAATCTGTTCGACCCGCTCGGGCTGATCCCGGAGATTCAACCGGACCGGGTGCGCCTGGACCCAACGAATGCTTCGTCGAAGGGCTTGGAAATCTCGATAGATCGTTCGAACGGGCCATTTACCTGGTGGGCGTCGTATACGCTGTCTGAGGCGACAGACCGCATCAACGGCATTGACGAAGATCGTAGTTGGGATCAGCGGCACGCATTCCAGGGAGGCCTGGCGTGGACGAATCAGAAATGGGACGTCGCCCTGGCGACAAGCATTCATTCTGGCTGGCCGGCGACAGACCTGGTGCTCGTCGAAGATGGGGTTGACGACGAAGGCGAGCCCGAGTTTGTTGCGATAACCGGCCCGCGTAATGCAGAACAGCTGGGAACGTTTGCAAGCCTGGACTTCCGCATCAGCCGCAAGTGGAAATTGCAACGCGGTACTTTCATGGCTTTCTTCGAAATCTCGAATCTGACCAATCGCAGCAACGAATGTTGTATCGACTGGGATTTCGAGGAAGACGAAGATACTGGTGAAGACGTCTTCGAACGCGGCCTTGACTACTGGATGCCGATACTACCCGCAATCGGCGTCCTGTGGGAGTTCTGACCACACTCGGTCGCAGCTAGTCAGGAACTACCCATTGCGCATATTGCGGTAGTCCGTCATCGATGATCACCCAGGAAAGTTTGTCGTCCACCCAGATATGGGCAGACGGTGAAAATCCGGACGGGTCATCAAAACTCGTCAGTGTCACATCGATCTGACCGTAGCGGTCCTCATGCTCGTATGTCAGTGATGTGCCGCATATTGAGCACAGGCCGCGAGTGACACCAGGCGCTGAATGATGTTTGCTTATGTCGCCGCTAGTGATGACAAATGTGTCCTTTGCGAATGTCGCCCACGGAACATAGACTCCGCCCGCAGCACGACGGCAGCTCTCGCAATGACAGAAGCAGGCGAATTTTTCCGGTCCCGTGACTTCGAATCTCACATGGCCGCAAAAGCAGCGTCCGGAGTACGTCATCTTCAAACACCTCCTTTTGTTGGACGTGGAGGTACCCAAAACCAACTGGCTACTACTATCGCAGCAAATGCGGTGTAGCAGACGGCAAAGACCCATTCGGGTGCATCATAGTACAGAATCGTTTCTAGCCAGTGGGCGATGAATGCGCCTGGATATACCGAGTCGCCTGCGGATGAGCGCAGTGCCATTTCGAACGTCGTTAGTGGGCAAATGACGCCAAACCAGGACTGCAGGACGACGATGGAAATGGCCGCCAGGTGAGCCCATCGGAACCACGGATTCCTGACCCATTCCCAGGCGGCGGCTTGGCCGACAAAGATCAGAATCAGACCCACAATCACGAATGCGACAAATGATGCATGCAAGAAAAGCGTGATGTCAGCTGCCAGCAGATAAAGGGTATTTGTATCCACTGGACAATTCTAAGCGATTCCCCGCCAGAACGGCGGGGATGGCAGTGTGTACTACTCAGTCGGTGTGGACCTGTTCGAGCTACGCCGGAACGCGGACTCGATGCTCGCGTTAGTCAGCGGGTGGTAAATCCCACGTGCGCCATCAAAAAGCGCTATCGCGAGCTCAAGATCTGATCCGTTTTGCGCCAGCGCAACATAGATGGGCCTGACCAGTCGTGTTCGCCCATATCGCCCCAGGTATTGCTCGAGTTTGTCGTAGGCCGGTCGATGTTGACGTTGCGCAACCTGAATGAACCATGTCCTGCCGATTTCAGCGTTTCTTGTATCACTGAGCCCTAGCGCGGTATCCAGTTCGATGAGCTTCCCAGTCGAAAGATCGGCATCAAGGTTATTGATAAAATGCTTCATTGCATGTGGGCTCCAGTCCTCCGTCGGCACATCGACGATATCGATTTCGCCTTGCGACCACAAAACGGCCAGCTCGGCTGCTCTGTCCAGCGACGCGGAGGAGGGTATCAATGCGTCGTCGGGCAGGCCCGGCTCGTACAACCACTGTTCGACCTGCACACGACTTACCTTGCTTTCATAATTGGACAGGAGTTCTTTGTCGAGGTATTCGAGAAACTCCTCCGTTGTGATTGTGCCAAATGCGTGCTCGGCGAAATAACCCAGGATAAATTGATCGAACGTCTCGCGCCCGAATGCATTCTCGAGATACTGCAAAAACAGATTACCCTTGTGATAGGCGATGGTTCCCTGGAAGTCGTCCGGATCGCCGGATTCAAACGTTGGTGCAAGCGCCTGTTGTTTGGGTCTAACTTCCTCGAAGTCAATTAGTAACTCACGGTAACCGAGAACGTTTTCCTCGGCCGCACGCTCTTTGCTGTATATGACTTCCATCAATCGCAGTTCAAGATAGGATGTCCAGCCCTCATTCAGCCAGCCATCGCGCCACGTCGAGTTCGTAACGAGGTTGCCCGACCAGGAATGCGCCAGTTCGTGTGCGACAGTAGAGACCAGGCTACGGTCACCTGCCAGCAAGCTCGGTGTCAGGAATGTCAGTCGCGGGTTTTCCATGCCGCCATAGGGGAAACTGGGCGGCAGAATCAAAAGGTCATAACGCCCCCACTGATACGGCCCGAACATCGCCTCGGCCGTTTCGAGCATGGCTTGCGTATCGGCAAATTCAAACGCAGAGGCTTCGAGCATTTCCGGTTCCGAGTACACGCCGGTCCGATCACCGATCGGCGCGAAGTAGATGTTGCCGACCGCAAGAGCGAGCAGATACGAGGGAATGGGTTGCGGCATTTCGAACTCGTACGCCCCGTCCCGATCAGCGGCTGGATCATTATTAGCGCTCATGACAGCCAGCAGTTCAGGCGGCGTGTGAATTGTCGCGTTGTAGGTGATGCGAACGGCCGGTGTGTCCTGCAGCGGAACCCAGCTGCGTGCATGAATCGCCTGGGATTGTGAAAAAAGGAACGGTTGTTCGCCACCTGCCGTCAGCTCTGGTGGTAGCCATTGCAAAGCTGTCGCCTCAGGGCTGCTTCGGTAGTCGATCTTCAGCACGAGTTCTGTGGCGGATTCCAGATCGGGCGGTACACTGATAATCAATGCCGTACCGAGGACAACATCAGGCGCACCGAAATGGTGATCGGCCACGATCTCTTCGCCAGAGCCCATAGCGAAACTCGCGCCTTCAATTGTCAGTTCGCGCGTATCGAGCACAATTTCCATGGCATCCGCCGCCACGCGATTCAAATGCAGGGCTACACTGCCGTATAGCTGTTCGGCAGCGAAATCAACCGTAAGATTCAGCGTCAGGTGCTCGGTGACGAACTGATCGGTATTCGCAAAGGAAAAGTAGTCGTGCGCGCGACTGTCATTTGCGAGAGCCGCTGGCGTTTCAGTCCTCGAGCACGCAAGTACCGTAAGCGATACGGCGACCAGGAAAAAGACCTTACAATGCAACATGCAATCATTTCTCATTTGTTATTCACGTACTTCGTCAGTAATTGATCAAGGCGGTTCGCAAACGCCTGCCGATCGCGCTGCCCGTACGCGGCCGGTCCGCCAGTTTCCAGGCCGCTGGCTCGCATTGTGTCCAGAAAGTCTCGCATGTTCAGTCGCCCCCGAATATTTTCGGTGGTGAATAACTCGCCCCGTGGACTCAGGGCCTGGCCGCCTTTCTCGAGGACCTCTGCCGCGAGAGGAATGTCGCTCGTGATTACCAGGTCTCCGGCCGTCAGTCTCTTCACAATCTCATCATCGGCGACGTCGAATCCTTTCGAAACCTGCACGGAGCTCACGTAGCTCGAGGTCGGCATCTGTAGCGCCTGATTGGCAACCAGGACAATCGATACCTTAGTGCGCTCGGCGGCTCTGTAAAGAATCTCCTTTGCCACGACCGGACAGGCATCCGCATCGACCCATATTCTCATCGACCGCTTCCTTCTAGGTCATAGTGCAAGCGGCTCGGTTAACGCGCGTTCCAGCGATGCAACTTCGCCGCTGTCCCCGCTGCAAAATGCGATTTCTCAAGTTCAAGTTCGATATATCCATCCGTATTGGACAGCGCCGCAAAATCACCTGAGGTGTTCGTGTGCACGGGCATTGCGAGTGCCTGGCCGCCGGTGTTGGAGAGTAATCTCACAGGCAGAAAACAGCTTAGCTTGGGTTCAAACGTCACGTCCTGAGTCAACGCGGCGAACTCCGGTTGCTTCTCCCGCATTCCTGACGCGGCGTTGAGGGCCGGAACGACGTAATGCCGGCAACATACGAGTGTCGACACCGGGTTTCCGGGTAAGGCGAACACGGCCTGGTTCTCAGGGCCCATGCCGAACCACATCGGCTTACCTGGTCTCTGGCTGATCCTGTGAAATACTACTTTGACGCCGAGGTCCTCGAGTACCTGTGGGATGTAATCAGCTTTGCCCATCGACACACCGCCGGAGAGAAGCAATACGTTCGATTTATTGAGGTGTTCACCGATCCTGTCCTTGAGGATTTCTGGCTCGTCGACGAGGTGATCGTGTTTGCAGTCCGCGTAGCCATGCTGCTCGAGCAACGAGATCACGGCCGGCCCATTCGACATGCGGATTTGGTGTGCTTCGATCGGTTCGCCGGCCGGGACAAGCTCATTGCCGGTCGAGATCACTGCAATGGTCGGAGACTTGCCACAATCGACGTTCGTCAGGCCACAGGAATTAATGATTGCGATGTCCATCGGCGAGATGCATTTGCCGGGCGCAAGTAGCTCGGTACCCTCAGCATGGTCTGAACCTCGCGGATGAATGAATTGTCGCTGTGTTGCCTGGTAATCAACTTCGATCTCGGCGACATTATCGTCCACACTGATATGCTCAACTGGAACAATGCAGTCAGCGCCTTTCGGCAATGACGCGCCGGTCATAATCTCGACGCAATTACTCTTTTCAAGCTCGAGCGGCCCATCGCCAGCCGCTTGCGTCGCCTGAATCGGGAAGCTTCGAGTGCCGCTGGTTAAGTCATCAAACGAGATCGCAATGCCATCCATCATCACACGATCGAACGGCGGTTGATCGCGTTCAGCAACAACACTTTGGTGAAGCGTACGACCGACTGACGCGCGAACTGAAATTGACTCGGTTTCGAAAGTTGGCATGGTGGCCAAGATAGCGTCGCGAGCTTCGACTGTGGTGATCACAGAAGGTTTAGCTCCGCTCTCTTGCGATGGCGCGGTGGCCTATATCTCTGCGGAAATAAACGTCGTCCCAGTCGATCTTGTCGACTGCGTTGTAGGATTGTTCAGCGGCATCTGCGACTGTGTCGCCAAGACCGACGACGCACAGTACACGACCGCCGCTGGTTACGACGATGTCATTATCAGTTGCGGTACCAGCATGAAAAACTTTCTGCGTGTCGCTGTCGGCGTCGGCGAGTCCTGCTATCGCCTTTCCTTTTGCATAGCTCTCCGGATATCCGCCAGCGGCCATGACGACGCCGAGCGACGCCCTCGAATCCCACTCCGTTTGTTGCTCGCCAAGTGTGCCATCCAGCGTTGCGCGACAGATCGCGACAAGATCGGACCGCATCCTCGCCAGGATTGGTTGTGTCTCCGGATCGCCCATGCGGCAGTTGAACTCGATGACCTTGGGTGTGCCATCCGCCATGATCATCAGACCGGCATAAAGAAAACCGAGATATGTGTTGCCGTCCTTCTTCATACCGTGAAGCGTCGGCGCAATCACTAGATCCATGACCTTCTGCTCAACCTCCGGCGTAACGACCGGGGCAGGAGAATATGCGCCCATACCGCCCGTATTCGGTCCAACGTCGCCTTCATCGCGGGCCTTGTGGTCCTGCGACGTCGCCAGCGGAACGATGTTCGTACCGTCCGTGATAATGATAAAACTCGCTTCCTCACCATCGAGAAATTCTTCCACAACAATACGTGCGCCGGCGTCTCCAAACCGGCCACCCGAAAGCATGTCGGTTGCGGCTTCCTCGGCTTCTTCAAGTGTCATCGCGACGATCACACCTTTACCGGCCGCAAGGCCGTCGGCCTTGATTACAATCGGTGCGCCTTGATCACGAATGTATTCGAGCGCTGGTTGGAGTTCGGTAAAGTTCCGGTAAGCCGCCGTCGGAATGTTATGGCGCGAGAGAAAGTCTTTTGTAAAAGCTTTTGAACCTTCAAGTTGCGCCGCCAGGGCGCTTGGTCCGAAACAGGGCAGGCCGAGTTCATTGAAGCGATCGACGATGCCGGCGACGAGCGGCGCTTCGGGCCCGACGATGGTCAGACCGACGATCTCCGATCGGGCGAGGGCGGCGAGAGCTTCGATATCGTCGGAGGAGGTGTCGACATTGCGAACGTTCGGTTCCAGCGCGGTACCTGCGTTGCCCGGTGCAACGAGTATTTCCTCAACGTCAGGAGATTGCGCACACTTCCAGGCCAGTGCGTGCTCGCGTCCGCCGGAGCCAATGATCAGGACCTTCAAATTGCTGTCTCCTGCAATGTTGCCCGCCCCAGCGAGCGGACAATTAATGCCGGAAGTGTCGCATGCCCGTGAAGATCATGGCCAGGCCGTGTTCGTTGGCGGCCTGGATGACCTCGTCGTCGCGCATTGAGCCGCCGGGCTGAATAATAGCGGCGATTCCGGTCTCGGCGGCCGTATCGATGCCGTCACGAAACGGGAAAAACGCGTCCGATGCCATGACCGAACCTGAGACGTCAAGATCTTCATCGGCTGCCTTGATCGCAGCGATTTTGGTGCTGTAGACGCGACTCATCTGACCAGCGCCGATGCCGATCGTCATATTGTCTTTACAGAAGATAATTGCATTCGATTTTACGTACTTGACGACGGTCCACGCGAACAGCATGTCCTCGATCTGTTCGGGGCTTGGCGCCTTGTCGGTAACCACTTTGAGGTCGTCGGCTGTAATCTTGCCGTGGTCGCTTCCCTGCACGAGCAGTCCGCCCGAGACTTTCTTAAAATCGAAACCGGCCGATGATGGCTCCCAATCACCAGTCCGAAGCACACGCACATTCTTTTTCTCGGCAAGAACAGCTGCCGCATCGGCATCGATATTCGGTGCCACTATGACTTCGACAAACTGGCGATCGATTATCGACTTGGCTGTGGTCGCATCGAGCGGTTGGTTGAAGGCGATGATGCCGCCAAATGCCGAGGTTGGATCCGTGCTAAACGCTTTTTCATAGGCCGCGAGGATATTCTCGGCAACCGCCACGCCGCACGGATTCGCGTGCTTGACGATGACACAGGCTGGAGCTGCGAACTGCCTGACACATTCGAGTGCCGCATCGCTGTCGGCAATATTGTTGTAAGACAACGCCTTACCCTGAAGCTGCTCGGCTGTGGCGAGCGAACCCTTCGGCACCCGCTGGTCAACGTAGAACGCCGCATCCTGATGGGGGTTCTCGCCGTAGCGCATCTTCTGGACGAGACTGCCCGAATAGAGAATGCGATCACCGAGCGAATCATCGCCCAGAGATTCCGACAGGTATTTCGTAATCGCCGTATCGTAACTCGCTGTATGTGCATAGGCTTTTGCGGCGAGGCGGCGACGTACCTCCAGCGAGAGTTCGTTGCTCCGCAAAGATTCGAGTATGTTGTCGTAATCTTCGGGATCGACAACCACGGCGACTCCATCGTGGTTCTTGGATGCCGCCCGAACCATCGCTGGTCCACCGATGTCGATGTTCTCGATCGCATCGTCGATAGTTGCGTCATCACGGGCGATCGTCTGTTCGAACGGGTATAGGTTTACAGCGAGCAGATCGATCGGCTCGATGCCGTGCTCTTCCATCACTTCCTCATCCGTGCCGCGACGCCCAAGGAGGCCGCCGTGGATTGTCGGATGTAGCGTTTTCACGCGGCCATCCATGATCTCGGGGAAGCCGGTTTTCTCAGAGACTTCGATCACGTCGATACCGGCCTCACGCAGTGCGCGGCAGGTACCGCCGGTTGAGAGAATTTCTACGCCTAGTTCACGCAGACCCGTTACAAAGGGGATCAAACCACGTTTGTCGGACACGCTAATAAGCGCTCGTCGCACCGTCAACATCAATTCACCTGGTATAAGTAGCTGGAAAGAAAAGAATAATTAATGAATCAGAGAGTAAGACCTGAGTTTCTTGCGCAGCGTGCCACGATTGATACCGAGAATGCCTGCTGCCTGACTCTGATTGCCGTCGGTGTAGTCCAGGACGGCTTTGAACAACGGTCGCTCGACCTCGCCGATGACAAGATCGTACAGATCGCCGGGGCTGTCGCCATTGAGGCTTTCAAAATATTGATTGAGTGCGTCTTCGGTGTGCTTGTGCAGTGGCTTGCTCTTCTTGGAGGTTTGTAGTGAGAAATTCTTATTATTGATATTTTGGGCCACGTCGGTCATATCCTATTGCGACTACGCTGCTAATGAAATACCTGCCCCTTCCCGGTCAAAGTACTCCTGCGTAAGTCGAAGCTGTTGTTCTGCACTTTCGACACGCACGACCTGATAACGAAATTCGTCAGCGTTGACGAGATGTTGGCAATACCAGGTCAGATGCTTTCGTGCCACCCGAATCCCGGTCGGTTCTCCGTAGAACCGGTGCAGGTCTTTCAGGTGGCCGAGCATAATATCACGCAGTTCTTTTTTTGCTACTGTGGTAAGTACAGTGTTGTTTCGCAGGGCGTGCCTAAGTTCCTGAAAAATCCATGGCCGACCCTGCGCACCACGACCGATCATCAAGCCATCAGCATTAGTTAGGCGAAGAACTTCAAGCGACTTCTCCGGAGTTGTGATATCGCCATTTGCGATCACGGGAATCGAAATAGCGTCCTTGATCCGCGCAATCGTTTCATATTCTGCGTGACCCCGGTAACGACATGCGCGTGTGCGGCCGTGAATTGCGAGTGCCTGGACGCCACTTTGTTCGGCGATTTGGGCGATAACGTCGCCGTTTCGATGCTCGGGGTCCCACCCGGTACGAATTTTCAGTGTTACCGGCACAGCCACCGCGGCGACAACCGTCGTGAGGATGTTTTCAACGAGTTTTTCGTCCTTCAAAAGCGCCGATCCGGCCAGTTTCTTGCACACCTTCTTCGCCGGACATCCCATGTTGATGTCGATGATCTGGGCGCCCCGTTCGACGCAGGCCCTGGCCGCTGTGGCGAGTTGTACGGGCTCGGATCCTGCGATTTGTACGGCGATCGGCTCGGCGTCGAGGTCGAGGTCGAGGCGGCGCCGCGATTTCGCCGTCTGCCAAAGATTGATATCGGCAGTGGTCATCTCTGAAGTTGTCATACCGGCACCGAAGCGCCGGCATAAACGACGAAATGGCGCGTCAGTCACTCCGGCCATCGGCGCGAGCACGAACGGACTGGACAAAGTGTAAGGGCCGATCTTCATTCCGGTATTGTAATCGAAGTGGGAGCGGCTTCAGCCGCGATTCATCTGAAGTCTTCGATCACGCAGCGTAGCTGTCCACTCGCAAGTCGATAACAGACGTTGAGCTTGAATCCGGTTGCCTCTTCGGATGGCGACTCGATCGAGATTACGGCATTAAAGGTATCGCCTGGAGAGACAAGTGTCCTCGGGTCGGCGTTTTCGGCGAGGTATTCACCCGGTTCGAGCACACGGCTGCCAATGATTTCTTCGTACCGGTCGGTTAGCGACAGGTGAACCAGTGGGTAGGGCAGCGCCTTGTTCGAATTGTTGCCGACTCGGGAGTAGATGGTCAGAACTTCGTCATTTTCCACCGCCTCGCCGGTGCCGTCGACTTCGCCGACTCTCTCGGTGTTGCCCATTGTCGCTTCGAATCGCCAGCCGGAAATGTCCCATTTTGGCGTCATCGGTTTGCCAAGCATACGGTACACGGGTCCAACCGCCTGATTGAATGCCGGAACGGTCGCGAGGGATTCCCGCGACTGGTGCATGACCTGCAGGATCAGTACCAGCAGCAGTGCGATAATGCCGAAAATCGTGCCGGTGCCGGGTGGGCCGGTCTCACGCTGGCCCCGGCGGAGGGTGCCGCGCGTCGCCTTTTGCAATGCATTCGAGATGCCCAGGTCGTCAAATCGATGTGACTGCGTCGAGTTATCCGCAACCAGCTTGTCCTCGTCCTGCTCGCCACGAACGAACTCGTCTTCCATGATGATCGTTTCAATCAGCGGTGCTTCGTCAATCTCTCCGCCGATTTTCTCATCGGGCGGCACTGGGACGATTGCCGACGTGGACCCGTCCTCGTCTTCAAACGCGATGTTGAAGAGTTCCTGATCGATCATCTTGTTGATCGTCTTTTCCTCTTCGGTCATTTCCGGAACTTCGCACTCATCGCTCCCGTCCGCGGTATCGAAAAATTCGTCAGACTCGCCTTCGCCCTTGCTGTCCATCTCCGAAACGATCGTATCTACAACGGTCTCAATCTCGTCGTCAAATTCAGCGCCGATTTCTTTTGCATCATCCTCGACCCCGTCTTCTTCCGCCTCCTCGACAACAACTTCGTGCAGGCCGCTGAGATCAATGCCCATTGCTTCGGCTTGAATCGCGAATTGCGTATCCACATCGAGCGGTTCATCCGCGGCTGGTTCCTCTGTCTCGGCGGAAAGCTCGCCGCGTGCGTCTGCTTCAGTCTCGTTAAGGTCAGTCAAAAGGTCTTCCCACTCGTTCGGATCGCCAAAGGCGAGATCAACCTGGCTGTCTTCCGGACCGGGAGCCGTCTCCGCTGCCTCGATGACCGGTTGCGGTTCCGATTCCGGTATCGGTAGACGTGGTTCGCTACCGACATCAAAATCAACGGGAAGCGGCGAGTTGTCGTCAAAAAACATTTCATCAACGACTTCGGGCGGATCGTCAGACACCGTTGTATCAACCAAGGCCTCATCGGCGATCTCGTCATTATCGAGGACGCGCCACTCAATGCCTGTATCTTCTATACGAATGTCGGAACCGGCGAGTTGATCGAGCGTCTCCAGAAGCTCTGCATTTTGTTCGGCCGAGACTGACTGCGGTGGCTTATCGGCTCCGAACCCTCCAGGCTCTCCGGGCTCTCCAAGCTCTTCGGGTTTGAGCTCGGGAACCTGAGTTTCGGGAACCGAC
>Ga0255053_10001570_pt1 | contig 12538 bp, 10 predicted proteins | sample JV7_2_22_MG_FD_188635 | JGI IMG/M metagenome (GOLD analysis project Ga0255053, IMG submission 188635) | Seawater microbial communities from Jervis Inlet, British Columbia, Canada - JV7_2_22 | ecosystem: Environmental > Aquatic > Marine > Inlet | place: Canada: British Columbia | collected...
TTGAGCAAGGACCTGAAGAAACGCGGTTTCAAATTCGTCGGCAGCACGATCGTTTATGCGCACATGCAGGCGACAGGGCTTGTCAATGACCACGTCGTCAGCTGTTTTCGCTATAAGCCTTGTGCGGCAAAAGTCAAAAAAAAGAGTAAGCAAATCAAATAGTAATGTCGTCGGCTTGCATTCTTGAGGATGCCGGCGGATCATCGGTTGTCTCTGCAAACATAACAATAAAGAGGCAAGCATCATGTCGGATGTAATCAACGGTAAGCCTCCAACGTCTTTCTGGATTATCGGCGGTGTCGCGCTGGTCTGGAACCTGATTGGCCTGATGTTGTACTACATGCAGGTCAGCGCAACGCCGGAAACGCTGGCTACCGTGTATAGCGAAGCGAAATACGAGTTCCTCGTGTCGATTCCGACCTGGGCCACGACGGCTCACGCAATCGCGGTCACCGCGGGCGTGTTGGGATGCATATTCCTGCTGATGCGAAAGGCCTGGGCAATACCGGCGTTCATCGTTTCATTGATCGGCATCGTCGCGCAGGACACCTACAGTTTTGTCATCGCGAACGGTATCGAAGTATGGGGTGTCGGCGTCATCGTCCTGCCGATCGTGGTGCTGGTAATTGCCATCGGCCTGATCTTCTATTCGCGCAGCGCGAAAGACAAAGGCCTGGTCAGCTAGTTTCCGATCGTAATCACCGTCAGGCCAACGAGGCCTTGCGGCGTATTGTGCGAGATGCCGCCCAGGTAAATCGTGTTCGACGATAGATTCGACCAGCCGACGGTCACGTTCTCTGTCGCACCCGTGTTCACGAATGCCGGGCCTGACGCCGTCATGTTGCCCTGATCGTCCGTAATGCCGAACGCCCATGCCAGCATCGTGTAGTTTGCACCAGGACCGCCGCTGATCTCGTCTGTCTCGAAGCCATGCACGAGCGCGCCGTAGCATCCCGCCGTCGGGCTGAAGACATTTACCTGCTCCTCCGATGTCGGACCGCCGCTTTCGGTGACTCTCGTCCCGCGGAAATCGAGCGGATTGCAAAGGCCGGGCTGATAGTAAAGGTACAGATCCAGGTCATCGTCGCCGTCTGTGAGTGCGTCGAACAACGAGAACCTGAGATACAGCTGATTGGCGGGAACGTCGATCAAATGGACGGTTACACCATTACCCGAACGGAACGTGAATGTCTTGCTCGGGTCGTTATCGACGAAGCCGTCGATGACGAGCGGCAGGCGCAGACCGTGAACGCCCGGCGTGTACGCGCCCGTGTAGCCGAATTCAACCGGGAAACTGATTGTGCCCGTGCCGCCAAAGCTGGTCACTTCGGTGGGCGCTGTCAGCGACACCGGTTTCACGGCGATCGTGCTGTGTACCGTGTAGTCGTTGCTGCTCCAGCTCAGCGAGCCGAAGCGCCACAGGTCGAGCGGCCCGGACTCGTAAACGAAAGTGACGTCGAACGTTGCGGACTCGCCAGAACCGACAGAAAGATTGGCCGGCGTGACCGAGATCTGAATTCCGGGCGGTGCGGTTACGGATGCCACGAAGGTCTGCGCTTCGTCGCTGACGTTCGTCACGCGACGGCTCACGGTCTGTTGATTGGCCAATCGCGCGAGACCTATCGATGGCTGGTTTAAATCTTCCGCCGCGAACGACAAGCCGCCGCTTTCGAGTTGATCGCAGCGAGTTTCCGAGACCGCGGGAGAATCGGTTCCACAGGCAAATGCGTCGAATTCGTCGTCGGTCACGTCATAGACGAGGCCCGGGTTCAGGGAGTCGTTCGGCACGATGTGTCCGGCGCCGTAGTCGAACGGATTGGCAACGCTTTCGCCGTCGGACTGAACGAGATCCTGCCTTGCCGACGTCATGATTGCCGACTTGATCGCCGACGGGCTCCATTCCGGATGCGCCTGCATGAGCAGGGCGGCAACGCCAGCCACATGTGGCGTCGACATCGACGTGCCGCTCAGGTACGCGAACTGCTCGTCCGGCATCGAGTTGGCGGCGTCGGGCGTGAATCCTGCAAGGATATTGACGCCAGGCGCTGTCACGTCGGGTTTGACGAGGCCACGCACAGGCCCCGGACCACGTGCCGAGAACGTCGCCATGACGTTACCGGTCTCGGGTTGCGTCAACAGGAAACCCTTGTCGAGCACCGCATCAACAGTATTGTCCGCCTCGATTTCCGCGATGATCAGATTGCCGTCGGCCTGGCCGATCATCAGCGCCGGAATATCCACAAACGACGCATCGCCGTTCATGACGATCGGGTCGCCTGCGATACTGTAGATGAGCGCGGCAACGGCGCCGGCGTCACCAGCATGTTGAATCTTGATGTCAAAATTGCAACCGCCGCGCTCGATGAACGCGATATTGCCGGTCATCTCTGTGTCGTTGACGAGTGGTTCACAGGCATCCGCGGTGGTGCCGGTACCACCGGCGTCATCGTTGTCGTCGGCGAGAATCAACGGTGCTTCGATCGGGTCGTTGTCGCGCAGTGCCGGCGTGAAATTCGCCTCCTTGACGGCATACTTCCCGGCAATGGACGGCGGTTCGTTGATTTGCATCGCCTCGATCGACGTTTCGCCGTCGCGACTCGAGGCGGCGACCGTGACAGCCCACGGGCCACCGGCCGGCGAGCCGATTGTGCCGAGGTTCGGGCCTTCGTTACCGGCGGCGACGACCGCGAGTACGCGGGCCTTGGTCGCGTTCATCAGGGCGACGTCGTCGGGAGCGGTAATCTGCAGCATCGAGCTGCCGACGGAGTAGTTGATGATGTCGACACCATCGGCAACCGCCGTGTCAACGGCGCTTGCGAGGTCCGACGTATTGCAGCTGGCGCGCACGTCGCCCGGTCGCAACCAGCATGCCTTATAGACGGCGATCCGGGCGCCGGGCGCGATGCCTTCGACATTGCCAATCAACGTGCCGAAAGCCGATGCCTTCACCCTGTTACCGGCGGCGGTTGTCGCTGTGTGTGTGCCGTGGCCGTCGACGTCGCGCGCCGATCGAATCTCGCCCGCGTCGATCGGGCCAGAACTTTCGGCGCCAGCAATGAAATAGCGCGCGCCGATGAGTTTGTTGTTGCAATTGGTGGTCTCGAACTGCTCGCCAGTCTGGCAGATGCCGTTCCAGTTTTCCGGCGGATCGAAAACGACCACGTCATCGAGTTTCTTGAAGCGATGGCACAACCAGCGGCCGAGGAACGACGTCTCCGCCCAGGTGCCTTGGCAGGCACGCGGACGATCGGCTTCCCGGGTGTCCTTGAGTGCCGGATGTTCGGGGTAGATCCCGCTGTCGATGACGGCGATTACGATGCCATCGCCATCGAGCGCCTCGGGTCCGCGCAAACCGCGTCCCGCGTCGAACAACTCCAGGAACCCGGGGCTGAAATTTGTCGACAGCGGCCGAATCTCGTCTTCCCACACGCGCAGAACCTCGGGGAGGTTCTCGAGCTTATGCGCCTGGGCCGCCGTCATTTTCGCCGCAAAGCCGTTTAGCCCGAAGCGGTAGCTGTAGAGCGTCTCGGCATCCGGCGCCGTGCGAGTGAGTAGCGCCTCCTGTTGTTCGCGCAGTTGCTCGGCGTAGCTCTCAATTGCAGGGCTGCTCATATCGAGGCGCACTCGCGGTTGTTTCTGTACGGTGCTGATCACCGCGGTGCGTCGTAAAGTCGTCGCGTGAAACTCCGCCGCCGATGGCTCACGCAACTGTACGATAAAAACCTTGCGCGCCTGCGGATCCTCGACACCGGCGAGCTGTAATCCCTTCGCAACGCCGGCGTCGTGCAAAGGCGACTCATTGCCGGCGAACGCGCCGATCGGCGCCAGCGTCAGGCAACAAAGAGTAAGGACGAGGATTGCTTTCACAGAGGTTCCGGCTCCCGGCAGAGCGCTATTCCTTTAGTAACGACTATAAACCACTGACCGGGCTAATGTTTTTTGACTTCACTTAAGGAGTCTGATTCAAGTCGTGGATTCTTAAGGAAGTTACCACATTCCGGATTGCCGTCGCCAGCAGGAAATCAACCCTCAGTCATCACTATATCCGGCCAGCTCCTCAGGCGTGAACCCAACCCCGAGGCCCGACGCAATGCGGTTCACGAAATTGAAGTAGGCCGTGATCAGCGTGATATCGAGAATGTCGTTCTCCGTGAGCCCTACGGCACGCAGTTCGCCGAGGTCGGATTCCGTCATTGCGCCGGGCGCGGACGTGAGCTTCTCTGCATGACGGACGATGTTCGACAAACGTGGCTCGAGGGTTTCCAGGCCGTCCGCCGTCATCAGCATCGTGAGCGTCTCATCGTCCTTGATGTAGCGCTTCAGTGCTTCGACGTGGTGATTGACGCAGTAAGCGCAATCGTTTTCCGCAGAAACGACGACGCCAATTGCCTCGCGCTCTGCCCGGCTCAACCCTGACTTCCCGAACATGATCGTCATATACAGATCGAGATGGTTGCCCATCGCGTCCGGGTTCAGGCTGTGAACCTTGAGAATGTTCGAAACTTTGCCGCGCTTCTCGATCAGCTCCTGGTATATCTCGGCCAGACGGCCTTTGGCCTCACTGACACCTACCTCATCAATCCACGACATCAGCCGATTCCTCCTTTTTCGCCGAGCCAGTCGCGTGGCCGCAGATAGTCCGTGTAAAGGACTTCTTCGGGTGAGCCAGGCTCCGGATGCCAGTCGTATTCATAGCGCACGCGCGGCGGCAACGACATCAATATCGACTCGGTACGACCGCCCGACTGCAGGCCGAACAAGGTACCACGGTCGTAAATCAGGTTGAATTCGACGTAGCGACCACGCCGGTACAGCTGAAATTCTCGTTGGCGGGTGCCAAACGGGTGTGTGTGGCGTTTCTTTACGATGGGGGCGTACGCTCGCATGAAACTGTCGCCGACTGAGCGGACGAACTCGAAGCTCCTGTCGAAGCCCATATCATTGAGGTCGTCGAAAAACAGTCCGCCGACGCCGCGCGTCTCATTGCGGTGTTGCAGATAGAAGTAATCGTCGCACCAGTGCTTGTAATCGGCATAGCGGTCGGCGCCGAAGGGGTCGCAGGCGCGTTTTGCGGCCTCGTGCCAGGCAACGACGTCTTCGTGAAATGGATAATAAGGTGTCAGATCGAATCCGCCGCCGAACCACCAGGCCGGGTTGTTGTCTTCATCGCCTGCCGTGAAGTAGCGAAAGTTTGCGTGTGTCGTAGGCACGTAGGGATTCCCGGGATGCAGGACGAGCGACACGCCAAGCGCCTGGAAGCCCTGCCCGGCGAGGTCCGGGCGGGTTTTCGTGGCAGACGGTGGCAATTGATCGCCGAATACGTGCGAAAAATTCACTCCACCTTGTTCGAAAACGCCGCCGCCGGTAAGAACGCGGCTTTCGCCACCGCCACCGCCAGCACGCTCCCACGCATCGCGGCGAAAGGTCTGCTTGCCGTCCAGTTGCTCCAGTTGGGCAATGATTTGGTTCTGCAGCGACCGCAGATAGTCTTTTACCTGATCGATTTCGCTCATGTCTGTCCTGGCCTGATTACTTTGCCACTTTCAAGGTCCCGTATTTCCGATGCGCCCGACGCCGGTCCACACTCGCCCGGCACGATGTAGTCTACAAGATGCTCGAAGTTGCGCCGTAGCACGTAAGAATTTCGAGCGGCTGGCTGCCCTGTGACATTAGCGCTCGTCGAGACGATGGGCATATCGAGAACATCGCAGATCGCAGCTGCCACCGGATTGGTCGTGATGCGAACGGCCAGGCCTTCGTGGTTACCGGTGATAATTGCCGGCACGATGTCGGATGGCCGCACAATCCATGTCACAGGGGCTGCAACATCCGGTTTCGGCAAACGCTTGCGGTGTGATTCGTCGATCCAGTCGCTGAGCTGTGCCGGCCGCGCGGCAATCAGGATCAGTCCCTTGCTCGGACTGCGTTCTTTGATTTCGAGCAGACGTTCCACGGCTGCAACGTCGTCCGGTAAGCAACCGAGTCCGAAGACACCTTCGGTCGGGTAGGCGATGATCCCGCCGCCGAGCAGAACATCTGCGGCTCGCCCGGCTGTCATCATCGTCGTGTTTTCTCCTGCTCAGGAAGGCTTTTTCTTTGTGGCGGTTTTTTTCTTCGCTTTCTTTTTTGCCGCTTTCTTCTTCGTGGCTGCTTTTTTTGGTGCTGCCTTTTTTTCCGTCTTCTTCTTTGCTTTCTTCTTTCCGCGACGGCCGCGCTCGGGCGCTGCAGCAAGCAATTCCTTGCACTCCTCCAGCGTTAGCGACTTCGGCTCGCGGTCTTTGGGAACGCGCGCGTTTTTCTTCTTGTCCGTAATGTAGGGTCCGTAGCGGCCATTGAGGACCTGGATTCCCTCGTCCTCGAAGTCCTGGATGATGCGATTCGCATCTTCGATTTTCTTCAGCTCGATGAGTTCGAGGGCACGCGTCAGCTCGATGGTATAGGGATCGTCATCACCGCGAATCGAGACGTACTTGTCACCGTAACGCACATACGGACCGAAGCGACCGACGCTCGCTGAAACGGCCAGGCCATCCGGGGTTTCGCCGAGTTTGCGTGGCAGCTTGAAGAGCTCCATTGCGTCCTCGAACGAAATTTCGTTCATTTTCTGGCCGGGCCTGAGGCCGGCGAACTTCGGTTTCTCCTCATCGTCTTTCGTGCCGATTTGCACGAAAGGACCATAACGCCCCATGCGCACCGTGACCGGTTTGCCGCTCTTGGGATCCGTGCCGAGCTCGCGCGCTTGCGCAACCTGCTCGCGTGTTACGGACGTTTCTTTTTCCTCGCAGAGGTCGTGGAACGGCCGCCAGAAGCTGTCGAGCAGTGGCACCCAGTCTTTCTCCCCGAGCGACACCGCGTCGAGATCGTCTTCGAGCCGCGCCGTGAAATCGTAGTCAACGTATTGCGTGAAGTGGTCCGTAAGAAAGCCGTTGACGATCCTGCCGATGTCGGTTGGCAGGAATCGCTTGCCGTCCATGTCCACGTATTCACGATTCCTGAGGGTCATGATGATGCTCGCATAAGTCGACGGGCGGCCGATGCCATATTCTTCGAGCGTCTTTACGAGGCTCGCCTCCGTAAACCGGGGCGGCGGTTCGGTAAAGTGTTGCTCGGGGCGCAGTTCGTCAAGCCGGATGACATCGCCTTTCGCGATCTCTGGCAGCAAGCGGTCACCATCGTCATCCTTGGCGTCGTCCTTACCTTCCTGGTATACCGCAATGAAGCCGGGCTCGACCAGCACCGAACCATTGGCGCGGAAACGGTGGCCGTCCTCTTCTGCGCCTGCGACCAGGTCGATGGCAACCGTATCGAATACGGCTGGCACCATCTGGCAGGCCATCGTACGTTTCCAGATCAGCGCATAAAGCCTGAATTGATCGTCGTCGAGTGCGTCCTTGAGTTCTTCGGGCGGGCGAGCAACGGACGTCGGTCGAATCGCCTCATGGGCTTCTTGTGCGTTCTTGGCCTTGGTCTTGAATTCACGCGCGGCCTCCGGAACGTTTCCCGGACCGTAGCGCTCGGCGATGACGTCGCGAATCTCCTCGACAGCAATGGCAGCAAGAGTTACCGAGTCGGTACGCATATAGGTGATAAGGCCGACATTGCCCTCACCGGGCAATTCGATGCCCTCGTACAGCTTTTGCGCGGTGCGCATCGTGCGCTGTGTGTTGAAGCCGAGCTTGCGCGACGCTTCCTGTTGCAGCGTGGACGTTGTGAACGGCGCCGCAGGATTGCGCCGGCGTTGCTTTTTCGTGACGCTTAATGTCTTGAGATTGCCGGCGGCGGCGGCGAGTACGGTTTTTTCGACTTCGCGCGCTGCTTGCTCGTTTTCAAAGCTGAATTGCTCGACCTTGTCGCCCCCGTAGGCAATGAGTCGCGACATGAACGGCTGATTGTCCTTGCTAACGTCGGCCTCGATGGTCCAGTACTCGCGGGCCTTGAATGCCTCGATCTCGAGTTCGCGCTCGGCGATCATCCTGAGTGCAGGACTTTGTACGCGACCGGCCGACAGTCCCGGCTGAACCTTCTTCCACAACAATGGCGAGAGGTTGAAGCCGACAAGGTAGTCGAGAGCGCGGCGTGCCTGTTGCGCGCCGACCAGGTCGCTGGAAATGTCCCTTGGGCTTGCTATGGCGTCCTGCACGGCATGCTTCGTAATCTCGTGGAACACGACGCGATGCACGGGTTTGTCGTTCAGCGCGCCCTTTTCTTTCAGTAACTCGATGAGATGCCAGGATATGGCCTCGCCCTCGCGATCGGGGTCAGTTGCCAGATACAGGGCATCGGCCTTTTTCAAGGCACGAATAATCGCCTTGACGTGTTTCTCGTTGCGCTCGATGACCTGGTACTTCATGGCGAAGCCGCTGTCGGGATCGACGGCGCCTTCCTTCGGAATGAGGTCGCGCACATGGCCATAGGAGGCCATGACCTCGAAGTCTTTTCCGAGATACTTGCTGATCGTTTTCGCCTTGGCGGGCGATTCGACGATGACTAGATTCTTGGACATTCCATAAAAAACCGCGGTCGATGCCGCGGTTGAATTACATGCTTCATCGCAGTGTGTCAAGAAAATTACATTTCGACCACCACGAAATCCGATGACGAGTGGGGCTAGTGGACCATCCCGGCGCTCTCCTCGAAAACCAGATCTTCCATGCGCGCGTAGGCGAGTTCCTGGCCTGGTTGACTAAAGAGGACCATGAGCACGACCCACTGGATTTGTTCGACGTCGATATCCGGCGCGTCCAGCGCCAGCAAGCGATCCACGAGGATTTCGCGCTGCGGAGGCGAGAGGATGCCAATCTGTTCGAGGTAGGAAATGTAGCCTCTGCAGGCGACATCGAGACGATCCTGCTCGACGTGGTTATAAACGCGTGTGCCGTGAGCGGTCTGCGGGTTACAGGCCAGATTGTCCCGGTCGTCGGTCAGGCCCTCGAGCCAATCGAGTGCGCGGTCGATCTCCGCATCACCGAAACCTGCGCTCGCAAGTTCGCCCCGGAGCTCACTCTGGTCGGGTTCGGGGTCTTCATCGGTGTCGACGTAGGTGTCAAACAGGTACATCAGTACGTCGAGTACGTTTTCTTTCATGCCTGGAGCGGCTCCCTTGGCTGGCGTTTGACTAAATATCTAACTCAGTAATGAGTAGCGTCCCCCGGACAGCTTCTCGATCTTTCCGTCTAGCTCCAGGATCAGAAGCATGGAGGAAACCTGATCAATCGTCAATCCGGACTGCACGACGAGATCGTCGGTACTCATTGGGTCGTGGCCGAGAGTGTTGAGGAGCTTTTCGTACTCTTGCTCGACAGTGATCGATGAGCTCACGGACACTGTTGATTCCACAGCACTTTGCAGCACATGGCCTGCGAGCGGGGCAAGCTCTGCGACGATGTCGTCAGCCGTCTCGACAAGTTTCGCACCTTGCCGGATCAGCCGGTGGCAACCACGCGACAAGGGATTATGGATAGAGCCCGGCAACGCGAAAACCTCGCGGCCCTGCTCCGCAGACAGCCTCGCCGTAATAAGCGAACCGCTGCGCTGTGCCGCTTCCACGACCAGCGTGCCGAAGCTTATGCCGCTAATCAGACGATTGCGTTGTGGGAACAGGCTCTTGTGTGGCTGCATTCCGAGCGCAAATTCGCTCACCAGAGCGCCGCTCGCGGCGATCTCGTGGGCGAGCTCGCGGTTGACGGCAGGATAGACGCGGTCGATGCCGTGCCCGAGGAAAGCGATGGTTGGGGCGCCGGCCGCGAGCGCACCACGATGCGCGGCGGCATCGATGCCCTGAGCCAGACCGCTGACGATACAAAAACCGGCGCCACCCAGGTGTCGGGCGAATTCGAACGCATTGCGGCTGCCGGTCGTCGTGGGGTTGCGGCTGCCGACGATCGCGAGTGCGGGCAAGTGCAGCAATTCCGGATCGCCATTGATATACAGATCAGGTGGTGGATCGGGAATCTGCGCGAGGAGTTCCGGGTAGGCGTCGTCGCCCAACCGGACCAGGTGGTGGCTCACATGTTGTAACCACTCGTGCTCGACTGTCTCCACGGCAGGGTCCGGGTTCTTCATACCCGTTCATCATACAGCGGCGCGAATTCGGCACTGCACGATTATCTGATCGCTTCTCAAAAAAACGGCGCCCGCAGGCGCCGTCTTCGTCAAAACGGATATTGGCGATCAGATTGGATTGCGAACGGTGTCGTGAATATGGATCGCTTGCGTCGCTTCCATAACCAGACCGTAACCGATGCGATCGTAAACCTTGAAGACCATGAGCGTGCCGGCCGGCTCGTCAGGCAAACGCACATTACCACCGCCGAAGCGGTCCTTTACAGTTTGACCTGTCTGGTAAACGGTCAGCACATCGCCGACCGAAAGGCCGTCGCGCGTGCCGCGGTTTAGAACGACAACCATGTATTGCCCGATCTGCGTGACACCGCCGACGACCGAAATAATGCGGCCGTCAATCGTGCTGCTCGGTGCCCGGGGATAGAAGTTCAGCGGGATATCCACTGACTCCGGGATCAGCTTGTCGCCAGGAATCGTTTCCTGATTCGAGTCGGTCAAAGCGACCGTCGCCGGGTCGCCGCTACGTCTCAGGGTGCCTTCGGCGACAAAACGACCTTGGTAACCGATGAGCTTGTTGTCGTCAGGATCCACGAGCGGGCTGCCAACTTGTACGACGTTGTAACGCGATCCAAGGGCTGCGTCGTCGATACCACGAACGTAGATCTCGTTGCCGGCAGAGGCCATGAGATGATCGCCGCGGGTGCTGAGCAGGTACGGCATGCGATCGGCCTCGCGCCGTTCCAGCACCGCGCCACTCGACAGGAATGCGGATACGGACTCGTACGGAATACTCGTCACCGCCTGCGTGATCGGCGATATGCGGGCTTGCGGCGACATGCGATATGTCGATGCGCGCACATTCGTGACGCGTGGCATGCCGTCGATGTAAATGAGTCCCAGGACGTCGCCCGGATAAATGAGGTGCGGGTTCTCGATTTCCGGATTGATGTGCCAGATCTCCGGCCAGAACCAGGGGTCCTTGAGGAACGTCGCCGCAATATCCCAAAGTGTGTCGCCGACCTGCACGACATATTCGTTCGGGTGATTTTCAGCGAGCGGTACGGGCTCACTAACGCGCTCGATGACCGGGCCGCTGTATTCCGGCACCGGTGACTGCGCGTCGCTGTCGTACGGCGCGCTTGCCGCGGCAGGAATCGCCGCGCCATTATCGTCGCCCGAAGACGGGTTCGAGGAGCATCCGGCCAGCAGGGCGGCCAACGCATAAGCGGTGAGCCGGAGAGAGAGTTTCAGGCATTGTGTGCGGGGGAACATAGTTCGCGGGTGCTCCATATCTAATGGTTCAAGCCGGGCTTTTCGCGGCGTTGCTATAATATGTCGTTCCGGCATTGCCGCGGCTGCCAATTACGTCACATTTCCGACCCAAAAAGGCGCTCGGGGAGGCCTCGTGCTTGGCGGCATTGTCTGACATCTTATTCAATAAAGTCAATCATTTAGGCGATTTTTGTAAATTTTCACGCGAGATCCGGGCGGAATGATTATGTTCTACGTTGGCAATTTTGCATGCCAAACTCCCCAAATCGCTGCAGGCAAATTATGGCAAAACTGACGATTCTGGAGTTTCCCGACCCGCGATTGCGCAAGAAAGCGGCGCCGGTCGAGACCGTCGACGACGAGTTGCGATCGCTCATCGACGACATGTTCGAGACGATGTACACGGCGCCGGGCATCGGCCTCGCCGCAACACAGGTAGACGTGCACCAGCGCTTGCTGGTGAGCGATATATCAACCGATAAGAACGAGCCGCATGTATTCATCAACCCCGAGATACTTGAGAAGGACGGCGTTACCGTCACTGAAGAAGGTTGCCTGTCGGTGCCGGGCTACTACGAAGAAGTGGAGCGCGCAGAACATGTCCGTGTGCGCTTTCTCGATCGTGACGGCGCGGCTCGCGAAGAGGAATTCGAAGGACTGCTCGCTGTGTGTGTGCAACACGAGATCGATCACCTCGACGGCAAGCTCTTCGTCGACTACCTTTCCGAAGCGAAGCGACAACGCATTCGTAAACGACTCGAGAAAGAGCGTCGTCACCAGGGCGCCGCGATCATCGCGTAAGCAGAACTCGCGGGTAGCAAAGCAACCATCATGACAAGCTCCAAAGTGCTGTTTGCCGGTACGCCGGAGTTCGCACTCGCGTCACTGAGGGCGCTCCTCGACGCGGGCATCAAGCCCGTCGCTGTCATGACGCAACCGGATCGCCCAGCTGGACGCGGCAAGCGCCTCAGCGCAAGCCCTGTGAAATGTTTCGCGGTCGAAGAGGGCATCGATGTGCTGCAGCCGGCAACACTGCGGGATGCCGATGTCGTTGCCGAACTCGCGGCATTGTCTCCGGACATCATGATCGTTGCTGCCTATGGGTTGATCCTGCCGCAAGACGTACTCGATATTCCGCAGTACGGCTGCCTCAATGTGCACGCGTCGCTGCTGCCGCACTGGCGAGGTGCGGCGCCTATCCAGG
>Ga0255053_10001571_pt1 | contig 12528 bp, 9 predicted proteins | sample JV7_2_22_MG_FD_188635 | JGI IMG/M metagenome (GOLD analysis project Ga0255053, IMG submission 188635) | Seawater microbial communities from Jervis Inlet, British Columbia, Canada - JV7_2_22 | ecosystem: Environmental > Aquatic > Marine > Inlet | place: Canada: British Columbia | collected...
GCGGTTAAAGACCGCCTGGTATTCATCAACACCGGTTTTCTCGATCGTACCGGCGACGAGATACATACCAGCATGTACGCCGGGGCAATGAAGCCCAAAGAAGCGATCAAGCAGGAGCCGTGGATTACCGCCTATGAAGACTGGAACGTCGACGTCGGTATTAACTGCGGATTGCCGGGGAAAGCACAGATCGGCAAAGGAATGTGGCCGAAACCCGACGAAATGAAGCAAATGATGGACACAAAGCAGGCGCACCCGGAAGCGGGCGCAAATTGCGCCTGGGTGCCGTCACCAACTGCGGCCACCTTGCACGCCATGCATTACCACTTCGTCGATGTACAGGCACGTCAGCGCGAACTTGCATCCCGACCGATCGCGAGCCTCGATGACATCCTGACGCCGCCCTTGTTCGATCCGTCGATACTCGATGCGAAAGCCGTCCAGGACGAACTCGACAACAATGCGCAGGGAATTCTCGGCTATGTGGTGCGCTGGATCGACGAGGGCATCGGTTGCTCGAAGGTCCCGGACATCAACCACGTCGGCCTGATGGAGGATCGGGCAACGCTGCGCATCTCGAGCCAACACATGGCGAACTGGTTGACGCATGGCGTGACGAATAAGAAGCAGGTTCGTGAGACGTTCCGGCGCATGGCGGAGATCGTCGACGAGCAAAACGCGGACGATCCGGACTACCGGCGCATGAGTGATAACTTCGACGCGAGCATCGCCTTCCAGGCTGCGTGCGCTCTTGTTTTCAAAGGTTGTCAGCAGCCAAACGGCTATACTGAGCCCCTGCTGCACGATTATCGAAAAAGGCTCAAGGCAAGCCGCTCGGAGTAACAACAATAAAAAGAAGATCCTTTCTCGTCGCATTGATCCTGTTTCCGGTCTTGGCGACTGGAGAGGACGTCGTGACCGTTGCGGCTGCCAGCAACTTTTCGGCTGCGGCACGTGACATCGCCGAGCAATTCACTCTGAATTCCGGGTATGTGGTCCGCATTACGACGGCATCCACGGGCAAGCTTTACGCGCAGATCACCAACGGCGCACCATTCGACCTGCTGTTGGCAGCCGATGCCGAGCGCCCGTCGCTCCTTGAAGAATCCGGCGCCGCGGTCCCGGGCACGCGATTTACCTACGCGCTCGGTGAATTGGTTCTCTGGTCGCGGCAGCTGGACGATTGTCGAGGCACGCTGGACACGCTCGGGAATTTACATTTGGCTATTGCAAATCCCGATACGGCACCTTATGGCGCAGCGGCAAGAGACTTCCTGCGCAACGAGGGGCTGTGGAAGTCCGTCCGCCCGCGTCTCGTCATCGGTGAGAACATTTCCCAGACCCTGCACTTCGTGGTCTCCGGTAACGCCGCTCTTGGTTTCATTGCCCGATCTCAATTGCAGGCCCCATCGCTACCGCATGCCGCTTGTTCCTGGCCGGTACCCGGTTCATCGCACGACCCAATAGAGCAACAGGCAATATTGTTACAGCACGGGCTCGACAACGAGGCTGCAAGCCAGTTTCTACAATTTCTACGCAGTGACGCCGGTCGTGTCATCATCGTGCGCCATGGCTATCGATTGCCGGAGTTGAGCGAATAATGTCGTCCACGTTCGGACCTCTGTTGTTGTCGTTGCAGCTGGCGGCAGTAACCACCCTGATTCTGATCGTCCTGGGCACGCCGCTGGCCTGGTGGTTGTCGCGCACCAATTCGCGATTCAAAGCCGCGATTCAGGCGGGCGTCGCCCTGCCTATCGTTCTGCCGCCAACGGTCATGGGTTTTTACTTACTCATCGTGCTCGGACCCTATGGCGCGATTGGTCGTTGGTGGGTGGAGGTAACCGGCGAAGCATTGACGTTTTCATTCACGGGCCTCGTTATCGCTTCGTGTTTCTACAGCCTGCCGTTCGCCGTACAGCCCCTGCAGAGCGCTTTCGACTCATTGGGAAAGCAGGAGATCGAAGCCGCGCGAACACTTGGGGCTTCAAAGCTGGACGCGTTCTTTACTATTGCCGTTCCACTATCTGCGCATGGGTTTCTAAGCGCGACGGTTCTCGCGTTCGCGCACACGCTGGGCGAGTTCGGCGTCGTACTCATGGTGGGCGGAAACATTCCCGGTGAAACGCGCGTTATCTCGATCGCAATCTACGATCACGTTGAATCGCTCGATTACGCCACGGCCCACCAGATGTCGTTACTGCTCATCGCGTTTGCGTTCGTCGTTCTTTTGTCCATGTTCATGGTCAACCGGCGTCTGGTGAAGAGATGACGGCCGAATCCAGCATCGAAGCCCGGTACCGGGTACAACGCCCGCAGTTTGAGCTCGACGTGGACGTCAGGATTCCCATGCACGGCATCACTGGCGTATTTGGCGAGTCGGGCGCCGGCAAGACGTCGTTGCTGCGTTGCATCGCCGGACTCGAGCAGGCGACGAAGAGCCGGCTCGTCGTGGACGGCGATACCTGGCAGGACGATGACGTCGATTTTTCCCGCCCGATTCACCAGCGCGAGATCGGTTACGTGTTCCAGGAACCGCGGTTGTTTGGCCACCTCGATGTAAGACGCAATCTCGAGTATGGACAGCGGCGAACACGGCGGCGTGTTATCGAATTCGATGATGTGGTTGCGTTGTTGGGTCTCGAAACGATGCTGGATCGCAACATCGATACATTGTCCGGTGGAGAAGCGCAGCGTGTCGCTATTGGCCGGGCGTTGTTACGCGCGCCCCGTTTTGTACTCATGGACGAGCCGCTTGCATCGCTCGATCGCGCGCGCCGCGAGGAAATTCTGCCGTTTCTCGATCGTCTGCACGCACAACTCGCAGTACCGATCATCTATGTCAGCCATAGCATCGAGGAGGTTACCCGGCTCTGCGATCATCTGCTGGTCATGGAGGGCGGACGACTGGTTGCGGAAGGCCACCTGCAACAGGTGCTGTTGCAGGTGAACGTACGGGCGCTCGGTGGCGATGAAGCGGGCGCCGTAGTTCATGCGAATGTCGCTGAATACGATGCCGATTATGACCTGACCCGAGTGGCATTCGATGGCGGCAAGATGTGGATTTCGGGTCGCCACGAGCCGGACGCCGACCTCAGGCTGCGCATTCGTGCTAACGACGTCAGCCTGTGCCGCGAAGCACCCAAGGCAACGACGATTCTCAACGTATTGCCTGCAACGATCGAGCTGATCGAGCCGGATGGCGGGTCATCCGAACTCCTGCAACTGGCGATAGGCAACGAACGCATCCTCGCACGCGTAACGCGACGATCACGAACGCAACTCGGCCTGCAACCCGGTGACCAGGTGCTGGCGCAAATCAAGTCTGTTGCCGTCAGGAATGCGCCGGCGGCACGACAGTAATTACAGTACGGGCGCCGTCAGGCGTGCGATCCGCACCGCGACTTTGAACAGGTACGGCTTGTTTTCGTATTCGCCTGCTTGCATCAGGCGCGAATTGGCGAAGTCGTCTTCGAACATTTGCTCGACGTCTTTGGCAAATTCGGGTTCTATAACGACAACCGTGATCTCGAAGTTGAGACGGAACGACCGGTTGTCGAAATTGGCAGTGCCGACCGTTGCAACATTGTCGTCGATGAGCATCGCCTTCTGGTGCAGGAAGCCATCCTGGTAGCGATAAAACTTCACGCCGGTGGAACTGACTTCATCAAAGTAGGAGTAGGCCGCGAGCTTGATCAGGCGACTATCCGATACCTCCGGAATGAGGATTCGAACATCCACGCCGCGTAGTGCAGCGAGTTGCAGAGACTGCACGATGGCGTCGTCGGGCACGAAGTACGGGCTCGCGATCCAGATGCGCTGTGTTGCGGTATTGATTGCCTGCGTGTACATCAACGAAGCGGTTTCCACATCGTCGGCGGGACCGCTGGCGATCACCAGCGCCTGTGCAGCGCCCCGATTATCCGCCGGTACCCAAGTCAGATCGTTCAATGTTTCGTCCGCAGCCCAGCGCCAGTCTTCGACGAACGCGATCTGCGCACCCAGCACTGCCGGACCCTCGAGCCGCATGTGAGTATCGCGCCAGTGACCGAAGGTTTCGCTCCTGCTGAGGTACTCATCGCCGACATTATGGCCGCCGATCCAGGCTTTGTGGCCGTCGACGACGACGGTCTTGCGGTGATTGCGAAAGTTCAGCTGGAACCGATTACCGGAGCCCTTGCGGCTGTGAAACGGCAGGACGTTGACGCCGGCATCCCGCAAACCGGCGAGGTAGGAGTTCGGCAATCCCAGGCTGCCGATCTCGTCGTACAGAAAGTAGACCTGGACACCTCTATCCTCTGCAGCAATGAGTCGTGTCTTCAGTGCCTCGCCGATCCCATCGGCCTTCACGATGTAGAACTGCACCAGTACATAGTCCGTCGCGGAATCGATGCCCTCGAATATGCTGTTGAACGTGGCATCGCCGTCGATCAGCAGTTCGACATCGTTACCACCCGTAAATGGCAGTCGTGCCAGGCGCTCCGTCCCGGTGATCGCTGTACCGGCCCATTCGCTGCGTGCGACAAACCGCCCCATTCGTTCGTTCGCCGTATTGACGGTTTCGGTCAGAGATTCCAGGTCGGCGTGCCTCGCAATGACATAGCCGCGAAATTTGTTGCGGCCGAACACCCAGTAGGCAGGCACGGAGACCACGGGAATGGTGACCAGTGACACGACCCACGCGATCGACCCCTGAGGGGTCCTGACGTTCATGACGGCATGCATTGCGCTGAGAACGCCGAGGATCTCGAACAGCAGGACAATAATCACGGTCACGGTCTTCTTCCTACGTTTCAGCGCTTTGACATGTTTAAGGTAATCAGCCATACGGAGCCTTTGTCACGAATATCATCCTGCAATTGTTGCGGATAGCTGGTAACCGAGTTTTTCCAACCGTGAAGATCCGGCTGTGGTGTCGGGTAGCGCGTCAGAGGCGCGAAATCTTCGCGCCACTTTTCGATCCGGATGTCCCTCCAGAGGTCGGTATCGAACAAGCGCGTGATGCGCGGAATATCGGCGGTGACGAACATTTCGTGGCCGTGCAAATGAATCGGCGCGTCGAAGTAAATGCTGCCACCGGGCCTTAGCACGCGGTGAATCTCTCTGAGTCCTTTCTCGTAGCCTGTTTCCAGGTCGGGATCCGGTAACGGCTCCGCCCAGTGTTCGAGTGTTTGTATCCCGACGACGATATCGAAAGTCTCGTCGTCAAACGGGATATCCGCGACGTGGCCGAATCCCCCTTGGCCGAAGGCCGCCTTGTCGGCGCGCGGCATCATCGGCTCGATACCGGTCCAGGTGCCGCCGGCACTGGTAACCAGTTGCCGCGGGATGGAGTGTTTGCCAAAGCCGATTTCCAGCAGGTCCTTGTCGTGCAGCGAGTGCAGGTTGGCCTCCTGGGCCGCCGACACGCATTTACGGATGGGGCTGCCGAAGGATATCGAGCACTCGGACTTGCGAGCATCGAATTTGCGGCACTCCCCGCAGCGTATGACGTGCAGGCCATCCTCATCCTGCCAGTACTGCCCCTGCCACGTCCTGGCGCAGCGATCGCTGTTCAGGCGCAGCGCGTAGAGGCGTTTGGTGATCGAGTTCCTGAGTGAGTGCACACCATGGCCTGTGGGGTCGGCGATCCGGGACGGCGGTATCGAGTTTACAGGATGAGAAACTCTGTTTGTAGTGAAAAAGCAACAATATCGGTATCTTACGGACGGTAAATAGAACCAACTTGGCCGGCGCCCGGACACCCGGCACATTATAGTAGCGCTGGTACAACAATAATCTCGCCTGCAGTGCATTGAGCAACTAGCAGGCCAAAGTCAAAGCCTGGTCGGCGGCGTTCAGCCGGTCAACAACGGTCTGGTTGAGGATATCGAAAGCAACTATCCCGAGCATCGCTGGGTCCTGACGGGCAACCTGTTTCTGGGAGAAAGGTTCAACATCATGGGTCGCGTCAACTACTACGGCGAGCACTTCGATGAGCGCGGCTCGATCGCTGGTGAATGCGGGGATGTAATCGACCTTGGCCTTGGTGACGGACCCGAATGGACCACAGCGCCGTGCGGATCAGCGGGCGATGTTTGGGGTCCCGCGAATATGAGTCGCGAGATTGGATCAACGATCTATGTTGACCTCGAAGCCGATTACCAATTCACCGACAGCTTCAGGGTGGTGCTCGGCGCAACCAATATACTCGATGAGTTTATTGACACGATCGAGAGAGCACGGGTACCTGGCTCACCATCGGAGGTTCCGGACATTACTGCCAACCGCATCGGCGTTGGCCTGCAGTATCCGCGACGTACCGTTGCGAACTACGAAGGTGCTTCCTGGTATCTGCGGGGTGTTTACTCCTGGTAGGACCGGATCTCAAGGACCACGATGGAGCCCGCGCAGCGCGAGCTGCGGGGGTTTTTTTGTGCATATCGGTGACAGCAACGCCGTACAGGCCAGCGAACTCTCGAGCGCGGCAGTTCCGTACCGGGAAATTTAGACATTTCAAAGATTTACCATAATAACCGGATGTGTTATGTCTTTTCCCCGGACCTCCTATTCGGTACACTTCCAAGAACGCAGTCCGTCAAAACAACAACACAGTCAGGGATCGCGTTGTGTACAACTTTTCGCTCTTAATCAGGTCCGGGCGCAACGGCGCCAGGCTGGTCATTCTCCTGCTCGCACTGGGCATGGTCGCCGAGGCATGGGCAGGCGGCTGGCCGCCATTTGTGAGCCGGGATTTCATTGAGGTCACACGCGGCGGAGTCGCCGAACAACTGACGACCGGTGCTGACAGCGTCCTCGCCAACGATTTCGACGTGGAGGGCGACAGACTTACGGCCTACCTGGAAAAGGACGTCGGTCACGGCACTCTGGAACTTCGCGAAGACGGTACTTTCAGGTACGAGCACGACGGCGGTAAATCCAAGGATGACTCCTTCAGTTACCGGGCATTTGACGGCACGAGATTCTCGCGATCAACGCGCGTCTCTATCGATATCATTGAGGAGCCCAATTCTCCTCCGTTCGTCGTTGCCGGCGTCGCGGATCAGGAAGCGATCGAGAGCGTTGCCTATGAGCTGCCACTGGCAGGCAACTTCGACGACCTCGACGAAGATGATGTGCTGCGTTTCAGTGCTCGCGGACTCCCGAGCAGTGGCTCCCTGCGCATAGACGCGACGAGCGGTGTATTGTCCGGCACGCCGGTCAGCTCCGACGTCCGGACGAATCCGTATTCAGTGGAAATCACTGCCACCGACCGGGCCGGCGCATCGGCGAAACTCACGTTTTCCTTGCTCGTTTTCCGCGACAATCGCGCCGATGTGGCACTCGATATCAGCCTGGCCAAAAATCCGGTCATGGTGGGAGAGACCGCGCAATGGAATATCGGGATCGAAAACAGGGGGCCTGGTACTCTCGATGAAGGGCAATTGACGGCAAGCTGGGCGACCAGCGGGCCATCGTTGACATTGACGCCTCCGGGCAGCTGCTCGATCCTGGGCAATGGCAGCAATTCGCCACAGATGACCTGTGCTGTTGGCCCACTCGAGGCGAGAACGACGCAGATGATTGTCGTCGAGGGCACACAGGACGGCGACGGCGATAACTCACTGATAGGCGTTGTCAGCGCGGATGACCCGATCCCGGACAACAATGCGGACCTGGCCAGCGCGCAAGTCGTTGCCCAGTTCAGTGAGGGCCCAACGCAAACAGTTAGCATGTCCGGTGCTGGCGTCGACGCCGGGGACCTCGACGGCGACGGCGAAGTCGATATTGTTGCGACAGGCGGGCAGACTTTCGTCTTTTCCAACAACGGCAACCGGGCGGTCACGACGCCCGGCAGGAGTCTGGGCGCTGGCACCGGCGGCTCCGCCGTGACGCTGCTTGACTGGAATGGTGACGGGTCTCTGGATATCGCGGTCGGCGGGCTCGTCGGAAGCACAGCCGAAATCTTCGTCAATGACAGGAACGGCGGATTCAACAGTGCGGAGCGGCTGCAAACTGGCGGCATTGGCAGCGTCAATGACATGGTTGCGACAGATCTCAACAACAATGGCAGATCGGAACTGGTGCTGACCGGCTCCCTGGGCACGCTGATCTTGCGCGGCCGTAGCCAGGGCGGCTTCGATGTAACTTTGTTGTCCTCAGGCGCAGGGCTCGATCTGGCGGTGACTGACATCGATCAGGATGGCGATCAGGACATCATCGTTGTCCGCACGGCGGACCGGGCAGTGGACCTGCACTACAACGGCGGTGACGGAATAAGCTACAGTCGCACGCGGCTGAACCATGGCAGTGTCGCGACGGTCTGTGCCGATGACCTTGACGGCGATGGTGCGCCGGACTTGTTGCTCGGCATCGACGGTGATGATCTGAGCGTCCCGGAGAACCTGGTGTTGTACCAGCAGGGTGGTGGCAGTTTTTCATCTGGCGGCTCGTTCGGTGCATCTCCGGTTACAGCGCTGTTGTCAGGTGATGTAGACGGCGATGGGCGGCCCGACGTAGTTGCGGTCAACGAAGCGGGAGTTCACCAGTTGTATCTCGGATCATCGGGTGGCGGTTTTTCGCTGGCCCCCGAGCAGATTGTCAGCGGCGGGATGCGAAGAGGCATGCTCTCGGACTTCAACGGTGACGAATCGCTCGATCTGATCATGGTTGGCAGTGCCGCAAGTGTATTGGAAATACACGCGAACAACGGCATTGGCAGGTTGGGGCTGGGCGACCGCATTGCTCCGGACCTGCAGCTCGTGGGGGAAGCCTCGGTCAATATTCCAGCGGGCCAGGATTATCTCGATCCTGGTGCCACCGCGATTGACGATATCGACGGCGACATCAGCGAGCAGATCGTAGTCTCCGGCACCATCAACGCAACCGTCGTTGGCACACAGAGCATCACCTACAGCGTGGCGGACAGGGCCGGTAACCTTGTCAGCGTTACGCGTACGGTCGTCGTCGGCGTCAACCAGGGAACCGGAGGCGGTGGTGGTGGCCACATCGCACCAATTTTCATAATTGTCCTGATCTTCCTGCTGGCCGCTCCGCGCATCAGAAATGCACGCCGCTCTTTTCCGGTTTGACGACGAGTCCCTATTGACAATGTCGCGCTCGTAGGCAACTGTCGCAGGACCTCGCGTCGTAGCCTGACGCGAATATCCAAAAGAAAGGAATCAATCTTGTTCGCCTCAGCTTTTCGCGCGCCCCGCGTGGCCGCAGTTCTACTTCTGGGTCTTGTCGTAGTGCCCTTTGGCCCCGCCCGTGCACAGTCGGAGGAGAGTGCCGATGCGTACATCGAGGAGATCATCGTCACCTCGCGATACCGCGCCGAGAAACTCTCGGACGTGCCGGACTCCATCACGGCATTTACGGCCGCCGACATCAGGCGGTACCGTATCGAACGCATAAACCGCGTTGCGTCACTGACGCCGAACCTGCGCTTCTCCGACGATCAGGAAGTGGGTGTCAGCACGCTGGTCATTCGCGGCGTGCGGCAGAATCGCGGCACCGGCCAGCCGCCCGTGTCGTTTCGCGTGGACGGTGTCAGTGCAACGAATAACCTTCTGACGACGCAGGAGTTGTTTGACATCGAGAGCATCGATGTGTTGCGGGGCCCGCAGGGAGCGCTCTATGGCCGCAATGCCATCGGTGGCGCGATTCTGGTATCGACGAAGCCACCGGCGAGTGACGCAGAGTACAGGCTTAGGGTGTCAGCGGCGGAGGGTAAGGACATTGTCGTCGCCGGCAGTGCGTCGGGCCCGGTTGTGGACGACAAGCTGCTTTATCGCGCCTCTTTCCGCGTGCAGGATCGCGACGGGCAGTTGGAAAACGCCTACCTGGATAACCAGAAAGTCGATTTCAAGGAGTCCGCATCGTTTCGCGGCCGGCTGCTTTACAAGCCGACGGACAAGCTTTCGATTGACATCAGGGGCCAGTATTCGGACCAGCAAGGTGGTTCCGGATATTTCATGCCGGCGAGCGAGGGCGTACTGCCCTTACCGCCTCCGAATGCACCGATATTCTTCGGTAACCCCGTTTATGAAATTCAGTCCAATCGCATTGGCGAGTCGTTCGTGCAGTTCTCGGAGATGTCGGCCAAGATCGATTACGAGTTCGGCTGGGGCACGCTGACGTCAATAACGTCCTACACGGATGTCGATTCCGGCAACGATCAGGATCTTGACCAGACTTTGTTCGAGGCCATCAACATTATCGTAATTGACGAGTCGGAAACCTTTGCTCAGGAATTTCGCCTGGCCTCGGCCGCCGACACCCGCTTGCGCTGGTTGACCGGGGTCTATTTCTTCGATCAGGATCGATTTCGCTCGCTTGCGACAACATTTCTCGGCACACCGGTTCCACCCGCAGCTCAGGAGCTGGCGCTCGAGAATTACGCCGTTTTCGGCAATCTGAGCTACGACATCACCGATGCGCTCGAACTGACACTCGCGTTCCGTTATGACGAAGAGACGCCCGAGGACAAGACCCAGGGCAGGAGCGAGACATTCAGTGAGTTGCAGCCGAAGGCCAGCTTGGCGTACAGCTTTCGGGAAGGACTGCTCGGTTACGTTACAGTCGGCAAGGGCTTTCGGGCGGGCGGCTTCAATAACCTTGCACCCGGAAGCAACTTTGCGCCAGGCTTCGACAAGGAATCCCTGGTCAGCTATGAGATAGGTGCAAAAGGGTCAGCCTACGGCGGGCGCCTGCGGGCGGGCCTGGCACTCTTTTACACCGACTATACGGACCAGCAGTTCTTTCTCTTCGACCAGACTGGCACGCAGGCGAATATCAATATCCCGAAGAGCGAGATCTTCGGCGGCGAGCTGGAGATCGTGGCCATACCAATGGACTCGCTGCAACTCAATTTTGGTCTCGGCTACACGGATAGTGAGATCAAAGAGTATGAGGATGTTGCCGGCGTTCTCGTTCCGGCTTCAGCGATTGTTGGTAGCAAGGTGCCTGGCGCGCCGATCTGGTCACTGAATCTCGGTTTACAGCACAAGGCAACGCTGACGAGTACGCTTGATCTAGTCAGCCGCCTTGATTACGAGCACCGGGGTAAGACCTACTGGACGCTGGACAACCTGGATACGCAAGCTGCGTACGATATGGTCAACCTTAGTTTCGCGCTGGAGAAGGACCGATGGACGACGAGGTTATTCGTAAATAATCTGACGGACGAGGAATACATCGAGTGGTTTTTCGCTGCACGCTTTATCGGTCTGCCCGCCGATATCGCGTGGCCGAGTGCGCCAAGGCAGGTCGGCCTGGAATTCTCGTTTCGCTACTAGACAGTGACGGGGGGAACGTCGGGACAGCCTGATAAAAGACCAAATTATAGAAAAATTGGCAACTACGGCAATTACTTATCGTGCGGCCGTGTCTTATGGTTGAGCAGGCGAGTGGACTTCCCTAGTATGGACATACAGTCGAGAGGAGAGAGGCATGCGACGACAACTAATAGAAGCGCTCACTTATCCCGGATTGCTGGTCAGGCAGCTCATCGAAGGCGACAACTACCCACACAAGAATCTCTATGAGGCGACCGGCGAACGCTGTAACCACTGCGATGGCAGCGGCAACTGCAACTGGGATCACTGCCTCGAGGACTTCGTGCATCGCGACGACAAGACGACAAAAGAACTCGGTGACTCGCTGCGTGAAGGCATCAAACTCGTCGAGGCTCTGCACGGCAAGTTACGGCACGACGAGACAACCTGCACTTGCGAAACCTGCAGCTGGATCCGCAATGCAGAACACCTGACGGAAGAGTTCGAACACCACCTTCCGCATGTTGAGCCGGCGCTAGCACCGCAAGCGGGCGACGGTGTTGGGGGTCGGACCAACACAAGCGACTGAATGGCAAGTAATAGATAGTGAAAGTCGGCGGAATACCGCCCTTAATCCTGCAGTTTTGGCCTTCAATGCGTCAATTATGAAGGTCCGACCCTATCGCTTCAGGATCTGCGTTTTCTCCATGAGCGGTATGGTTTCGACAGAAATTTCTTGACAGGCCCATAGTTGCCGGGAAACTGGCGCAGCCAACGCGGCACCTGCTGCAACTTTTTTTCGAGCAATGGGAATCCAATCCACGGTAGCCTGTTGTGGCCGCGCAGGAGAATCGAGCCGTCATATCCACTGAATATATGCGTGACCAGATTCTCGTTGGGGCGCAACATCGCGACGGAATTATCCTCGATACCAAACCGCTCGAAGTACTCCGCTTTCACGAAAATACAGTTGAAGTCAGTGACGGAAACCAGTTCGTAGCCCTTTTCGCAGCCAAGTTTCTTTAGTGACAAAATGCTGCAACCCTGATTGACAGACATATCGGCGGCTTGTACGAACTCGACGCTACTCGGAACCGTCGGGTTGTATTCGATAACGACCACTCTGGGCCGGTAGTGGGATACTGCCTTCCAGGCGTGGTAGTCATTACCGTCGATATCGATCGAGAGCAAGTCGAAATCCTGTGGTATCTCCGTTTCAGCGAGAAGCGTGTCGAGACCGTCATCAGTACCAAATCCGACGAACGCGTGCATG
>Ga0255053_10001572_pt1 | contig 12524 bp, 17 predicted proteins | sample JV7_2_22_MG_FD_188635 | JGI IMG/M metagenome (GOLD analysis project Ga0255053, IMG submission 188635) | Seawater microbial communities from Jervis Inlet, British Columbia, Canada - JV7_2_22 | ecosystem: Environmental > Aquatic > Marine > Inlet | place: Canada: British Columbia | collected...
CGCACTTAAAAGAGAGAACAGAGAAAAGAATAAACAAGAGGATAAGAAAGCAAGCACCGACAAAAATAAGCAAGCAGAAAAGGACGCACAGAAACAAGCAAAACAATTAGAACAAGATAGAAAAGACCAAGAGCAAGCCAACCAAAAAGCGATAGACGATTATAATAAATTCTTACAAGATAAAGAAAACTTAGAGCAAGGCTATGCAGACTCAAAACTATCGGATGAAGACAAAGAGTTATTAGAATTAAATAACAAATACGCTAGTATATTAGAGCAAGCGAGAATCTACGGAGAAGATACGGCACTATTAGAGGAACAACAACAAGACCAAATAAAGGAGATAAGAGATAGATACGCAGAGGAAGAACGGTTAGCAAATATTGCCCGAGCCAAAGCGAAAGCAGACCAAGTAATAGAATCCGCACAAGATGTATTAAATATCGTTGGTACTTTACAAGAGTTAGGAAACAAAAAAGAAATTAACCGAATAAAAGAGAAACAAAAAGCGGGCGAGAAATTAAGCCGAGCCGAAAAGAAAAGGTTAATAAATGACGAGAAACAAAAGAGAGCGATAGCAGTTGCGGAGATTGCAATAGATACGGCTAGGGCAATTGCTAAGGCGGTTGCTAGTGGTGCGGGTGTTCCGTTCCCCGCTAATATACCCGCTATTATTTCGGGAGTTGGTGCGGTGTTGGCTAACGTTGCAAGTGCGACAAAAGTATTAAACGCCCCTTTACCTAGTTTCGATAGTGCAACGGCGGGAACTGGAGCGGAAGACTTAGGGGGTAATAACTCACAAACCGCCCCAAGCATTAACACGAACCAAAACGGGTCTACTATACTAAATGAACCACCTACGCAAGTTTATGTATTAGAGAGCGATATTACAAGCACTCAAAACAATGTAAACGTAATAGAGCAACAAGCAACAATATAAAAAAATTACATTATAATAATATGGAAGTAATAGAGTTAGAATTAACAGAGGGCACGGAGTTGGATTTTCAAATAGCTTTAGTAGACTCCCCAGCGATAGAGTCGGACTTTATGGCGTTTAGTGATAAGCGTAATTTTAAAGTAATAAGTGAAGATAAAAGAATCGTAAGCGGTTGGGCTATGATGGCAGAAAAACCAATTTATAGACGTGACGACAACGGTAAAGAGTATTATGTTAAGTTTACCGCCGAGTCAATTAAGAATATAGCGGAACAGTTTTTTAAGCATAGGTTAACAAATCAAACAAACGCAAACCACGAAACAGATAAATTCTTAGACGGTGTATTTGTATTCGAATCTTTTTTGATAGATGAAAGTAGAGGTATCGGAATACCAAAGGGGTATGATGACGCACCAGACGGGAGTTGGTTTATATCTATGAAAATTGAGAACGAGCAAGTATGGGAGTCAGTTAAAAACGGAACTTTTAAAGGGTTTAGCGTTGAGGGTATTTTCGATAAATCGGAAGAAGATTTTATGTCAAGATTAAAACAACTTGTTAAAAATCTAACATAAACATTAAATATTTACATTATAAAAAAAAGTAAAACAATGAGCGAACTAACAAGATTAGAAAAAATCAAAGCGTTTTTTAGCGAAACTCCCGAATTGAAAGATTTAGAAGTAGTTGAAAAAGTTGCGGAGGTTAAAGAAAAGTTTGAAGAAGTTGCTTTGCTTAGTGGTGATTTAGTTAACGTAGAGCCAGCCTTAGAGGTTGGGGCAACAATTACGGCAACGGCGGAAGATGGTACTATTGTACCGTTACCAGTTGGAGAGTATGAGTTAGGCGATAACAAAATTATAGTTGTAGAAGTTGACGGCGTTATTGCTGACATTATGAACCCAGTAGCGGAAGAAGAACCCGTAGAGGAAGAAGAAATGGCAGACGATACTAAAACGGCAGAAGCGGAACGACAAGCTAAGAAAGTGATTGAGTCAATCGTAAAAGAACACGTTTTTAAAGCGGTGGAGGAAATTAAATCTACTTATGAAAAGGAGATGAAATTCTTACATGATGAGTTAAACACTCAAAAAGAAATGTTCAACGAATTAAAAGAGGTAACGGGGTTAGCCGTGGAAGAGTTCGGAAAGACTCCAACAAAAGAACCTATAAAAGAAAACAAAAATAGCTTTGGTAAAAAAGAAACTAAAAGCGTATTTGATAAATTTTTAAACAAATAAATTATGTCATTTGATTTAACGGCGCTTAGCGCATATATTGAAGACCAAGACTTCCCATTAGTTGCAAAGATGCAAGCAGTAGGAGGATTGGCAGAGGTAGTAAATATCCAAACGGGTATTAAAGGAAGTTCTAATTTACAGTTTTTAACGACTGACACTATTTTCGGTGCTGATGGTTGTTCAAGAACACCAAGCGGAACGACTGCTTTTTCTCAAAGAACTATTACAGTAGGTGCGATTGCGATTGCAGAGGATTTATGTATTAAAGACCTTAACGGTTTTTGGACGCAAACAATGGTTAAGCAAGGTTGTGCGGGAGAACAAGAAATTCCAGCACCTATCGAGTCGGTTTACATGGAAAAGAAAATGAACTCTATTCAAAACCAGTTAGCAATTTCAGATTTTCAAGGTGATACTTTATCGGGAACAAATAACCTTTCGTACTATGACGGTCTTTTAAAGATTGTTGATGGAGCAGGTACGGCGATTGACGGAAACACGGGAGCGGTAACAGTTGCAACGGGAGTAACGGCGGCGAATATCTTAGCTATTTTAGACGCTATGTGGTTATCTATCCCAGCTAATATCCAAGAGAAAACAAACTTATCTTTGTGGATGCCAATTTCTTATTATAGATTGTATGTAGTAGCACTTAAAAATGCTAACTTATTTCACTATAATGGAGATGACGGACAAGTAAAATTATACGGAACTGATTTAACTATTAGACCAACTATTGGTTTAGAGGGTGTAGATAGAATGGTTTTATCGGCAGACGATAATATCACAATCGGAATGGACGGAGATAGCGAAGAGGATAACTTAGAGGTTAGATTAAACCCTACTACTAACAAATCTATTTTCTTTGACGTTTGTTTCAAAAGAGGTGTACAAGTTGCATTTCCAGACGAGATTGTAGAATTTACTTTAGTACCTTAATTAGAGTAAAATAAAATAAATTAATAATCTAAGAGGGTGGTGGTTTAGCTATCACCCTTTTTTTAAAACTAAAAAAATATGGCTTGTCCTTTAACAAGTGGCTTTGATTTTGAGTGTGACGATTCAGTTGGCGGAATTAAATTAGGTTCTATTAAAATCTCTCAATGGGAAAATGTAGATTCTTATACCGTAACGGCTGGGGAAGTAACCGCACTTACACAAGTAGCACTTACAAACTTTTACGAGTACAAAATTAAGAAAGAGATTGCAGACGCAGTATCGACGGAAACACATGACGACCAAACGGGAACAACGTTTATCGAAACGGTTATGAACTTCACTTTAAATAAGTTAACTAAAGAGAAAAACGTAGAGATGAAATTATTAGCGGGAAAACCCGTAGTAGTTTTATACCAAGATATGAACGACACTTGGCACATCATGGGTCTTACAACTGGAGCGGAGAAAATGGGTGGAACAAACCAAAGCGCAACGGGTAAAGCGAGTGGTGATTTAAACGGATATACTTTAGGTTTCACATCTAAAGAAAAAGATTATCCTTATACGGTAGACGCTACCGTAGTTGCTGGATTAACAGTAGCTTAATAGCTTAATATTAACTTTAAAAGGGTGGTTAATTCTGCCCTTTTTTATTATCTTTGTAATATGAAGATTAAAGAATTTTATTTAGGTTCAAAGTTTTACATGAAAGGGGTTTTTGATGGTATAATTAAAGACGACACTAAGAGTAAAAAACTTTATAAAAAATTAGGGTTACCAATTTTTGAAGTAGAACCAAAGACTAAAAAAGATGCAGTTAAAAAAGAATCAAACAAATAGTAATATCACTTTAACTTTAACAGAAAAGACGACCATAACGGACGCTAACTATTTGTTTCAGTTTACGAGTGACCAAACTAAGGAAGATTATTTTTTAATTTGTCAAGATTTAGCAACCACAGAACAAAAGAAACGGTTCAACTTATTTGATATTACGGAGGGTGTAGACGACCCGCTTAATAGTAAGATAATTTTAGGCTTGTCGGGTAGGTATCATTATTATATTTATGAGCAAGCAAGCGACACGAATTTAGACCCAACGGGGTTGACTATTGTTGAACGTGGTATTATGACACTAAAAGGAACGCAAGACTCTAATTATATTAGTTATGAGTTTGACGTTAAATATACAGTATATGAGTAATTATTTTTTAAACGGTGCTACGGGTAAGGTAACTAAATTTGATGCACATAAACCGCCAGAATTTAAGGAATTAAAGTCTAATGATTTTGTGCAATATGGTTACGATAAGGAATGGAAAAACCGTTACCCCGATTATTTATTATATTTATATAACCGTAGTGCAAAGAACAACGCAATAATAAACGGTAAAAATAAGTATATCGTTGGGCAAGGTTGGACGTTTGACAATAACGGTTTGACGTTTGAGCAAAGAATTAGTTTAAAAGCGTTTATTAAGGAGCTAGAACATTCTAAAATTACTAGGGACTTATCGCTAGATAGAACGGTATTTGGTGGTTTTGCGTGTGAGATAATCACATCTAACGACTCCGAAAATATAACTTTGTCACATATTGACTTTAGTAAAGTTAGACAATACAAAACGGTAACAGATAAAGAGGGTAATAAATCCCCTTTAAAGTACGGTTATACAAGTGATTGGAGTAATAGAAACCCACAAGATAACGAGGATTTTGAGGAGCTTTACCTATTCACTTGGGATAAAGACGATATAGATAGCAATAAAAGATATATTGTTTATTATAAAGAATATAGACCAGACTTACAAGAATACCCATTACCAGATTATATTGGTGCAGTTCCTTACATAGAAGCCGATTACGAAATAAGTAATTTCACTTTAAACAATGTAAAGAACGGTTTTAGTGGTTCGTTTTTAGTTAACTTCTATAACGGTGAACCAACAGAGGGACAAAAAGCACAGATTGAGAAACGTTGGAAACAAACTAAACACGGCTCAGACAATGCGGGAGCGCCTATATTGTCATTTAATGAGGATAAAGATAGCGGGGTAGAGGTTACGGCATTACCAGCAAACGGACAAGACGAAAGATATATTAACCTTAATAAACAGATTCAAGGCGAAATATACACGGGTCACCAATTTAACCCTAGTATAATTGGGATTAGTGACTCTAACGGGTTTAATAATAATGCGGACGAGATTAGAATAGCCTCGGAAATGTTCCAAAATACTTACGTAGATAGCGAACAAAAAGTATTAGAGGAGTTTTTTAACTCGGTTGCGGGATATAATGGACTACCAGAGGAACTAAGTATAGTTAGTTTAGAGGTTATAACGAACCCTTTAAGCGAGCAAACACTTTTACAGATATTAACACAAGACGAACTAAGAGAAAAGGCTGGATATAAGCCGTTAAAAAGTGACTTTAGTAACGATAAAGTGTTTAGTTTTGAACAGTACTTTGCAAGTTGCGGGGTTAACGATAGCGATTTAGAGTTATTAGATAGCCGTGACTTATTCGCCTTAAATATTCCAGACGCTAACAAATTAGCCGACAAGTTTAAAGCTGATTATTTCGCTAGTAAATCGGATATAACGATACTTAGTTTATTAGCACTTAAAACACCGATTAAGGATATAGCCGACCAAATGAATAAAAGCGTGTCGGAGATTGAAGATATTAACGCTAAATTGATTGAGGAGGAACTAATTAATAGTGAGGGAGAAGTAACACCAAAAGGAGAGAGCGAAATTAGACAAAATGAGGTGTTTGTAGTTTATAAATATAAATTACGTAATGATGCCCCGCCTTTAGTAGCTGGTGGAAGTAGTAGAGATTTTTGTAAGGATTTAATGCAACAATCGCAAAATAAATCATGGACTAGGGCAGAAATTAACAACTTAAATAACGGTCAAGGGTCTAACGTATTTAGCGCCCGTGGAGGTTGGTATCATAACCCTAAAAATGATGTTAATACGCCGTTTTGTCGTCACATTTGGGAACAACGTTTAGTAAGGTTTAAATAATATAAGATATGAGAGGACTATTTATAAGCGAAAAATTCATAAAAGAAAATTCGCCACTAGACGAGAATATAGACTGGAAGAAAATTCAGTCGACTGTTTGGCATTGTCAAATACAACACTTACAGAACTTACTAGGTACTAAACTCTATAATGATTTAGTTACTAAAGTAATTGCGGGAACTATTGCGGGTGATGACCAAACTTTAATAGAGGATTATATTAGTGATGCACTTTTATATTGGGTTATGTACGAGGTACAAATTCCTTTATTATACGAGTTTAGAAATAAAAACGTTTCTAAGAAGTCAAGCGACAACGCCCAACCGATAGGAACAAAAGAATTAAGCCGTATCGAAAATAGATTTAAAGACAAAGCCGAGTTTTTTAGTAAACGAATGACGGATTATTTATGCGCTAATTCTACTCTATATCCATTATACGGAACAGAAAGCGATATAGATGAGGTAATACCGCAAAACGGCAAAGCTACCGTGTCGGTTTACTTAGGAGGAGAAACAAATTGTAATGATTACAAATGTAAATTTTTATAAATGGTAAGTTATAACCAGATAATTAAATTACTTAGAGATTTTAGCGATAATCATTTTATCTTAAAGTCTTACGGTAACGGTGAGCCTTGGGAATTGGTAGAGAATAGCCAACATTTAGACTTAGAATACCCAATGATGTGGGTGCAAGACCAACCTAATAACACGGTTAAAGGTGAGGAGACATTTAAATTTCGTATATTCTTTTTAAACCAAGTTGCAACACTTAAAGAAAAGACCGCAACAACGTTAAATGAAACTAATATTAACGAGGTTAAAAGTGATATGCGACAATGTGCGTTAGACTTTATAGGCTATATGGCGCAAGATACTAACTATCCAGAATTAGAGATAGATAGAAACGTTAGTATAATAAGTTTTGTCGATGACTTTAACGACAAATTAACTGGTTGGTATATTGATATAAATATTAAACAGATTTATAGGTTTAGTGCTTGTAATATCCCAATGAGCGGAACAACTCCACCGCCAATCGGAACTTGTGACCCCGCAATAATAAATATAAACTCGGTTTTATACGGTAACGTACCAAGTGGAGGTACGGAAAACGTAGTAGTAAAAGACGAGGACGGAAATATAGTAGGGTCTTTAATCGGTGGTGAGTGGATTGTTCCAAGTTCTGGCGGTTCTTATCCTATTTCATACGTTCGAGATAATGGACGTTATCAAATTACTGAGTTTTTAACTTATGACATTAAATGGTATAAAGACAATACAACTGTTTTTGATTACACAGTGGAGGGCATTAAACCTATTTTAGATTCATTTGATGAGACAAAATTAATAAATAACAACGCTTTCGGTAACTTAGAGAGAGTAACTAACGATTTAGGCGGGACTGTGTTTAATGGTTCTGACGGTTCAACTATTGATTATTTAGTAGACCATTATACGGGTTTAGGGTGGTATTTAAACGATATTTACATAGGTTCTAATAATTGGATAGGTAATAATTTGATGATGCAAACTTTTACTTATGGTGGTTTTTCTGATTGGCGATTACCTACTAGAGAAGATATAAACCAAATATCTACTACAGACGGGTTAACTACTTTATTGACTCCTTATAAAACATTCAGTAAGTTTTTACATTATCTTTTAGACTCTGGTTCTGCAGTGTCTATTACGTTTTGGTGGGAGGGTAAAAGCTACCTTGATCCTGCTAGATTTACCTCAACTAATCCTAATACTAATTTTACAAATGTTAGTTCACTAGCGGTAAGGAATCACTTTTAATTAAATTAATTACATAATAATAAAAATAACACTATGAGAACAACACATGGAGAACTTACAATTGCTGGCGAGGCTGGAGCAAAAGTAATAAACGATACAAACTTACACGTAATAAATGCGAGTATTATAGAATTTAGCGCAGACGCAATAATTACAGTTTTAACCGTTAGCGGAAGTGCTACGAACGTTGTTTCGGAATATGTAACAACACCAGCAAATGCAGTAGGTTTATGCTCTATTAGTGGTGAGGGTTCTAAATCTATTACCTCAATCCAATTAAGTGCGGGAACTTGTAACTATGCTTTATAATGAGGGGTATAGGATTTAAAGGAGTTAGACTAGGCGGACGTACAGATACCACCTCACCCCCAGCGGTAGACTCGGACGCACAATTGTATTTTGATGCGGTAGGTGATGTACCCGAAATTATAAAGCCAGCTATTAATGCTCTGTTTGTAGGTCTAAAAGATTTGGGTTATTTTCAAGACCCTAATTTCTGGATGATAATAAACACACCAACTTTGAACTGGCAAAACTCACTAATAGAAATTAAAAGTTTAGTTACAAACAGTACTTTCGCAAGTCAAACAACTTCACAATTTACAACCAAAGGAGCTTACCCAAGTGTTCAAAAGGGATTTTTAGCAAGTGGCTGGTTAAGTTTAGATTTTACGCCTAGCATAAATATGGTGCAAAATGATACTACTGAGGTATTCGTGACTTATGAAGATGAAGTAAACGCTGGGACGTTTAATTACGGCTCACGAAACACAAACTCACAAGCTACTTTGTTCAGCACTAACTTTTCAAATCAAGTTCAACACGCTAGTTACGCTTATGCACCAAACGCTGGATTAACACAAGGGGCGAACAGTGGGAACGCTGGTGTTTATATTAGTACTAGAAAGCCAGACTTAAGTTCATATATTGCTTTAAATGGTTCAATAGTAGCCACTAATGTAAATAGTGGCGGTTCTCTTACCACTAGAAACATTTATATAAATGGATTCAAAAATAATACAGCTAGTACGCCAGCCTCTATACGTAACCAATCTTCCTCTATTGTTTGGGGTGCTTTTAATTCTGTGCCAGATGTAGACGTGCCAGCTCTTAGTACTATATTTGAAACTTACCAAAACACAACACAACAAAAGCAAGGTTTACAAACTAAAGGGATTGTATTTGATGGAAATTCGCACATGGTTTACCAAGCCAGTGCAACGGCTAGAAAATTAGCTTACGACTTAATTATGCAAGGATACGAGCATACAAATTGCGGAGTTCCAAGCCAAGGAACATTAGCAATGATAGCTGATTACGCTAGTGAAATAGCACCTAAATTTAACGCCACTTATACGGATAATATTTTAGTAGTTGAGGAAATGACAAACGATTATTTTTTCGGTTCGACTAAAGAGCAAACATTACAAAATATAAAAGACTATTGTTTATTGGCTCAATCAACTGGATTTACGGTTATTTTAGTCCCTTTATTTTGTAGAAACTATGCGGGGAATACAAATGCAGTAGGACGCACACAATTTAATTTAGACCAAGATTGGTTGATGACTGAAATACAAACAGACTACGCGACTTTTTGCGATTATATTTTACCACCTCACCCTACTTGCTTCTTGGCTCGTGCTGACTACGCAAGTGACGGAGATTATGACACGGCAATAGCGACCCTTTTAAGTGTTCCAGCTGGTCAATTTATAGACGGGGTACATTTAACAGAATCAAACTATTATACAATAGCAGAACAATTAAAAACAGTAATAGACACAATTTAAAATTATGAAAAAAGTAAAAATAAAAGTTGAAACACCAGAAGGAATATCAACAATCGAAATCCAATTTGATGGGGAAACAATGCCAAAGAGCTTAGACTCTTTTATTGTAGAGCATATTGGAGGGAGACCAGACGATAGAGGATGATTTTTAATAAATTACTCTTAATAAAAGTTACCTTAGTGGCGGGGTTTGTTTCCGCCATTATGGGTAGTTTAATAGCTCAGCAATATTTATGGAAAGATTCCTATTACCATTTAATGGAGTTAGGTTTTATATTTTATTTATTTTCTTTTTACTTGTTATCTAAACAAGATACTAAAGGTTTTAATAAGTTATGGGACACTATTACTCTAATAATATTATTAAGCTCAGTTAGTACTTTAGTAGATGAAGTTTTCTATGATGCTACAAAAGTTGAATTTAATGACATTATAAGGATAACTACAATTACTTTTGTATCTTTTAAGATAAAATATAAAAAAACCCTATGGAAAATACTTTAGAAACAATTAAGCAATTATTAAGCTCTCACTCTATGGACGTTACTTTGTTCGTGGCTGGTAGTTTAGGTGCGTTAATTTCAGACAACAATAGAGAAATTAAACTTACTAAAAAACAGAGAGTTATAAGGATGATGTTTGGCGGGGTTACTGCGATATTCTCTACCCAATTATGCGTGGAAATACTAAACGCCTTTACAAGTATAGAGCTATCCCATACAGCATCCGCTGGGGTTGGGTTCTATATTGGTCATATAGGATTAGCTGGAATCACAAAATTAATGGTTAAATATTCCGAAAGAAAGAAAAAATAATTGTATATTGTACCCATAATTTAAAATTAATTTATTATGAGAGTACAATTAACAAATAATTTTTATTTAGATGAGTTTCAATGTAACGACTTGTCAGATATTAACGAGGAAGTATTTAATAACCTTTTAGAGTTGGCAGACAATATGCAACTTATTAGGGATTATTTAGGTGCAAGCATCACAGTTAATAGTGGTTACCGTTCACCTAACTACAATAAGGTTATAGGTGGAGCGAGTGGAAGCAAACACAAACTAGGTCAAGCGTGCGACTTTACAGTTAAAGGGATGACACCCGAACAAGTAGCCGACAGAGTAGAGGAACTAATTAAAGACTCAACTATCTTGCAAGGCGGTTTGGGTCGTTACGATACTTTTACGCACTACGATATTAGAGGAACTAAAGCACGTTGGAATCACACCACTAAATAATAAAGCTATGGCAAAGAGAAAACAGAATGAACCACCAAGAGAAAACAAAGGAACTAATAAGGGTAGGTACAGAATAAATGACTTTACTGCTAAGAAGTTAGGTTTAAAACTAAATAAAAATAAACGTTATAGATTAACACCAAAACAGACTAAAGAATACTTAAATTTAGACCAACATAATATTAAAAGACTTTTCTACGATATAGAGACAAGTCCAATGGTTTGTTATTCTTGGCGTATTGGTTGGAATCTAACTTTAAGCCATTCTAATATAATAAATGATTGGAAAGTTATTTGCGTCAGTTATAAATGGGAGGGGTCAGATAAAGTTTATAATCTAAAATGGGATAAAAACCAAGATGATAAAACTCTATTAGAAAAATTTGTAAAAGTACTAGACCAAGCGGACGAGATAGTTGCACACAATGGAGATAGATTTGATATTAAAAAACTAAGGACTAGAGCAATACTACAAGGCGTGCCAATGAAGCCAAAATATAGAAGTCTTGACACTCTAAAAAAAGCTAAAGCGCACTTTAATTTTAATTCTAATAGCTTAAATAATTTAGCAAAAGATTTAAATGTAGGTGAAAAGATGCCACATACTGGGTTCCAAATGTGGGTAGATGTGGTTAACGGTTCTAAGTCAGCTTTAAAAATGATGTGCGATTATTGTAATGTGGATGTTATAGTATTGGAAGATGTTTATTTAGCTTTACAAAACTACATAACACATAATACAAATGTAAGTACACATAACGGAGGGTTTAAATGTTCATGCCCTAATTGCGGGAGTGAAGATATAGAACTAAATAAAAACAACTTTACGGCTTTAGGTACAATAAAAAGGGAAATGAATTGTAAAACTTGCGGTTATAATTACGAGACTTCAAATAGTGCTTATAGAAACTTCATAGAATTTAAAAATAATACTCCGTTAATATGAAAGAAAGAAAACCAATAGCGCCACGTTTAAAAAAGTGGTTAAAAGAAAACGGAAAGGACAAGATAGGGGAAGTATTAGAAAACAATGCTAAATTTATACCTATCCCATTAGTAGGTGGATTCATTGAGCAGATAGGGCGAGATTTGCAAGACGACCCAAAACTAACCCCCGAACAAAAGGAGGGATTAAAAGCGATTATAGAGGCGGATTTAAACGAATGGAAAGAAATTACCAAACGTTGGGAGTCAGATAACAACCAAGATTTAAAACTACCTAAATTAATTCGCCCTTTAGTTTTGGCGTTTACTTGGATTCTATTAACTACTCTAATCGTTTTAAATGCGTTCAATATAATAATTCAATCCGAATACATACAAGTCTTTGAAATATTAGCTTTAACGGTTAACGGGGCGTATTTCGGTGCTAGGACAGTCGAGAAGTACCACGCTAAAAAATACAAGTAATGAAAAAATATACTTTAGTAGTTTATAATGATGACGACACCGCAACAATATTAAAAGTATTAGCGACTGACTTTAGTAATGCGTGCGCCGTTGCTTATATGTTAGGTTATTACGATA
>Ga0255053_10001573_pt1 | contig 12522 bp, 15 predicted proteins | sample JV7_2_22_MG_FD_188635 | JGI IMG/M metagenome (GOLD analysis project Ga0255053, IMG submission 188635) | Seawater microbial communities from Jervis Inlet, British Columbia, Canada - JV7_2_22 | ecosystem: Environmental > Aquatic > Marine > Inlet | place: Canada: British Columbia | collected...
TTCAGCAATGAATCAGCCTGCCATCAGGCCCTGACGGTCAGGGCAAATCAGGATAGAGGCCTTGGATAACCCGATTGACTGGAGAAGATCAATGACACACGAACAGCCACTGTACGAGCTTGAGATCAGCGTTATTGTCCTGGGATTCGCCTACGCAGCCTCATTGATGAGCTTGATCGTCTGGATTGCCTGATCGATCGTTTCCGCGCCTATGGCGGCACGGCGGAGAATTTGGGGTCCTGTGCGGACATACCGATAAGGCGATCATTGCCGTCCTGAACCGCCACCGATTTGAGCCCCGCATCTGCATTCAAGGCCATCAGGTACGGGTGCCAGCGATCGCTCTCATCGCGGCGGTAATGCCCCGATAGCTCCCAACCGTCATCAGTCGGATAAATATAGACTTTACCGACTTTGCTGGCCGGGGAAAGGGCATCCACAATCTCTATGGGATTTCCCGGTGACACGTAACTCTGCAAAATGTCACGCGCCACCATCACGATCCCTTCTTCTCTCGCTTTCTGCAAACCGGGTTCGGGATCGGTAACACGCTGATAGCTATACAGGGCCAACACCAGCCCGATGGCGACCGCGACCAGCGGCCTTATTACTTTGTGATTAATCATCGCCTCACCATCAGGCTATACCGATTAGCTTGTGTGTTTGCAGACTGAGTTTCCATTGTGGATGCTCCAGGCAATATTCGATCGTCGCTTTGGTATTGCCGTCTCTGCGCTCGTCATCGAGCGGTTGAAGAAAAAAATGATCAAAATCGAGCCCTTCGAATCGCTCGGGTTGCGCCTCGCGCTCTTGTTGTGGATAGACAAGCTTTAGCTCGTCTCCGGTTGTCTGAACGATTGCGGCGCCGGCTTTCGGACTTACGCAAATCCAGTCGGCCCCCGCCGGCGCCGTGAGCGTCCCGTTTGTCTCGATGCCGACTTCAAAGCCATGTTCGTGTAGCGCCTGGATCGCCGCGTCATCAAGTTGCAGCAAAGGCTCACCGCCCGTACATACAACGTATGGCTTGTTTTGTTCGCTCGCAACGTGCCAGCGACTTGCAACCACAGCCGCCAGCTCTTCGGCCGTTTTGAATTTTCCACCGCCGGGACCATCTGTACCGACAAATTCCGTGTCACAGAACCTGCAGACTGCCCGCGCACGGTCTTTTTCGCGGCCTGTCCACAGATTGCAGCCTGCAAAGCGCAAGAAGACGGCAGCGCGGCCAGTTTGCGCCCCCTCCCCCTGCAGCGTGTAGTAGATTTCCCTGGCCGAGTAAGTCATGCCGAAATCGCGAGTAGCGGATCCTCGATACCGGCCTCATTAAATCCCCTGGCGCGCAGTACGCATGCCGGACATTCACCGCAGGGCGGCCGTCTGCCTTCGTAGCAGGTATGCGTCAATGCCATCACTTCGAGTGCACCCAGGTCCCTCGCCAGCAACACCGTTTCCTTCTTCGACAGACTCATGAGCGGCGTATGAATCACGACATTGCTCGCCATGCCGAGCCGTATCGTTGCTTGTAATGCCTCGATTGTCTCCTGCCGGCAATCGGCGTAGCCGCTGTAGTCTGTCTGGGCAACACCCGTCACGAGGTGCTCGATGTTCCGTTGCCATGCGTAGGCTGCCGCGAACGTCAGAAAAACGATATTCCTGCCAGGTACGAACGTATTGGGCAGGTCCGTTTCAATATCGGCGTCCTTTTGCACACCGATATTCTGGTCAGTCAACGCGTTGCCACCCAGTGCGGCAAACGTGTCGATCGGCATTACCGTATGCGTCACGTCGGCGAATTCTGCGACCCGAGCCGCACATCCAAGCTCGACCCGGTGGCGCTGCCCGTAGTCGAACGTAATTGCCTCGACGGCATCGGAGCCGAACTTGTCCAGTGCCCAGTAGAGACAGGTCGTTGAGTCCTGCCCGCCCGACAAAACGACCAGCGCTTGTGTATTCAACACGTCAACACCAAAGTACTCCGCCCAAAATCAGGTTTCCGATCTTTTTCTGACACCGTCTTGGAAATCGCCCCAGTCCGGACGTTTGATCTCGAGCAGATAGTCCTTGGTCAGCGCTTTTGATACTTCCCAGAGTTCTGCAGCTTGCGCCGCATCGTGCATGTGATTATCGCCGAGCACCGTCACTGGATTGCAGTCTTCGAAGTACTGGCCGCTGACACTGCCAAGCAGAGGGTTCGTCGCGACGTAACAGGTAGTCGCCGCGCCCTGTTCGATCGACTTGCCGCCGATGGCGGTTAACACGCCGAATGCGAACTGGAAAAATCCGGGCTCGTGCCGGTCGATGCTGGTGTTGATCACGCCCGGATGCAACGAATTCGAGGTGATGCGAGTGCCTTTCAGCAGCCGTGCCAGTTCCAGCGAATACAACACGTTTGCGAGTTTGGAATGTCCGTAAGCCCTGCCCACGCTGTAGTTTGTCGTGCCCCGCAAGTTGCCGAATTCGATGCCTTCCTCGGGCGCGCTCGTGTAGGCGGACCGGCTCCCAACGACGACTACGCGCCCCTGCCAGGACAGGTAAAGGCGCTCCAGCAGGTTGTTGACGAGAATGAAATGCCCGAGATGGTTTACGACGAAGTGTTTCTCGAGCCCATAAACCTGTTCGCGATCTCCACCCCGCATACCTGCATTGCAAATCAGCATATCGATCGGCGAGTTAAGGGAGCGAATTGTCTCGGCGCAAGCCACGACCGAATCAAAATCAGATAATTCCAGTTCGACCGGTGTGGTAATGCCGATGACACTGGAACACGCTTCCTGCGCCTTCTCGAGCGTGCGTCCCGTACCGATCACGTACGCGCCACGCAACGCGAGCACCCGCATCGTCTCGTAGCCGATACCGGAATTGCAGCCGGTCACCACCGCGATCTTGCCGCTCAGGTCGATTCCCTCGGTGACTTCCTCGGCAGTCGAGTCTTCGTCGAAATCGCTTCTCGGTACGCCGCTGGCAGGAATCCTTTCATGGCCGCTGCAAGCGCCGATCGCGGGGGCTGCCAATGTTGCCCCCGACAGCTGGAGGAATCGTCGTCGATCAACAGTCATGCAATATTCATCCCGCCTGCCTCCTGCAGCTTTTACTCAAAGAGTTTGTCGGCTTCACTGCTCAGGTCATCCTGATGTGGCTCACTCGTATCACCTTCATCGAATAATGCTGTTAGAGCGTCCTTTGCCTTTGCTTCCTGCTTCGCTCTCGCCGCATCGAAAACTTCGTCGCCCGGCTTGAACCATTCGCAGAAATTGACCCGCTCTTTCTCGACGACTTCCTCGGCGCCGTCCTCCCGGCATTTTCTCGGCACGCCGGGGTCGAAGAACGCACACATTTTGCAGACATGCAGATAAACGGAACACGCAGGACATTCGTCCTGCCTGGAAAGTGGCAGGCTCAGGCCCTCAAGGGACGCACCACAGCGGTAACACAAGAGATCGTCGGCCATACCGCCGAATTATAGCCTTTCTAAAGTAACCGCCTGTCTGTTAGTCGCTCGATGCGCTCATTCTTTGCGCCGGCACGAAGTCTTCCATGACCGCTTTCTTGAGCAACTGGGGCGGCAACATACCCTGTGCCAGGACGAAGTCATGGAAGGACTGCTGATCGAAATCTTCGCGCAGTGCGAGCTCTGTCTGGACCCTTAGCGCCTGTAGCTTCGTATAGCCGAAGTAGTAAGCGGTGGCCTGGCCCGGCATCCGGTAGGTATAGCGCTCGATCTCATTTTGTGCCCAATCCTCCCCGATGACGATGTCTTCCATGATCAGGCTCTTCGCGTCTTTGGGTGATATCAGCCCCAGGTTCAGCATCGGATCCAGGAACATGCGCGCGGCGCGCATCAGCCTGTACTGCAGGCTGATCAGCTGCCCGTCGAGTGGCATGTAGGGCTTCGCAATAGCCTCCGCGTATAGCCCCCAGCCTTCAACGTTGACGCTGTTGAACGCGAATATGGCGCGTGTGATGGACACGCCGGCCTCGATCATGCTCGAGAACTGCATCTCGTGCCCGGGACGCGCCTCATGCGCCGTCAGCGTCCAGGCGCCGGCCTCGTAGGTGTCATCGGTCTGCTGCCAGGACCCGTCATCATTCTGCTTGAGCTGAGGAATGACAAAATCGGGAAATTCGCCGGTATTGCCGATCAGTCGCGGTACATCGAGGTGCGCGGCCGGCTGTGCGGCCGTTTCCGCTGCGCTCGCGATACGAATGCCTGCGTCTCGCTCGGGCAAGCTGATAATGCGCTCCCTGACGATGATGTCTTCAATCTGCTTGAGCACACCTTGATAGTGATCGAGCAATTTGTCGCCATCGATCGCGCCATCGACTTTCAATTTTCTGATTACGTCGCGGTAATCAGTCGATGCGTAGCCTTTTTCTTTCGCAACCAGCGGTGCCAGCGCAACCATCTCGTTGCGGATATCCATGTATCCCTGTGTGGCCTGCTGGATTAGCTCCTCCGGCGAGGCGTCGACACCCCAGTTTCTGAGCGCATCCTCGTACATGACCGGCGGGAGGCGATAATCGTCCCTGGATCGTGGCAGCAGCTCGTCTCTGAGCCACTGGTTATAGTCCCGAAGCTGGCCTGCCAACGTTTCGTAAGGCTCCTGCCAGCCCTGCAGATCGGTCCCGTCCAGCAGTTCCTCGATGCCCACAATAAAAGTCTCTGCGCGCTCCAGGTCCTGCTCCACCTCGTCACGAAATGGGCCGACAAGGCCGTCGATGTCGAAGCGCTCGCTTGTGCGGTCACGTGCGAGTTCGGTAAGCGGCGTGAAACCGTCCTCGAGGCCTGCGTATCGTTTGATACGGACAATTGCGGCCGGATAGCGCTCACGCGGAATCTGCACATCGATCAGGCCCCGAACACCCCTGAAAACACTCTGGTTGAGGTTGTAATAAGGGAGCATATTCTCGCGCTTCAGCTTTTCCGACCGCATACTGTCTTTCATGACCTTGATCAGAATGCCAAGATCCTGGCGCACCCTGGTATCGGTCTCGTCCTCGAGCCGCCTCTTGAGTTCCGCAAGAATATCTTCCGACTCGGCAAGCTCGCGCTCGTAGCGCTCCGGTTTCAGGTCCCTGATGTCCTCATCCAGACCGTCGACGCCGATGGCGGCTGCATTCTCCGGGCTGAATTTCGCCACACCATCAAGCACGACCTGTGCGTGTTCATTGCTCTTTTCTACCCAGTCGATAGCCTGGGCGTAAGTGCCTCCTGGTAACGATACTGCTGACGCCGCAAACGCCAGCAACGCAATTGATCCTGCTCGTTGCATCATGTGCTCCTGTTGAATGGTTTGATTGTTCGACTATTGATACCAGGATGCCAGTAGGACTTGAAAAGATTCAAATAGGTCCAAAATTATGTTCCTGGTTCTCCCAAGGCAATTAATCCAATGCAGAATCTGCCCCATCATTACAATGTCTCTGCCGCAGCAGACCCGGGAGCAGTCGTACAGCTAAGGTCGACCGGTCTGCCGGACCTCGAATCTGCCGCGCCGGCCGAATTCGGTGGCCCAGGCGACAAATGGTCTCCGGAATCACTGCTTGTCGCGTCGGTGGCAGACTGTTTCGTGCTGTCGTTCAAAGCGATCGCTCTCGCATCGAAATTCTCCTGGATCTCGCTCACTTGCTCCGTCGAGGGCACGCTCGACAAAGTCGAACGCCTCACTCAGTTCACGACATTCGAGGTCAAGGCCTCATTGACGATACCGGCCGATATGAGCGAAGAAAAGGCAATGAAGCTGCTCGAGATGGCAGAGCGGGCCTGTCTGATCACCAATTCACTGACGGCGGATACTCACCTCACGGCCAGCGTGCAATTCCAGCAGTGAAGAAATTACTTTATAAATACATGATAAGTATTTGTTTACAAAGCATTACAAATTCACCAGGAGCACTTTCGCACCGTGCACATGCCCAGCCCGTAAATCATTCAGTGCCTTATTCGCGGCCTCCAGGGGATAGCTCTCTACCACCGGCCTGATCGGTATTTCGGCAGCGATCGGCAGATACTCGGCAATGTCCTGGCGCGTGACATTCGCGACCGTCTTGAGCTCTTTTTCGAGCCACAAATGTTTCTCATAGCTGATACTGGCCATCAACTCTCGATCGCCGGCTTCTTTTGTGATCGCATTGATGACAAGGCGCCCGCCCGGCCGCAGGTTCCTGAGTGCCTCCAGCACAGGCAGCCAGGCAGGAGTCGTGTCGATGATCGCGTGTAGCGGTTCCGGTGGGCGACCTCCCGTGTCCCCGCTCCATGCGGCGCCCAGCTCCATGGCAAAATCACGTTCCTTCCTGCTGCGCGCAAAAACAAAGATCCTGGAGTTGGGGTACAAGTGCTTCGCCATTTGCAGGACCAGGTGTCCCGACCCGCCGAATCCTGTTAAACCCAGCAATTCGCCATCCGCGAGCCGGGTGAGCTTAAGGGCCCGGTAACCGACGCCGCCCGCACACAACAAAGGCGCCGCTTCCTCGTCGGAAAACAACGTGGGGATCGGATAAGCATAATGCTCGCCGACGGCCAAGTATTCCGCATAGCCACCATTGACGTCCCGCCCGGTTGCCCGGAATTCAGGACTCAGATTCTCGTCAGTCTCTCCGGACGACGAGTAGATCCAGCCAACGCCGACGCGCTCGCCTGTCCTGAAGCGTGCGGCATTTTTACCGAGCGCGGCTACGCGACCGATGACTTCGTGGCCGGGTACGACAGGCAGTGACGGCGGGGCCGTCCTGCCCTCGATTTCGTCGAGCTCCGTATGACAGACGCCGCAAACGGATACTTTTATGAGCACCTGACCCTCGCCGGGCTCCGGTGTTTCCAGTTCGACCAGCCGCAACGGCTGCCGGTTTTCAGAAAGCGGCGCCGTCGCCGAGAGAATCATTGCCTTCATCGCACAAATCGCGGGTAGTGAAAAAGGGAACCGTCACTCACTACGGCACAATAGTCAAAGGGGGATCGATTCTGCCCATAGTGGTTCCACCTAATGATGCTGTGACAACTACGGATTCTCAACAGTCGTGAGCTGTGAAAGTATTATTCTGCCGCCCCGGAACCACATCGCGGGCAGACAGGAGTCTGAGTTCTTGCAACAGAGGGGAAATTATGAACCTGGTGAGCTGGAGCCCCTTCCGCGATATGGAAGGTTTTTTTGACCGTTACAATCGGCTGCTGAGTGATCGGGATATTGCAGGTCTCGACGATGATGCGCTGCGCGCGAACCTGAACTGGCGCCCGCGGGCCGACATAAGCGAGTCCAAGAAAGAGTACCTGATCAAGGCTGAATTGCCGGAGGTCGAGAGAGACGACATTCACATTGAGATCGAGAACGGCATGTTGACGATCAGCGGCGAACGACAAATGGAAAAGGACGAAGAGACGGAAAAGCAACATCGCATCGAGAGTTTCTATGGAAAATTCTCACGAAGCTTTTCACTTCCATCCGACGTGGATGAAGAGAAGATCTCTGCCAAGACCAAGTCAGGCGTCTTGAAGGTCCATCTGCCGAAGACAAAACCGACTGTAGTAAAGCCGGTTGAGATTTCGGTACACTAAAACTTAGTGGATCGGGCCGCTGGCCCGGTCCACCATCTCTCCTCCCGGCCATGCGTCTTGGCATGGCGATGCTGGACTGAATATTTTCCATTCTCTCTGTATATTGGCAAAGTACTTGCACGATATCAGGCGGACGCTTGAGCTTGAGAGAAGCAATTCGAGCGATCCCGCCCCTGGAATTTTGAGTGCGCAATTATTTGGCGGGTTTGCCGAATGGGATTACACTCCCGGTACCAGCAGGACCGACACAAAAACTTGAGGGACGGAGCGATGACTCATATGCAAAAGCTCGGCATTACTTTTTTGGCGACATTCCTTTTCGCCTTTGGCACAGTCCTGGCACAGGACCGGGCGGACGACGCAGCCGCCGAACAGGAAGCGACTGCTGACAGTGCCGTTGCCCAAAGCGCGATGGATGACACTGCCGAGGCCCAAACCGCGACTGACGACTATGTGGCCGTCTGGTCTGTGATCGAGGAGCAGTGGGAAGCCTCGCAGCGGGGTGACCGGCGGTGGGTCGAACGGTTCTTGTCAGCGGATTTCATTGGCTGGCCAAAAAACTCTCCGGCACCGCGAGACAAAGCATCCATTCGTATATGGAATGAGTTCGATGCGAAACAGTCCAAGGGTCTTGAACACGAGCTATATCCCTTGTCGACCGTAATCCACGGCGACATGGCCGTTGCGCACTATCTCTATACCAATGCGACCGAGAACAGCGACGGCGAAACGGAAGTGACCAACGGCAGATACACGGACATCCTGGTTCGTGCCGACGGCGAATGGAAATTCATTGCCTGGCACGGTGGGGACGACGACACCGACGACTAAATGTCTTGAGCACCGGGAGGGTCAACTGTGCCCCTCCCGCAGCCGCTTTCAACAGCCCCGAAGCCCGGCCAGGCTAGCGCACCCGATCGGCGGCGAGGTGCAGTGGTTGTCTTGTTCCGGCGGCCTCCTTTTCTTGGTCCGCAGCCTGCGCTTTCGGTCTGGTCTGCAGGATGAATATATTGCCCAGCAGAACGAGCATCACGCCCACGACGATGTTGGCCGTGATCTGAAGACCTTCAAAAAAGACGGACACGACAAGCGCCACGACCGGGAACATCACCACCGCATAGCCGGCTTTGTGAGCGCCGATTCTGCCGAGCAGCGTCAGGTACGCGCCGAAGGCAATAATCGACCCAAAGATAATCAGGTACAGAAGTGACGAGACGTACGTTAGAGACCAGTCGAAACTGAACTCCTGTCCCTGGCCGAACGCGATCGCCCCCGTCAATATGGAACCGTACAGCATGCCCCATGCATTTGATTGCATGACGGGCAAGCCGTCATTTTGCGCCGACTGAGACACCATGTTGCCCAGTGACGCGATCAAGGCGCCGAGTACACAAAGGGCTGCACCGTAAAGCGTTGCGTCGGAAAGCGAGACCCTGTCGATTTGTGGCATGAACAAAACGACAATCCCGACGATGCCGAGCAAGGCGCCCGCGATTACACGTCCGCCCGCACGAACACCGAAAAAGATTCGGGCATTCATAATGTTCATCCACAGCATTGTGGAAAACGCGATAGCCGTTAAGGCCGACGTAATGTATTGCTGCGCGTGATACATCACAATATAGTTCAGGCAAAACAGCAACATGCCAAGAAGAACGAATCGCGTATGGGCGCGACGATCGAACTTCAGATTCAATCCCCGCGCCAGGCACCAGGCAAATAACAGTGCGGTTGCGATTGCATACCGATAGAAAACCGAAACCTCGGGCGACACCACGCCGAGCTGAAACTCGATGGCAAGCCAGGTCGTTCCCCAGACCAGTACGGTGACAAGATATAGCATCCAGTTACGCATCTTCGTGCGGCCTCCCGGCACTCTTACAGCCATCGAGGTCGTCAAGCAGGTCGTCCAGCATCTGCGTGCGAATGCTGCGCAGGTGATGCAGGCGAAGCGTCGGCTGTGCCAGCCCGGCGAGTGCGCTGCGCCACGCAAATCGGTGCTTTCTGGCTACCATGACCGGGGAGCGAATATGGCCCGCCAAAGTGAACAGGCGATCCTGATAGGCGTCTTTGCAATGGCAGTTTTGACCGTTCATGGTCGCCTCCTGCATGTCTCTGGTTGAACGAAGCGCTTGACTATACGGGTCTATTGGAGCTATAACAGATGCAATTTTATGAAAATGTAAGGTGAACAGTTAATGCTCGCCGTCGATAAAGAAAGCAGCGATTATCTCTACCGCCAAGTCATTGATTTAATTTCGGATAATATCGAGTCGGGCGCGCTGATGCCGGGCGACCGTCTGCCGTCCCTGCGACGGATGAGCCATCGAATCGGCGTGAGCATCCCAACTGTTCGCCAGGCCTACGTCGAGCTGGAGCGCCAACGGCGCGTCCAATCGAGGCCCCAGTCGGGTTTCTATGTCCGTGGCGTCCCTACCAACGAACTGGTCAGGCCGACACCCCCCTTCCGCCGTTCAGCCAAGCCCATCCCGGTCATTGGGCGCAGCCTGATGGACCGCGTTTATGATGGTCTCTATACACCCGGTGTGGTGCCGTTCGGTATCGCAAATCCCTGCATGGTGAAGCCCGCCGCAAAAGCGCTGCAGCGAACAATGAAACGGGTCATGGCGCGCACCCAGGAACGAAGCCTTGCATATGCCCCGACCCTGGGTGAAGCGGGGCTTCGGCGCCAGATTGCCTACCGGTATCTGGATACCGTCGGCGGAAAAATCGACCCGGACAACATCTGTATCACCAACGGCGGGCAGGAAGCCTTGCTACTTGCATTGCAAGCTGTGGCCGGCAAAGGTGATGTGATTGCCGTCGAATCGCCGACCTATCACGGCCTTCTCGAGCTTATCGACAGTCTCGGCATGCTCGCTATCGAAATCGAGACCTGCCCTGAGGAAGGCATAACACTCAGTGCACTACGCAAAACCCTGGAAGCGCACCCAGTGAAGGCCTGCATGTTTTCCACAACGCTGAGTAATCCGCTTGGCGTCAGTATGCCGGAGGAAATGCGACAAGAGCTGGTCGAGATGCTCGAAGCGCATGGCGTCATACTCATCGAGGATGACGTATACGGCGACCTCCTGTTTGACGGCCACCGGCCCAAGCCCGCCGAATTCTTTTCACGCTCCGGAAGCATTTTGACCTGCGGATCATTCTCCAAGACGATAGCACCGGGCTATCGCATAGGATGGTTGATCGCAGGGCAGTACATCGACCAGATTACTCAGCTCAAACGGTCTTTCTCTTGTTCGTCCGGCCTCCTCCAGCAACTCACCTTGAGCGAGTTTCTGGCCACCGGAGACTATGACCGCTACCTGAAAACGCTAAGACCCGAACTGCAGTGCAACGCCGAGCGGATGAGCGCAGTGGTCGCGCAGTATTTTCCACGGCAAACCAGGACCTCCAAGCCCGTTGGCGGCTGCGTGCTATGGCTCGAATTGCCGGAAAAAGTCGATTCTGAGATTCTTTTCGAGCTGGCGATCGAGGCCGGCATCAGCATCGCGCCTGGCCTGATATTTTCACCCTGCAACAGATACCGGAATTTCATACGCCTGAGCTTCGGCCATCCCTGGTCGGAGCAAATAGAGGAAAGTATTGAATGGCTTGGCCGCAAAGTGGCAGCCATTGCGGCCGGCAACTGATGGGCACTAATAGCTGGACGAGGTTAATTTAGCCGCCCGCTGTCAAGTACGGAATCGTGCCCGCGGCATCGGTTGAGTCTATGGCGATGAATCGGCTGTCGGTACCTGCCTGTCGGGCTGCAGCATACGGCGCGTAATCAGGATCCGCGATGAAAGCTTGTAAGGCATCCATGCTCGGAAACTCAATTATTGCGACCAGATTTGCATCAGACTGATTTCCTTCTATTGTGGTGATATTGCCGCTGCGAGAAAGGTACTTACCGCCGTGTCTATCGACAATATCGTGCACCTTGGCAGCGTAGTCCGGAATCCAGCTGTCGTCGTTGACTTTGACTTGCGCGATCAAATAGTTCGTCATCCTCTTTGCCCTCACTGCTTATGTGTTGGATGAAACGCTCTTCCGAGCATATTAGTCGTTATGAGATACAGCAAATCTGATGTCCCTTCCGGACCCTTGGACTTGCCCCGGTTTATGTGACACTTCCGGGCTATGATTCGAGCATAGAAGGAAGCGAAAGGAGCAGTCAACAGTATTCGCCAGAATCCAGGGGTGAAGCGGTTTGTCGGGTTAAGCGCCTGTTCAGCTTACTCGGGTTAGCATCTGAGCCAGGATGACGCATTGTGCGAACCAGATGTGCAATGCCTGGCCTGGAGGCTGATATGAAGAGAGAAGCTAAAGAAATCCGGCTCGTTTTTCAGGTACTGCTCTATGTTGGGCTGGCGATGCTAACTGCAGCGCCCGTACTTGCACAGGTGCCTGTCGACGAAAACGGCAACCCAATCGCGCCTCTCCAGGAAGACGCCACACTCGATAGCATTGAGGATAACGCACTGCCGTTACTCTCAGCTGCCGTCCTCGAGGATCTCGTCGGCCCGGTCGCACTTTATCCAGACGACCTCCTCGCAATCGTTCTGCCGGCATCGACCTATCCATTACAGGTCGTGCAGGCGGCACGCTTTCTCGAGCGGCTTGAAACTGACCCATCCTTGAAGCCCGATGAGGACTGGGACGATTCCGTAACGGCACTCCTGAATTATCCGGAAGTCGTTGAACTCATGAACGAGGACATCGACTGGACCTGGAGGCTGGGTGAGGCCGTGGTCGCGCAGCAGACGGACGTGGTTGCAGCCGTTGAGGCATTTCGTGACAGAGCTTACGCAGCCGGCAATTTGAAGAGTGATGAATACCAGACCGTCAGCGACGAGGACGGCGTCATTGAGATCGCGCCGGCGAATGAGGAAGTGATCTACGTTCCTTATTACGAACCCGAAAGCGTTGTTGTTTATCAACCGCAGCCCGTCTATCACTACTACGCGCAGCCG
>Ga0255053_10001574_pt1 | contig 12517 bp, 6 predicted proteins | sample JV7_2_22_MG_FD_188635 | JGI IMG/M metagenome (GOLD analysis project Ga0255053, IMG submission 188635) | Seawater microbial communities from Jervis Inlet, British Columbia, Canada - JV7_2_22 | ecosystem: Environmental > Aquatic > Marine > Inlet | place: Canada: British Columbia | collected...
CCTCCTCCGCGCTCGACGCTTGGCTGCCGAGGCCGGAGGCCGGCGCGAACGGCTCGATCGAGGCGTAGTCCTGCCACTCGGCGTCGGCCGTGGCTGCAGAGGCGGATGCGCGCGTCGTCCCCTGCCGCGGGGCCTCGGCGGCGCGGCGGCTGACGAGGCCCGGTCCCAGGACCAGCGCAAGTGTCAGCAGGGAGAAGGACGCCAGCAACCGAACCGGCCTCGGGAGCCGTCCAACCCAGGCCGCCCACAGCTCACGAACGCCCTTCATGGCCTGCTACTCCGCTCCTCCGGAAAAGGCGAGGAGGTCTCGCAGGTAGTCCTCCACCTCGATGAGGCCTCGCCGCGTCCGTGCCTGTTGTCCCTCTTCGGCACGCTGGGGGAGCCACGTGAGCAGTTCTCCGCGTCGTCTCCCCAAGGGGACGCCCCTTCGTGACAAGCTACGAACGGCATCCAGGAGCCAGCCCGGGTAGTAGAGCCGAAGCGGCTCGTCCTCGGCCGAGAGGATTGCCTCGCACGTCCCCGGGTCGCCCTGGCGCCCGCAGCGGCCGAACAGCTGACGATCGATGCGCCGGGCCTCGCCGCGCCGCGTCGCGATCACGTGGAGGCCGCCCCGCTCGGCCACGTCTGGTGCGAGGCGGATATCGGTTCCGCGGCCGGCCATGTTCGTCGCCACGGTGATGCGCCCTGGCTGGCCCGCCGCGGCGACGATCGCGGCCTCTTCGACATCCTGGCGCGCGTTCAGCACCCGGTGGGCGAGCCCGAGCGCGCGCAGCAGCGAGCTCAGGTGCTCCGAAGACGCCACCGAGCAGGTTCCGACGAGGACCGGCCGACCGCGGCGGTGGAGCTCGCGGACGCGCGCCACCACCTCGGCCCAACGCTCGGCATCCGACGCGAACACCCGGGTGGGAAGCGTCTTCCGACGGCTCGGAAGCCGGGGCGGGATCGAGACGGTGTTGAGCCGGTAGACGCCCCAGAGCTCGTGCGCCACCTCCCGCGCGGTTCCCGTCATTCCCGCCAGGCGCAGGTAGCGTCGGAAGAAGCGCTGGTAGCTGATCCTTGCCACCGTCTCGCGCTGGGGCGTAAGCGGGCAGCCTTCCTTGGCCTCGACGAGCTGGTGGAGGCCGCGCTCCCAGGACCGGTCGGGCGTGACCCGTCCTGTCGGCTGGTCGACGATTTCGACCCTCTCGCCTCGGACCAGGTAGTGCCGGTCGCGCTGGAAGAGGTGCAGGGCGCAGAGGGCCTGGACCGCCCATTCCTCTCGGCGTCGGGGACCGGTCCAGAATCCCCCGAGCGGCTGCGCCAGCTCTTCGAGGCGCTGCTTTCCGCGCTGCGTCAGCTCGACCCTCCCGGCGCGCCGATCCAGCCGGAAGTCGCTGCCCTCATCGAGTGAGCGGGCGAGGTGCAGGGCGCGGGCGTGGGTCCTGGGCTCATCAGGCGATGCCCCGGGCCCCGAGAGGATGAGGGGCGTGCGCGCCTCGTCGATGAGGACGCTGTCGGCCTCGTCGACGATCGCGAAGCAGAGACCGCGCAGCATCAGCTGCTCGCCCCGCGACGGCTCGCCCCGGAGGCGCTCGAGCCGCAGCGAGAGGGGATCGCGACGGCGCCCGCGCACCAGACCGTCCCGCAGGTAGTCGAAGGCGAGCTGCTTGTTCGTGACGTAGGTGACGTCGCACGCATAGGCCGCGCGGCGCGCGGCGGGATCGCTCTCGGTCTCGCGCACGGTCCCTACCCGAAGCCCCAGGGCCTCGTAGACCGGTCTCATTGCCTCGGAGTCGCGCTGGACGAGGTAGTCATTGACGGAGACTACGTGGACGGGAATCCCGGCAAGGGCAGCCGCGCAGGCAGGCAACGTGGCGGTCAGCGTCTTGCCCTCCCCGGTCTCCATCTCCGCCAGCATGCCCCGGGCCATCACCCAACCGCCGACGAGCTGGATGTCGAAGTGGGTCATGTCCAGGGTGCGCCGGGCCGCCTCCCGGACGACTGCAAAGACGCCGGCCAGCGCGGAATCCGTCAGCCCCGACAGGACGACGAGTCGGCGGACGTCGTCCACGCGCTCGTCCAGCTGCGCGGCGCTCGCGTCCGCGAGCCCGGCGCCCGCCTCCTCGACGGAGCGCACGAACCCATCGAGACGCTTCCGATCGGCGTGGCGTCGCCGCGCCAGCGCGCCCAGGGCGCCGCGGACCCACTGCTCCAGCCGCGGCTCGGGGACGTCCTCTCGCTGGGGGTAGTCCCCGGCGGAGACGCCCGGCCGGTTCGCGATGCTAGACACCGAGGCGCCTCAGGAGAAGCCGACGCAGCGCGCCCCAGGCCCGTACGCCCAGCGGCTCGGCGCCGTGCTCGAAGCGGACGTAGGCCCGCTCCCCGATGCGGTGGGAAGCGAGTCCGCGCGGAATTCGCACATCGAGCTGGAATACCGGGTCGAGGATCCGCAGCCCGTCAGGATCCTCGGGATCCACTGGAAGCGGACCGCCTCCCGCCGTGCCCAGCGCGGCGCTCGGAAGCCGCTCGCTGGCCGCCGGAACCAGCCGCAAGATCTCCCCGGCCACGGGTTCGGAGACCCGACTCGCGAGTCGGACCTCGACGCGCCGCGTGCGCTCGTTGACCCGCGCCACGTCGGACTGGGGCACCACCACACGAACGGTGGAGACGGAGGGGCCCACCACGTACCCGACCAGCTGGCCCTGTTGGAGATAGCTGCCCACCAGATCGAGGGCGCGCGGGACCAGGAACCCTCCGTTCGCCGACACGCGGACCAGGCTCTCCGCCGCACGCCGGCGGCCCTCGTCCAGGGACGCCTCGGTCGTGCGGATCTCCTCCAGGGTGATCTCCGCGCGCACCCGATCGGAGACGCGCTCCGCGTGCCGCCGGGCGCGAAGCTCCCGCAGCTGCGCCTCCAGGACCGCGACCTCGGCCTTGAGGGAGGGGTCCCGCAGGCGGATCACGGCCTGACCGGCGGCGACCTGCGAGCCGGGCGCGATGAGGATCTCCTGCACGAATCCCTCCGCACCGGCTCGCACCTCCGCGCCCTCGGGCGGCCAGACGACGCCGTGGGCGCCCGTCGAGAGGGGAAATGGCACGACGAAGAGCAGCGAGGAGACCGTTAGCAGCCCGCCCAGCGAGGCGGCCACGGCGCGCGGCCGCTTCTCGGCGAGCCGGGGATTCGTGAGCACGAAGGACGCGCGGCGCAGGACCGGCGCGACCACCTGCATGGCCAGGGTGCCGAGCGCGAGCACGACACCAACGACGAAGAAACGGCCCGCGATGAAGAGCGCGATCGCGAACATCACCATCAGGCGGTAGGTGAACGCGGCGATCCCGTAGCAGACGAACCAGGGCTCCTCGCCCCGCGCCGTCACCGGCTGACGCACACTCTCCAGGCCGAAGACGCGCTTCAGCACCAGGTAGCCCAGGTATTGGTTCGAGCGCGCAGCGAGATTCGGGATCTCGATCGCGTCGGACAAGACATAGTACCCGTCGAAGCGCAGCAGGGGATTCCCGTTGAAGAGCAGGCTCGAGGCGCCGCCGATCAGCATCAGGTCGTAGGCGCCGGTGCGAACGAGACCCGGCTCCACCGCCAGCCAGACGAAGAGCGCGAGCGAGGCCACGAAGAGTTCGACCATGATTCCCATGGCGCCGACCAGCATGCGCCTGCGCTTGTCCGGAAAGGCAGACGCCGCGGAGGCGTCCACGTACGGGAGCGGCACGAGGACGAGCATGAGGATGCCCATCTCGTGAACCTCCCCCCCCCAGACCTTCACGGCGAAGGCGTGGCCGAGCTCGTGCAGCAGCTTGACCGCCGGATACAGCAGCCAGACGAGGACGAGGTTGCGTGGGTCGAGCAGCTCTGCCGTGGCTCCCTCTCGAAGCTCGCTCCAGTGCCCCGCCGCCAGCAGCAGAGCCAGCCCGATGACGCCGCACCAGGCGGCGGCCCCGAGCCGCGAGAAGAGCGGCCTCACCAGATGCACCCAGCGCTCCAGGAACTCCGCCGGGTCGACGAGCGGCTGTCGCAGGGCGAGCGGGTTCAGGTAGCGGCGCCACCATTCGACCTGTTGCCGGCGCTGCGTGCGCCGAAAGAGTTCAGCCGTGTCCGGAGAGACGTCGCAGCGGAGCGCGTCCGCGGCGTGCAGCAGCCCCAACAGGCGGATCGTCTCCCCCTGCGTCGGTCCGTCGTCGCCGAGTTGCTCGCACGCGGTTTCCCAGATCTCCTGGGCGGTGCGCCGGCCGTCCATCAGACCGGCGAGGCGATAGGCGGTTGGCGTCAAGCGGTGGCAGCGGCCGCTGGAAGGATCCTGGAGCACGTACCAGAGCTGACCGCGGTAGTGGTGGCGATGGAAAAGGACGTGGCGGCGGATGCCGGGCCGCAGCCCGGCCACGCGATACCAGGAGGGGCTGAAGAGATCTTCGGTCATGGTCCTAGGGCCACCAGGACCACAGGGTCAGCCGGAGCCAGTCCACCAGCCCGTGGGTCCAGATCCAGAGCAGCCGGCGGCGGCCGACTTCGATCTTGGCCACGCCCGCCATGCCCGGTCGCAGGGACACGGCGGACTCTTCGAGCCGCGCCTCGACGCGGAAGTAGTTGCGACCCTCCTCCGCCACCGAGACGGGCGTGATCCGCTCCACCGTGAACGAGAGCGCGCGTCCGGGGAAGGCGGAGAGCGCGAGCCGACCCGGCTGGCCGACCTCGAGGCCGGCGATCTCCCGCTCGTCCACCTTCAGGATGATCCGATAGCCGTCGAGCGGGGCCACCTGGAACAGCACGGCTCCCTTCTCCACCGGAGAGCCCAGGGACTGGCTGAGGTCGCCGCTCACGACCACGCCGTCGAAGGGCGCAACCAACCGGGTGCGGGCCAGGTTGCTCTCGAGAAACTCGATCTGCGCCGCCGCCTGGGCGAGTCGCGCACTCAGGATGTTGAGGCGCGTCCGATCGTGCCCCGCCATGGCCTCGCGGTACTCGCGGCGCAACTGCTCGCGCCGGCCTTCCCACTTCCTTCGCTCGAGGACGAGGTCGCGCTCGTCGAGCCGGGCCAGGATCTGGCCCTTGCGCACGATGTCTCCGGCGCGGGCGTCGGCCTGGGCGATGTAGCCGTCGAGGCCGGCCACGATCGCGCGCTGCACCCGGCCCTCGAGGGTCGCGTCAGCGACGACCCGGTGGATTCCATGCGCGAAGACGACAAGGAGCAGCTGGAGGAGCACCGCCGCGACCGCCAGCTTCAGGTAGAGATGTCCGGGTCCCCGGAGGTTCTTCAGCTGGGTGCGCACGAACTCTCGCGCGCGCTCGACTGCACGCGTGTCGCTGCGGCGCTTGAGCTCCAGGATCGGGCCCAGCGTGGCCGTGGCGTCCTCGGCGAATCCAAGGGCCGCGTCGTCACACGTCTTCGGGTCGCTCCACTCGAAGGTGATGGCTCCGACCAACCGTTTCTGCGATGCGATCGGAACCGTGCAGACGACCCCCGTTCCGTGCTCGCGCGCGAGCTGCTCATGGGCCCGGACGATCCGGGCCGCCGATCCGGAGGGAGCCGGATGGACGAGGCTTGCGTCCTGGTCGCGGGCCTCGTCCATGGCGGCGCCGATGTCGCGGACCAGCGCCGACCTCGTGTCGAAGCTCGCGCTGTGCGACAGGGCATCCACGCACGTGCTTCCGCGCTCGAGGAAGCCGACGCTCACGCGCTCGCAGCGGAGGAGTGTCGCCAGCTCGGTGGCGACGGCGGTGGCGGCGTCGCGGAAGCGGGGGCGTCCGAGCGCGGTGCCGACCAGGGCGAGAACCGCGGCGAGCCGGTCCGGCGCGGGGGCCGAGGTCGGCTCCGCGAGCGTGCACGCCGCCGCCGCCAGACGCCGCGCCAGCTCCTCGGACTCCGCGGCCTTGGCATCGGCGATCTCGAAACCGACGGCGCCCGAGGTCCCCGAGGGCAGAACAAACGGCACCGCGATCCGGCTCGATCCCAGGGGAGCCTGGTCGTCGGGGGGCTCTTTACGGCTCGCGATCCGACCGCGCCGGGCCGCCTGCCCGGCCGCCGCTGCCAGTTCGGCGCTCGCCGCCGCGTCCGCGGGCCATCGGGCCGCCACCACGAATGCGTCGCCCCCCGCCGCGCGCAGCACGACGACGGCTTTCGAGGTGCCCGGGATGCTCTCGCATTGCCGGGCAAGCCAGGCTTGCGCGCTCGCGTGCATCGACTGGGCTCGCAGGGTCAGGGGCGTGGTAGGCGCCCGGTGGAAGCTCCCGTGGCGTTTTCGGATCCTCTCGGGTTGGGCTTGAGGGCGCGCAGTCCGGCGCCCGGCGGCTTAAAGCTCCCGCAGCGCTGGGCCGATAAGACCCAGCGTTACGGGGACGTGTGTTGCGATGAAGGGCCCTATCCGGATGAGCCTCGAGGCCCGGTTCAATCTCTTGGGCCTGTCGGTGATCTCGATGATGGCCGTCGCCACGTTGCTGTTCCTGGCACACCTGGTGTCCCGCGACGACCGTGAAAGCCTGCTGGAGCGGGGTCACGCGCTCGCCCTGACGGTGGCCGACGCCAGCCCGCGCGGCCTGTTCACGCGCGACGCCGATGCGATGGCGCTCCTCGCCGACCTGCTGTCCGCCCACCCGGAGGTCGCCTACCTGCGCTTCTTCGACCGGCAGGGCATACCCCTGATCGAGCGGTCGAACCCTGGTAGCCCCCCCATACCAGCACTGGGGACCGACGAGGCCCTGCGGCTCGGCGCGGTCCAGGCACGCGAGTTCGAGGACTCGCAGGGGCGCCGCTTTGCGGACGTCGTCGTTCCGGTCCGCGCGCTGTCTTCACGCAAGGCGGGCAGCCTGCTGCCGACGCTGCCCGACGGCGCGCGGCTGCCCAAGGTGCTCGGCCATCTCCAGGTAGGCCTGCGGGACGCTCGGGCATCGGCTCACCTCTGGGAAGTTCTGGCGACGGCCGGCACGTTCCTGCTGACCCTCTCGCTCGTTGCCGCCGGACTGGTCCTCCTCGCTACTCGCTACTTCGCGGGGCCGGTGCGCGAGCTGGCGACCGTCACCCGCGACATCGCCGGCGGGAACTTCGACCAGACGGTGGAGACGTCGTCCCAGGACGAAGTGGGCGCGCTCGCGCAGGCGCTGAACGTGATGCTCGAGCGCCTGCGCGACTACCGCAGGCAGGTGGCGGACCATCAGCGAGACCTTGAAAGCCAGGTCGAAGAGCGGACCGCGGAGCTGCGCTCGCGCACCGAGGAGGCCTTCGAACTGGCCCGACAGGCCGAGGACGCGAGCCGCGCGAAGTCCCAGTTCCTCGCGAACATGAGCCATGAGATCCGGACGCCGATGAACGGCGTGCTGGGCATGACGGAGCTCCTGCTCGAAACCAAGCTCGGTCCCAAGCAGGAGAAGTTCGCGCGGACCGTACACCACTCGGCGAAGCTGCTGCTCGGCGTCATCAGCGACGTGCTGGACTTCTCCCGTGCGGAAGCGGGCAAGCTGCAGCTCGAGCTGCGTACCTTCGAGGTTCGAGAGGGAGTGGAAGAGGTCACGGAGCTCCTGGCGGAGCAGGCGCAGCAGAAGGGGCTGGAGCTGAGCTGCTTCATCGAGGACGTGGTTCCGTCTTGCGTTCGCGCCGATCCGGTGCGGGTCCGCCAGGTCCTCACCAATTTTGTGGCCAACGCAATCAAGTTCACCGAGCAGGGCGAGGTCCTGATTCGGGTCTGCGACGCAACGAGAGCGGGAGAGGATGCGGTCGAGGGCGAGCCGGGCCGTCGCGAGCTCGAGTTCACGGTCGTCGATACCGGTATCGGCGTTCCACCCGATCAGCGGGACCGCATCTTCCATTCGTTCACCCAGGGCGACGGCTCCATGGCGCGGCAATTCGGCGGGACCGGCCTCGGTCTCGCCATCTCCAAGCAGCTCGTCGAACTCATGAAGGGCGAGATCGGGTTCGAGAGCCAGGAGGGTCGGGGCTCCCGATTCTGGTTCCGGATCCCGGTAGAGGCGCTGGTCGGGTTGCCGGCCGGGGCGCAAGCAGAGCGGGTCGACCTGGTCGGGGTCCGGGTCCTGGTCGTCGACGACAATGCCACGAATCGTACTATCTTGATGCACCACCTGGCCTCCTGGGGCGCCGAGGCGCGGGGGACCGAGGACGGCCCCAGCGCCCTCGCCGCGCTGAAGGGGGCGGCGGCGGACGGCCGTGCCTTCGAGCTCGTGGCGCTCGACATGATGATGCCGGGCATGACGGGGATCGACGTGGCGCGCGCGATTCGCGCGAACGACTCGCTACCCCAGCCCGAGATCGTAGTGCTGACCTCGGTCGGATCGTCGCTCAACACGGTGGAGGAGGAAGGGCTCGGCATCACCGTGCAACTCAGCAAGCCGGTGCGAAAGACGGATCTTCACAGCGCCTTCGCAGATGCCTTGAGCGAGCGCATCGGCGGCGCACAGGGGCGACCGGAGGCGAAGCAGCCGTCGGGCGAGGGCGTCTCGTTCCCCGCGCGCATCCTGCTGGCCGAGGACAACGAGGTCAATCAGCAGGTGGCCGTCGCCGTGCTGGAGAGCCTCGGATGCCGGGTGGAGGCCGTCCCCAACGGCCTGCGCGCGGTCGAACGCGTCGCCGAGCAGACCTTCGATCTCGTCTTCATGGACTGCCAGATGCCCGAGATGGACGGATTCGCCGCAACCCGGGCCATCCGGGCACGCGAGACGGCGGCCCGCGACGAGGAGGACGCACCGCGGCTGCCGATCGTCGCCCTGACGGCCCACGCCATGCACAGCGACCGCCAGGAGTGCCTTGCGGCAGGGATGGACGACTACGTGAGCAAGCCCTTCACCCGCGACGGCCTTCGGCGCGTGCTCGAGAAGTGGACGAGGTCGGACCTCGCCCCGGGGGACACAAATGCTGAGGCTGCAGAGCCGGCGGCGGACTCGGCTCCGATCCTCGACGAGTCCGTGCTCGAGACGCTGCGCAGGCTCGAGGCGAACAGCGAAGCAGGGCTCATCTCCCGTGTTGTGACGACCTACCTGGAGTCGTCGCGGCAGCTCTTCGACTCGGCGCGGCGGGCCAGCGAGGCGGCGGATCAGGAGAAGATGGCGCGCGCAATGCACACGCTCAAGTCGAGCAGCGCCCAGCTCGGCGCGCTGAAGCTCTCGCTCCTGTGCAAGGACCTCGAGGCGTGCGGTCGGGGCGGCTCGCTCGACGGCGCCGACGATCTCCTGGGACGGGTCGCCGAAGAGCTCGACCGGGTCCACGAGGGGCTGGCGGTGGAGTGGTTCGGGGTTCGCGATCCTTGAGCTTCAGGTCCCGGTTTCCTCGGATACCGCCCCGCGCCATGCGAGACGCTCGGCGCTCACGGGATGGCCGAAGTAGAAGCCCTGCAGGACGTCACATCCGTGCCGCGTCAGGAAGGCCACCTCGGCTTCGGTCTCGACGCCTTCCGCCACGACCGTGCACCCGAGCCCACGCGCCAGGGCGATGATGGCGCCGACGATGGCGCCGCTGCCCGCATCGATCTCGCGAATGAAGGAACGGTCGATCTTGATGACGTCGACGGGCAGGTGATTCAAGTAGCTCAGGGAGGAGAAGCCGGTCCCGAAGTCGTCGATGGCCATGGCGACACCCCGGGAGCGGAGCTCCTGCAGCACCTCGCGCCCGCGCTCCTCGACGAAGACCCCCTCCGTGAGCTCCAACTCCAGGTTCTGCGGCTCCAGACCAGCCCTGGCCAGGGCGTCGTCCACGGTATCCAGGAAGTCGGGGCTGCGCAGCTGGACGGTAGAGACGTTCACGGCGATGCGGGCGCACTGCCAGCCCTCCGCGCGCCAGCGCGCGAACTGCATGCAGGCTTCTCGCAGCACCCAGGCGCCGAGCGGCACGATGAGACCGCTCTCCTCCGCCACGGGGATGAACTCGTCCGGGAGAACCAGCCCTCCGCCGCGCGCCTGCATCCGGACCAGGGCCTCCGCCCCAACGACGTCCCCGGAGGCGGTCCGGACCTGGGGCTGGTAGTGGAGCAGCAGGCCTCCCCGCTCCAGGGCTTCGCCGAGCGCGCGCTCCACGCGCATCGCCCGGATCGCGGCCTCGTTCATGGAGGCGCTGAAGAACTGATGATTGTCCCGCCCCTGCTCCTTGGCGTGATGCATGGCCATGTCTGCGTTCCGGAAAAGGGTGTCGATCTCGGTACCGTCGGCGGGAAAGACCGCGATGCCGATGCTGGCGGTGACCTTCACCTCGCCTTCCGGGAGCGCGAGCGGCTCTCGCAGCACCGCGAGGAGCCGGCGCGCGATGCGTCCAGCGTCCTGCACGTCATTGAGCCCGGAGAGCACGACGGCGAACTCGTCGCCCCCGAACCGGGACACGGACGTCTGGGGGCTCGCGCCCTCAGGCGTCCTCGCAAGGTGGTCTCCCGCCCGCAAGGATGCGACGAGTCGCTCGGCTACCTCCTTCAGGACCCTGTCGCCGGCCGTGTGGCCCAGCGTGTCGTTGATCCTCTTGAAACGGTCGAGAGCGAGGAAGAGGAGTGCCGTCTGCGTTCGGGCGCGGGTCGCGAAGCGCAGCCCCCGCTGGAGCCGGTCTTCGAGCACCTTGCGGTTGGGCAGGCCGGTGAGTGTGTCGTAGAAGGCGAGCTCGCGGATGCGCTGCTCGGCCTTGCGGCGGTCGGTGATGTCCTGGACCGTACCAGCCACCGTGAGCTCCCCCCCAGGGACCGTATCCGCGGCTTCGAGAAAATGGTGCACCACCCGGTCGCCTCCGGGAAGGCGGTGATCGAACTCGATGTCGCCGAACCCGCGGGTCATGTCGTGCAGGTTCTTGGCGACCGCACTGCGATCGTCGGGGTGGACGTAGCGGTCGAGGAAGTCCGTCGAGGACAGGGGCGGGTCCGCGCAGCAGCCGAGGATCTGGCTCGCCCGCTCCGAGAACGCGAGGCGATCGCTCGCGACCCGCCACTCCCAGTCCCCCAGGTGGGCGAGATCCTGGGACTTCGCCAGGCGGTGCTGGCTGGCGCCCAGCTCGGCGAGCGTACCGCGAAGCTCGCGGAACGCGCGGCTGGCGCGCATCTGGAACCGGACCCGGTGCTGCAGGAGCCCGGTATTGATGGGCTTGGTGAGGAAGTCGGTCGCGCCCACTGCGAACGCCTGATCGATGGAGGAAAATTCGTCCAGGCCCGTGACGATCAGGATGGGGACGTCGCTTCCGCCCGGCAGCTCGCGGATCGCGGCGCAGGCCTCGAACCCGTCCATTGCGGGCATCTGCACGTCGAGAACCACGAGGTCGGGCATCCCGCGCCGCGCGGCCTCGAGCGCACCGCTGCCGTCATCCGTCTCCTCGACGGCCAAGCCCAGCGAGCGCAGCGCCGAGGCGACCACCATGCGCACAACCGGGTCGTCGTCGGCGACCACGGCGCGCAGGGAAGAAGTCGAGATGGCGGCTTTCGGGTCCATGCCTCGTTGAATCGCTGGCGCCAAGGGCCCCCCCGGACCGGCATCGCTCGCTGCAAGTAGCTGCATCGGTCATCGCTCGGAACGACTGAACAAGCTCGGCGCCGAAGCGCACGCTCAGCTCGACGCCCCGCGGGGGCCGCCTTGGTCGCCTGACGGGAGCTGCGGCACGCGCCGGGCGATGGCGGTCACCACCTCGATGGGCACCTGCGATTCACCGGCCAGGTCGCCCAGAAGAGCCACTAGGGGGACGGGTGCGTGATCGAGGTGGCGGTTCGAGCCTCGAACGAGCTCGGAGATCACGCAACCGGCACCGTTGTCGTCACCCTACCGATCACGTAACCCCGTACTGTGCCAATACTCACCTCGGGTCGATTGCGATCCCCTCCCGGACCGCGTAGTCACGGATCTTCCGCGCGTGCACCGAATCGTCGTGGTGGATGGAGTCCACGAGATCCTTGGCGGGATTCGACGCCTCGATCTTCAGCAGACTGAAGAGCGTGCGCTCGTTTGGGTCGGCCTCGAACCCGATGGCGGCTCGGAACGCCTCTTCACGATCCAGAGGCTCCTCTCCCAGCCTTCGAATCATCGACTCGAGATCCTCGTTGCTTCGGCGTAGCCCATCCAGATCGGCGCTGACCATTTCGCGAGCAAACTCGTCGCGAAAGAGATTCTGGCCGGCCTCGAGAAGCGAAGTATGCTTCGCCTCGGAGACGCTGAGCTCCCACCACAGCTCCCCGTCTTCCGGAAAGGCCTCAAAAAACTGAAGGTACAGCGAAGACAGATTGTGCTCGAATCGAATGGCTTCGTCGACGATCAGCTGGACGGGAACGGGCACGAATTCGCCTCCTCTCAAGCAATCATGCTCGATGCCGCGTCGATTATCTACGTTTCGAGTCTACCGATCAATGGCGGGCATACGGTGGTGAAATAGTGAGACCCGGCTCGGATACCGGCTGCCGGCGTTGCCCGCGGGTCTGCAAGGCGGTGCGCCGCACAGGGACTCCGAAGACACCCCTCAGCGCCCCGACGAGCGCGATCGACTCAGCCTCTGGGCGCCCGAGGACGTGGCGCGCCTCTTCCGCGCCGTCCACGCCACCGTGCAACGCCGTATCGGGCGCGCCGAGGGGCGTC
>Ga0255053_10001575_pt1 | contig 12516 bp, 12 predicted proteins | sample JV7_2_22_MG_FD_188635 | JGI IMG/M metagenome (GOLD analysis project Ga0255053, IMG submission 188635) | Seawater microbial communities from Jervis Inlet, British Columbia, Canada - JV7_2_22 | ecosystem: Environmental > Aquatic > Marine > Inlet | place: Canada: British Columbia | collected...
ACTCCGCATGGGCATTCCGGGCAAACCAATACGATGCGGCGTTCGAGTCGCACCGGTTGATCGAGACTGCCATTGGGCAGATGGCGGAGATGGGGTTGGATGCCGAGCAGGGTGGGCGGGTACGGTTCGATACCGAAGAGCGCGAAGGCAAACAGCCTCGCGCCTTTTGTGTCCCCGTTCGAGTCCCGGAAGAAGTATACCTCGTCATTAGACCATTCGGTGGTCACAGCGATTTTAGGACCTTCTGGCATGAGTTGGGTCACGCCATGCACTTCTCTGCGCCGTCGAGGGAGCTACCGTTTGCGGCACGTTGGCTGGGGGACAATTCGGTAACGGAAGGATTTGCGATGCTGTGGGATCATCTGACGATGAATCCTGCATGGCTCGAGCGGTACAGCGACCTCAACAGCGAAGATATCAGTAGTCTCGAGTTCGAACTTGCCGTCCAGGAATTACATCTAGTGAGACGGTACGCTGCGAAACTGTCTTATGAGTTGTCGCTCCACCGAGGTGGCTTCGCGAGCGCCGGTGCCGAGTATGCGGACAGGCTGAGCGAGGCGACTCTGTTCAAGTACTCAGAGCAGGACTGTCTGATTGATGTAGATCCGGGTTTCTATTCTGCCAGATACTTGAGAGCGTGGCAGATGGAGGCCCGACTCGCGTCCACGCTCGCAGGACAGCACGGCGATGACTGGTTCCGCAATCCCGATGCCGGTGCATTCGTGCGTGGTCTAACCGAACGTGGACAGGCGATTCCGGCCGATCGCCTGATCGAAGAGGTGACAGGTTGCGAATTGGGTTTCGAACCCATAATCAGCCGCTTGGAAGCGCTGCTCCAGTAGACAGTTACCTGCTATCGGCCCTTGTGGCTTACCGCTGGACCCGTTCCAGAATCCACTGACTCATCAGCTCGAGGGCTACCGGAGAGATCGTCTCTTCTATCCGCACGTATTCGCTGGGGGCTCCAGTAACTGCGGTCTGGAACAGGTGGTTCAGTCCCGGCAGCTCCTCGACTGTGTAATCCAGATTTCCGCTGTCCTCCAGGATCTGACGCATCAGGGGAAGATTCTGGTTCGGGGGGACCTGAAGGTCCAACTCGCCGTTGATTGCGAGAACTGGTATGCGCACCTTGGCCAAGGTTGGAGCCGGATCGTACGTGAGGAAGAAACGAACCCAAGGCGTGTTGGCCTGTTGAATCTGTGCTTGGATCTGAGTATCCAGGTTCTCTTCTGTGATGCCTGCCTGTTCCCTTTCCTCGGGCGACATTTCGGCCGCCCGTGCGGTTAGCAGATCCTTCAGGCGACCGGCCGCCACTACCAGATCAGCTTCCTCCTTCACAATCTGGAAGACTTCTCGGTTGGTTGCGAGGTCATCCTGGATGTCCGCCTCTGAGCGTCCTGCAGCTCGGGAGATAAGCACGCTCTGCTCTAGGATGATCTCCTCACCGGTAACCGCCGGTCCGGCCATCAGAACGATGAACGCAACGGCATCCGACTGGACCGCTGCCATCGGTGCGACCAGGCCACCCTCGCTGTGTCCTATCAGGCCGATCTTCTCGTTGTCTATGTCATCGCGTCGCAGCAGGTAATCGACACCGGCGAGGACGTCTGTCGCAAAAGCTTCAGATGTTGCTGCTGCAAAGTCACCGGTAGATCCGCCAACGCCCCGGTCGTCGAATCGTAGAACGGCGATCCCCAGTCGGGTCAGATGGTCAGACAGTACGAGGAACGGCCGGTGCCCCATTACTGTCTCGTCGCGGTCCTGTGGGCCGGATCCTGATATCAGCACCACGGCGGGGTGCGGTCCGGCACTTCTGGGCAGCGTCAGAGTCCCAGCTAGCTCGTTCCCGCCCAATGTGTTGGGATAGACAACTTCCTCACTGTCGTATGGCAGAGGGGGTTCCGGTTCCTGGGGACGGGGAGGGCCTTCGACTTCTTCCTCCGTGCGCGAAACCGTGAGCGGCAGCACTACTCCACCCTGACTCCACTCGCCGACTATCTGTGACCCGTCCTCCGCGAGGTCGCCCTCGAACTCGCCATTCACGGCCGCGGACACGAGCTTCAAGTGCCCAGCGGCAAACACGACTTCGCTTACCGGGATTCCTTTGGCGCCCTGGTCGGGGCTGTCCATCGTGGCGGAGAGCGTACCATCTTCACCCTCGGTTATATGGAACACGATCCGCAGTTCAGCACCCGGTACGGTCAAAGTTCCTAACCAGGAGCCTACGATCTCCGCCTGATAGGGCTTGATGGGCGGGATGTGTGTGGTCATCGGTGAGGCAACGCTTGCCATGGCCGTGAAGCAGGTCAATACGAGTGCGCTCGTCATCAGGTCGCCGACTCCTTCCGCAAGCTAGTCTCCGGGTTGTTTCATGGTCTTAAACAACAAGTACACGAACCCTCCCCACACACCACCAAGGACGATCACCATTGTGATCCAGCCACTCAGACTCACTTTGCCTCAACCTCCTTTGCGCCGACACGTGCGGCCCACCACCGGTTCACGAGGAGCAGGAGCGTAATCAACAGTCCCCACTGCAGCGCTGTAGTTCCTAGACTGTTGGAATGCAACGGGTGCCACCAACCCTCTGGGTCAAGCTTCGTTATTGATTTGTAGAACCACCAGACCATGAGAGCGAGGAATTCGAGCGGTACCACATACTTGATGACGGGAATGAACCAGCGGCCCAGCGGATACCGTTCCTCGGGTGTGTTGATGAGTTCGTCGCGGAAGCGGCCCGCGCCAAACTTGACCACTGCGAGAGCGATAAACAGACCCGACAGCATCAACCCGAGGCTCCACACCCAGTCCTGGTTCTGAAAGAAACCCAGCTTCCACGCGGATGGTAATCCCAGGAAAAACGCCACGACCCCCACCAACGGTACTGCCTTCTGGCGGCTCAAACCCAGATCAACGCCGATGCGAGTCGCCATCTCGATCATTGCTATCAAGGATGACATTGCCGCAAAACTGAGTGCAAGGAAGAACAACGCCAGAAATACTTTCCCGGCCGGTATCTGCTCGAACAGTTGGGGCAGCCATATAAAGGTGAGGCCTTCGTTACCGGCTCCGAGCGCCAACCGGGCCTCTGCTTCTGGCAATACGGCGAACACGGTGCACATGATGGCGATACCCGCCAACAGTGAGGCGGAGTAGTCACCGAACGCCGTAGTGTATCCTGTCAACACGAAGTCATCCCGTTTCTTCAGGTACACTCCGTATGTCATCACGAGTCCCCAGGCTGCACCGACGCTCCATGCCGATTGCGTCAATCCCTCGAGCCACACCTTGTGTGACAGTAGTTGACTCCAATCGGGGGCAAACAGGAAGCCGAGTCCCTTGGTCGCGTCAGGCAACGTGACGGCACGGATGGCGGCAACGATCAGGAGTATGAACAGGATTGGGATGAGGACGCGGTTGGTTCTCTCGATGCCCTTCACGACGCCGCGGGAGATGATGAGGCAGCCGATAACCAGTGCGAGGAGGTGAAACGCAATAGGTTGGAAGCTGCCCGTGGTCAGGTTCTGCCAATACGCTTCGTGACTCCCCTCGGCCAATCCGGAGCCCAACGTGGCGAAGAAGTACTTCAAACACCACCCGGTGACGACCGAGTAGTAGAACATGATGAAACACGTGCATAGGCCCACGAATGCGCCCATCCAATTGTACTTTGCGCCTATCAGGTGCCCGATCGCCCCGGCTGGCCCCCGGCGCGTGTTCTTGCCCAACGCGAATTCGGCCAGTATCAGCGGGACCGACCAGGCGAACATGAACACCAGCCATGTGATCAGGAACGCGCCGCCGCCGTTTTCCGCGGCCACCCGGGGAAAACGCCATATGTTTCCGGTGCCCACAGCCATGCCGATGGCGGCGAGGAGAATGCCCCAGCGAGTGCTGAATTGGTCCTTGTTCTCGGTCATATGAAGCCTCAGTGGAGTGTCGAATCCGTCCGTGGCGATACTGGCCGCTCATTTTAGCCCGAATACGTCGAAATGGGAACATCAGGGAGGTGGCGGAGTGTGGTTGGCGCCACCGGTTATGTTTAAGGCCACTGCTATCGAGACAGACTTGGAGACGACGGACCCATGATGCAAGAGACCACTACGACATTGCCCGGGGCCGAGGTGCTTTCGAGGGCCAAGACCTTCTTTGCCGAGAGGGTCCCGCAGTACAGCGCGTTTCTCGAGAAGGAGGGACCTAGCTATGCGGTGTTTAGAGGCCAGGGAGGGGAAGAGATCGCCGTGGCAGTGTTTGAGGCAGGCAACGGTGTGAATGTCCGGGCCTCGTCGATGCTGCACGAGCAGATCATAGGCCGGTTTCTGTCAACCTTGCCCCAGGCGGATGCGGATCATAATGACCACTCCTAACTTCAGCGTACGGGTCTGGGTGGAAGACGTGTGGGACACCGTCCAAATAGCCGCGGAGCCAGAGTGGCCGGTGACCCGGGTCAAGGAGGAGGCTCTCAGGACAGCTATCGGGACCCAGGCCGATCCTGCACAATACCTCGTCAAGCTCCGTGGCGGGCTGGTATTGAACGAGGCTGCCTCGCTGGCTCAGCTGGACGTGTCGAATCTCACGTCGCTGACGGTGTTGGCCGCCCGACGCCGACCCGTCAGGTAATCTCGAGTTCTGTAGTCCCCCGACACACTCAATGACCGTCAGCGTCTTCTGGCACCCGTCGTCGATCAAACACAGTGCCGGGCCTGGTCATCCCGAATCACCCACGCGAATCGAGGCCGTTCTGGCGGAACTGAGGGCCCCCGATATTCCGTTTGACATCGCATGGCATGAGGCTGAGCCAGCAGATCATGACATGCTCACGGCGGTACACCCAGCCTCGTATCTGACCAGGCTGCGCGATGTCACAGCGCAGGGCGGCGGAAGGCTAGGCGAGGACACGGTAGTCAACGGGCACAGCTTTGAGGCCGCGGTGCGCGGGGCAGGGGCCGCCGTCGGAGCGGTAGCGTCCGCGCTGAGTGGATCTCCGGCCTTCGCCGCCGTACGGCCGCCGGGTCACCATGCGACTGGCGACATGGCCATGGGATTCTGCTTGATCAACAATGTTGTAGTGGCGGCAAGATGGGCGCTGGATCATGCAGGGTTGGAGCGCGTGCTGATAATCGACTGGGATGTGCACCATGGGAATGGAACCCAGGCGCTGGTCGAGAGCGATGCTCGCGTCCGCTACGTTTCTCTCCATCAGTGGCCGTTCTACCCCGGTACGGGGAGCCAGGCCGAGCGGGGGGTCGGAAACATATTTAATGTCCCGCGTCCTGCGAGACTCCCGCGCACCACCTACCTGGCCGATCTCAGTGACGCAGTGTCCGCCGCCACCGCCGTGTGGGAACCGGAACTAATCCTGATCTCGGCCGGATTCGACTCGCTGGCGGGCGATCCCTTGGCTGGGTTCACGCTCGAGCCGGAGGACTACGCTCAATGGGTCTCTGCCTGGCGTGGCATGGGAGTTCCGATGGCCACGGTATTGGAAGGTGGGTACAATCCCGCCAGGGTGGCTAAGGCAGCCGTGGCTCACCTGGGCGCGCTTGCTTGAGTGCCAATCGACCGTAAGTTGCACCAATGCCATTCCGGCTCACCTCGAGCACCCTCACCGCGATTATCCAGCCATGGACAGATGTGGCACAACCGATCTATCGGCGTGTGGCGCAGCTGTCCGATGCGGAACCCGGCCGCGAGACGCTATGGATAGGGTGTGGGGCCGGCAGGTCTGTGTTGTGGTGGAGCGAGCGATTCAAGACACTCACGGAGGGTGTAGATCCCGAGTCGGCGGCCATTGAAGAGGCGGACGAGGCTGCTCGAAAAGCTGGACTCAGTAAGCTCACGTCCTTCCAAGTGGCGGATCCGACAGACCTGCCGCATGAAGACAAAGTGTTCGATACCGTAGTCGTCCACATGCTACATCTGCCGGATCCTGACGGCAGGAAAGTTCTTCACGAAGCCGGCCGCGTGGTCCGTCCAATGGGGACCGTGATTGGCATAGTCCCGGCCTGGCTGCAGACTCCTACGCCAAAGGACATCAAGGTGGTTGATAAGCTGGGTCTTCGGCCGCAGATGGGGGTGGAGTGGAAGGGGTTTTTCAGGGAGGCGGGCATCGTAGAACTGAGTGTTGAGGAGGCCGCAGGTGACGGGAAGTGGATGCTGCAGAAGACCCTTGCGTTGTTAGTGCGTGGTTGGAGAGCCGCCGGATGGCTCGGCGTGCGTGCGGTCATGAGATATGAGGTCTGGGCCCTCCGGCGCATGGCGCGGAAGCGGGTGCTCGGGCTCTCCATCATCAAAGGAAGCCGCTGGCCGCACGGCTAGCGGAGTGATCCGGGCGGTCATGACTCCGACTCGGTGCCAGGTCGCACTTCCGATTCCGGCCGCCCAACCATACCACTACGAAATACCGCCCGTCCTGGCCGACAGGGTTCTGCCGGGTGCCCGCGTGGTCGTTCCCGTCCGCAGCAGGGAACTGGTGGGCGTAGTACTCTCAATCGACGACGAGTCTCCAGAGAGCCTCAAGGCCGTGCTGCTGGTACCGGATCCCGAACCGCTACTATCTCCCGGGTTGCTGGAGCTAGGTAGCTGGATTGCCGGTTACTACACCACACCGATCGGAATCAGTCTCAAGGCCATGCTCCCGGCTGCGTTGTGGGGCAGTTCGCAACTCGTGGCCGAGATCGTGAATCCCCGCGCTGCCTCCGGGGGAGCCAGCGCCCAGGTGCTGCGAGAGCTGCAACGCGCAGGTGGCCGAACCGCCGCGGCGACATTGCAACGAAAGCTCAAACGACCGGTGTGGGATGTTCTCCAGAGACTCGAGCGAACCGGTGCGATTGCCCTTGTCACCGAACCGCCGAGACTCGGTCCACCAGCCAAGCAGGACCGCGTGTTGGTGCTTACCAAAGTGCTTCCCTCATTGCTGGAGCGGGAACAGACCTTTGGTCGGGCAACTCGCCAACGGGTGGCGTATGAGGCGGTCGACGCGATTGGAGGCGAGGCACCGGTCTCCCATCTGGTCGATAGGCTAGGCTTCTCGAGGGCGATACTGAACGGTCTCGTAGCGCGTGGAGTGGGGCGGTTTGAGGAGAGGGAGCGACTGCGGGATCCGTTTGAGGGTGAAGCTGGTGAGGCCCCTCCCAGGCCCAGCAAGGCACAACGTGACGCCATCGAGGCCATCTGCGGCGTCCCACCAGGGGGCGCGACAGCTTTGTTCGGTGTGACCGGCAGTGGCAAGACGCTTGTGTACCTGGAGGCTTTTCGCAGAGATGTGAACGAGGGGAAGGGTGTGATCGTCCTGGTGCCGGAGATCTCTCTCACACAGCAGACGATAGCCAGGGTGCGCGGGGTGTACGGCGAGAGCGTGTCTGTGCTGCATTCCGGTCTGTCGGATTCCGAACGCGCGGACGCGTGGCGTGCGTTGGCATCAGGCCATCGACGCGTAGCCGTTGGAGCGCGGTCGGCGGTGTTCGCGCCCGTTTCCTCCCTGGCTGCCATCGTCGTCGATGAGGAACACGACGCGAGTTACAAGAACGGTGAGTCGCCACGGTATCATGCGCGGGACGTTGCGCTGAAGCGAGGCAAGCTAGAAGGCGCAAGGGTGGTGCTGGGTAGTGCGACTCCGTCACTGGAGACCTGGGCTGCGCGCGAAAGGATCAGGGTCGTATCGCTGCCACAGCGAGTGAACACGCGGCAGCTTCCCGAGGTTCAGTTGGTGGACATGCGTTCCGAGCCCAGGGTTGCCGAAAGTGGAGCAGTGCCGTGGTCACAAGTCATGGACTCTGCGGTGGGTGCGGAACTAAGCGCCGGCAATCAAGTCATTCTCTTGTTGAATAGACGAGGGCTCGCTCACTTTCTTCAGTGTTCCGAGTGTGGTGCCGTACGGGAGTGCCCACACTGCAGTATCTCTCTAACGGTGCACCGGACACCACCGCGGTTACGGTGTCACTACTGTGGCAACGATGAGCCCATTCCTTCAAACTGTGACCAATGTGGTCAGGAGAGTCAGCGGTCGCATGGGATGGGTACGCAGCTGCTCGAGAATTGGCTCGCGGAACGGTTTCCCGCCGCACGGTTGGCACGGATGGATGCAGACACGACCTCGGCGAAGTGGTCGCACACGCGGATCCTGGAAGCGGTTGGGCAGCGGAAGGTCGACATCCTGTTCGGTACACAGATGATCGCGAAAGGACTGGACTTTCCCGACGTGACTCTAGTGGGTGTGGTCGATGCCGATACCGGTCTGCACTTCCCCGATTTCCGGGCGGCAGAGCGCACGTTCCAACTCGTTGCTCAGGTGGCTGGCAGGGCCGGGCGGGGTCCAAAAGGGGGACGTGTGTTGGTGCAAACCCGCACACCGGGTCACTATGCACTCATCACCGCATCGCAGCACGACTTCGAGGGATTTGCCGAACACGAATTGAAGATGCGGGAGTCCCCACCATATCCACCCCACGTGGCGCTGGTAAACGTAGTTGTCAGCGGTTTGAGAGAGACGGTCGTCGCCGACGCAGCCGTTGAGTTGGCGGATTGGCTGCGCGGTCTGGTTGCTAAACACGCTGATAACCTGGTGGATGCGATAGGTCCGGCACCGGCCCCACTGGCTCGGGTAAAACGTCGCTGGCGCTGGCATATCCTGCTCCGTTCGAGCGATCGGCGGCTGTTGGATCGCATCGTTCGTTACGCGGTTGAGAGGGCGCCACACGTCTCCACGAAATCTGTGAGAGTCGTTTTCGATCGTGATCCGGTGTCGGTCATGTGATCGCTTGATGGAGCAACCGGCCTCCGGTATCTTGTTCTCCGCTTGGGTTTCTACAACGCTGGAGAGACGCAGTGTTCTTGACTTCCGTCGTTAGCTACAGCCGAGTCAACGCGCAGAGGTTAACTCATGCCTGACCCGAGAACTCATGGAACCATCAGGGTAGCCGCAGCAGCTGGGGCCGCTGGTTTGGGGATTGGTTGGATGCGAGCAGCAGACAGCCTGGCGGACGTGGTTCCACCCATCGAGATCGAAGGCATTTGGCTGTTCCCACCCGTGCGACGTGAAGAACGAGAATGGGGAGTTGCAGTCGTATCTCGTAGGGCGGAGAACGATCGCCGTCGGATCTACACTGTGAGTTACATGCTGGTCATGCGCGGTCGTGAGCGGGGACAGTGCAAAGTCGTGGTGGAAGAGGTGGGCGAGAGTCCACTGTCCGTAGTCCATGAGGTGATCAGGGGAGTACAAGAGCGAGCCGGCGAGGCGGAACCACCGATTGAGATCTCGCCGGGACTCTGGTACGAGTTCAACGAGGAGACCACAGGCGGCGAGATCGAGGCCGATGCTGGTGCGCCCGCTATTGAGGGGTTTCAATGATCGATCCACAGCAGTTCTTACCCACCAAAGCGTTTCTCACACAGGGGATTGGCCGCCATAAAGAGAAGCTCACGAGCTTCGAGGAGGCTCTGCGCGAAGCGTCGATAGCGCAGTACAATCTGGTCCGGGTGAGTTCGATCTGGCCGCCACACTGCAGGATGGTATCCCGCAAAGCTGGCGTTAAGAACTTGATGCCAGGTCAGATCCTTTTCGCTGTTGTGGCCGAAGCAGCGACCAACGAACCATCGAGGCGTGCTACTGCATCAGTTGGACTGGCGATTCCCGCAGATGCTTCGCACCACGGATACATTTCGGAGCACCACGCTTTTGGTGTGGGGAAGCGAACTGCCGGCGATTATGCGGAGGATCTTGCGGCGAGCATGCTTGCCACTGTACTCGGAGTGCCATTCAATCCCGATCAGGCTTGGGACGAGAGAAAAGAACTGTGGAAGGTCTCGGGTGAGATCGTCCGCACCACCAACATGAGTTGTACAGCCGAAGCGCGCGAAGACGGCAAGTGGGTTACCGTCGTGAGCGCGGTGGTCTTCTGCGGATGAATGAATTCAGGGACAGTGGTGCACCGTCAAACATACCCCCACGGCTGAAGGATCTGCCCTGGGCACCGCCGGCGTCGTTCCTCGCGATTCCTGAGGAGGAGACGCCGTTCGCAAGTTGCCCGATAGTCATCCTGCCTGTTCCGTACGAGTCGACGGTGTCGTACATGGGTGGTACCAGGTACGGTCCCAGGGGCTTGTTGCACGCCTCGCGCTTTCTCGAGACGTATGACCACGAGTTGGATTTCGAACCATATGTAGTCGGTGTCCATACGCTGCCCGAGCTCGTGCTACCAGACAGCGGACCGGAGCAGGCGCTTGCTGAGTTGCGGCGCGCGATGGATGGGCTGATCGATGAAGGCAAGTTTGTGATAATGCTCGGCGGTGAGCACAGTCTGTCGGGCCCCCCAATACTGGCTCATGCCGCGCGCTACCGTGACAAGAGACTCTCTGTGCTTCAACTCGACGCGCATACTGACCTCCGTGCCGAGTATGAAGGGACACCATTCTCGCACGCGTGTGTGATGCACCGCGTTCACAGACAGGTCAATCTCGTTCCCGTTGGCATCCGATCCCTTACGCCGGAAGAGAGAACTCTGATCAGGGCCCAGAACATCCCGGTCATCTACGGTCATGAACTTCGTGACGAGAATTGGATAGACCGTGCATTGGAGTCACTCGGTGACGACGTGTATATCACTTTCGATATCGACTACTTCGATCCTTCTCTGGTCCCGTCTACAGGCACGCCGGAACCTGGTGGTGGCGAATGGTATCCGACCTTGGACCTGCTGGAACGCGTATTCAAGGAGAAGAACGTCGTTGGATGTGATGTGGTCGAGCTGGCGCCCATTCCGGGTCTCGTGGCGCCGGACTTCTTGGCCGCCAAGCTAGTCTACAAGATGATAGCGTTCTACGCGAAGAGAAATGGGAACTGACGGGACGATTCGTTCGTTTCTGTTCCTATAAACGATGGGTACAGGTAAATGATGGGTACAGAATCAGTCGCTCTGCCGATAGCCTTTCTCGCCGGTGTGTTGAGTTTCCTTTCACCGTGCGTGCTGCCGCTGGTGCCGAGTTACGTGTCGTTCATTACCGGTATGTCACTTGATGAAATGGGCGAGCGGCGGTGGACGGCCTTCACACACGCGCTGTTTTTCGTTTCCGGCTTCACGATCATCTTCCTGGCTCTTGGGGCGACAGCGACGGCGCTGGGACGGTTTCTGCAATACAACCAGGTGTGGCTCGAGCGTTTTGGTGGCGTGCTCATCATTCTGTTCGGTCTGTACTTGCTGGGTGCTCTCAATTGGGGGGTGCTGGCCCGCGAGAAGCGGGTGCACATTCAGGACAAGCCGGTCGGATACCTTGGCAGTCTGCTGGTTGGTCTGGCGTTTGGGGCGGGTTGGACCCCGTGCATCGGTCCTATTCTGGGATCGATCCTGGCGTATACCAGCGCCCAGACTACGGATCTGACCCAGGGGCTGGTGCTCCTACTCGCCTACTCACTGGGACTAGCGATCCCGTTTCTACTCGCTGCCCTCGCGGTTGAGAAGTTCATCGATTGGTTCAAGAAGTACCGACGCTTCATACCTCTCACTACGAAGATCGCCGGTGGGATCATGATAGCTGTCGGCCTCCTGTTACTGACGGGCTACTTCACGATTATGGCAACTTGGCTGCAGGGCCTGACACCCGAGTTCCTGCGATCGCGGCTGTAAGACGAGAGGCTCGATCAGCGGAGTGTGACCTGCGCCACTTGCTCCGCCATGGGCGATTTCCCACCTTTCAGTCCTAGTGAAGGAACATGTTCTAGGGGTTCTGTTACGTCGATAACCTGGAGGTTTGGATCATGATCACATCCAAAATGGTGGCACGGTCGTTCGTATTGGGGCTGCTTCTGGCGGCCTGTAGCGGGTCGGAACCGCCCGTAGAGGACGAACGAGATCTGACGCTACCGCCAGCCGAGTCGGTGGCCGTATTCAGCGATGACCCGGTTGTCGATGATCCCGGGACACAGACGCCCGAGCCGCAAGCGCAGGCCCGGCCACCGGTGGAGACTCCGCCAGCCCCACCGGTCTCGGAAGAGCCAGCCGAGGAGCCCGCTCCGCCCCCGGTTTCGCTGAGTCAAGGGACCACCCTGGAGCTTGTTGCCACTGACACCATCAGGTCACGAATGAGCGTCGTCGGTGACTCGGTAACCGCAACTACATACGGTGACGTTCTCGACCAACTTGGCCGAGTGGTGATTCCGGCAGGTGCGGTGTTCACTGGAACCGTGACGGAGATAGAGTCCGCTGGCAGTCCCGGTGGTGTCGGCACGCTGGTTCTCACCTTCTCCGAGGTCCATTTCGGTGGCAGTTCTTACGCCATCAACGCTGTCTCAGACAGCCTTGGGTTCGAAATGAAGGGACAGGGCATCTCCGGGGGTGACGCGGCCAAGGTCGGCGTAGGTGCGGTGGTGGGCGCGGTGGCGGGCCGTGTGGTCGGCAAGAACACCAAGGGTGCCATAATTGGTGGTGTGGTGGGAGCTGCAGCCGGAGCCACCGTGGCTGCGGCCACCAAGGACCAGGACATAGTGCTGCCGACGGGCGGCTACATCAGGGTGGTGCTAAC
>Ga0255053_10001576_pt1 | contig 12515 bp, 14 predicted proteins | sample JV7_2_22_MG_FD_188635 | JGI IMG/M metagenome (GOLD analysis project Ga0255053, IMG submission 188635) | Seawater microbial communities from Jervis Inlet, British Columbia, Canada - JV7_2_22 | ecosystem: Environmental > Aquatic > Marine > Inlet | place: Canada: British Columbia | collected...
TGGAGAAGCTGGCGGTACATCTTGGGCCTTTAGGAGAGGTAAGTTATAACGAGTTTATGCTACGTTTCGTAGTCGATTCCCACGAGATGGTTATCTTTCCCGACGGGCGGGCTATCGTGAAAAATACTGACGATGAAACATTGGCAAGAGGACTTTACTCCAAATTTATAGGGGCGTAAACGAGGTTTCTATGATTTATTTAGATAACGCAGCAACATCGTGGCCTAAGCCGGAAATTGTCTATCAATCCATGGACAAGTTTCTAAGAAGCAGCGGGGGCAATCCCGGACGTGGTGGACATAGTATGGCAGTAGCTGCAAGCAAGGTGATTGACGAAACGAGGCTGCTTCTGGCAAGGCTGGTTAATGCCCCCGATAAAGACCGTGTTATATTCACCTGGAACTGCACTGATTCTCTGAACATTGGCCTGAAGGGGCTGCTCAAACCGGGTGACCATGTAATCACCAGCTCTCTTGAGCATAATTCCGTGGTGCGTCCGCTGAGAAAACTGGAACAACATGGTATCAGGGTAACTCGACTCTCTCCCCGTTCAGGAGATGGATTTATCTCCTCAGACGATGTTGAAAAAGCAGTAACCAACGAAACCAGACTGATTGTGATGACTCACGCTTCTAATGTTAACGGAGTTATTCAACCAATTGAAGAGTATGGTTTAATCGCGCGAAAGCACAATTTGATTTTCATGGTAGATGCCGCACAAACAGCGGGCAGATATCCTATCGACGTTCAAGTCAATAATATTGACTTACTCGCTTTTTCCGGACATAAGGGACTGCTAGGACCGCCTGGTACCGGAGTTCTATACGTAGGCGAGAATGTTGACCTTGATACGCTACGGGAAGGCGGTACTGGCTCTCACTCAGAACAGGAAGAGCAACCGGCTACCTTCCCCGATAAATTTGAATGCGGGACAGCCAACACAGTAGGCATAGCCGGGCTAGGAGCCGGGATTAAGTTTATCTTCCAAGAAGGAATAGATAAAATCCTAACACATGAGCAAAACCTCACCACCAGTCTGCTTGAGGGCTTATACCAGGTTCCAGGTATAAATGTCCAGGCAGTTAAGGATGAAAAAAGGCAGGCCCCTATAGTCTCTTTTACTGCCGATAATATTGAACCAGGGGAGGTTGGTACTATCCTTGACCAGGCCTTTGATATCAAAGTGAGGACCGGTCTTCATTGTGCTCCGGTGGCTCATAAAACCTTCGGCACTTATCCACTGGGAACAATACGCGTAAGCCCGGGATACTTCAACACTATGAAAGAGATTGAGTTGATTGTTAAAGCCATCGAGAGGATCGCCCAGTCGGGGGATTTGAAGGAGCCTTGTACGGGGCTACATCAAAGGGAGTCATAAAAACAGTTATATAAATGAGGAGAAAAAAAATGACAGATACAACTCAAAATATAGAAAAATTACAATACAAGACAATAGAGATACCGAAAATAACCAGGGGAATAGCCAGGGACTCCAGCGAGCTAATCGGGAATACACCTCTGGTCAGATTGAACCATATTACTGAAGGGGTGAAGGCAGAGGTGGTCGCCAAACTTGAATCATTCAACCCGATAGCGAGTGTCAAGGACAGGATAGGCGTAGCCATGATTGTGGACGCTGAGGAAAAGGGGCTCATTAAGAAAGACACGGTTGTCGTCGAGCCTACCAGCGGAAATACCGGTATCGCTCTTGCTTTTGTTTGCGCTGCCAGGGGTTACCGGCTTATACTGACCATGCCTGACACAATGTCTGTAGAACGGAGGCAGCTTCTCTCCATTTTCGGTGCTGAGATGGTGCTGACGCCTGGCGCTGAAGGTATGCCCGGGGCTATCAAAAAGGCAGAAGAGTTAGTAGCTAAGAACCCAAATTACTATATGCCCCAACAATTCAAAAATCCTGCTAATCCCGAGATACACCGGCTGACCACTGCCGAGGAGATCTGGCGGGATACCGATGGTAAAGTAGATTTTCTGATAAGTGGTATCGGTACTGGTGGAACGATAACCGGAGTTACCGAAGTATTAAAACAAAGGAAGCCAGGATTCAAGGCTATTGCTGTTGAACCGGTTGATTCCCCGATGCTTTCCGAAGGAAGAGCCGGAGCGCATAAGATTCAGGGTATCGGGGCTGGTTTTGTCCCCGATATTCTGGAAATAGACTTGATTGATGAAATTATTACTGTAAGTAATGAGGACGCCGGAGCGACGGCGAGGAGGTTAGCCAAAGAGGAAGGAATACTAGCCGGAATATCATCAGGAGCCGCTGTCTGGGTAGCCCTGAAAGTAGCAAAACGGCGAGAGAGTGAAGGCAAGCTCATAGTAGTAGTCCTGCCTGACACAGGTGAGCGCTACCTTTCTACCTGGCTCTTTCAAGAACTATATCAGACTAACCAGGGAATATAAGGGAGAAGAGCAGCCTTGTTTAACACTTTAAGGGAAGACATCAGGACGGTTTTCGCTAAAGACCCAGCAGCCAGGAGTAGAGCGGAGGTTTTATTCTGCTATCCGGGTTTGCATGCCCTGTGGTTTCATCGCCTGGCTCATTTTCTATGGCGGCACAGGCTCCGGCTTTTAGCCCGCTGTATTTCCCATCTCAGTCGCTTTCTTACTGAGATTGAGATTCATCCCGGAGTCAAAATTGGCAGGCGCTTCTTCATCGACCACGGAGCCGGGGTAGTTATCGGAGAGACGGCGGAAATAGGTAACGACGTGCTGATGTATCAGGGTGTTGTCCTGGGTGGCACGTCACTGAAGAAAGAAAAGCGCCATCCGACCGTAGGTGATAATGTAGTAATTGGAACCAGGGCCGTAGCGCTAGGTGCTATTTCTATTGGAGACGGGGCTAGAATCGGTGCAGGCTCAGTAGTAATAAAGTCGGTGCCTTCCGGAGCAACGGTAGTGGGCATCCCGGGAAGAGTCGTAGAAGATGGTCATAAGCCACTCGCTGAGCTGGAGCATGCACAGTTGCCCGACCCGGTAGCCGAGGCTATACGGATTGTTTTAAAGGGAGAAGATAAATTGGAAGAGCGATTGAAACGTCTCGAGAACTTGAGCGGATTAACAGTCCCGGTAAACGATTTGAGAGAAAAAAGAAGTGAAATTGTCAGAGAGTTCGAAGAAGGAGGGGGAATATGATCCCGGAATTAGTTTCAAACTGCATTTCCGATATTTTCTGGAATTTGTCCTGGCAAATGCGCGTTACAACAACGCGCAAGGGGGTGATGGCTTGGTTATGGCTAATGCCCAGCCCGGAAGGGCGAACAGGATAAAAGAATTAAATCCAGAGAGGTAAAAAATGTCGAAAACAATTGAAGAAATTAATGAGAAAATAAAAAAAGGTCAGGCAGTTGTCGTGACGGCTGAGGAAATCCTGAATGTTGTTAAAGAAAAAGGTATCGAGAAAGCCGCCAGGGAAGTCGACGTGGTTACCACCGGAACTTTTGGTCCGATGTGTTCATCCGGCGCCTATTTTAATACCGGGCATACTAAACCGCGTATCAAGCTCGGTGGCGGGCATACCTATCTCAACGATGTGCCCGCTTACGCCGGTTTTGCGGCGGTAGACATCTTCATTGGATGCACGGCCATACCCGACGATGATCCGAGGAACCGTACTCATCCCGGGGAATTCAAATACGGCGGCGGTCACGTTATTGAAGAATTCGTCGCTGGTAAGGACATCCGACTGGTGGCAACATCCTACGGGACTGATTGTTATCCGAAAAAGAAGCTTGAGACCTGGTTGAATATCAAGGATATTAACGAGGCCGTACTATTCAATCCCAGGAACGCTTACCAGAACTACAATGTAGCCGTAAACCTGTCGGATAAAACTATCTATACCTATATGGGAGTGTTAAAGCCCGATCTGGGCAACGCTCATTACTGCAGTGCCGGGCAGCTTTCACCGTTGCTGAATGATCCTTTATACAAGACAATCGGCATCGGGACCAGAATATTCCTCGGCGGCGGTATCGGCTACGTTGCCTGGCAGGGGACACAGCATAATCCCGCGGCCCCCAGAACCGATGGGGGCGTTCCCAAGAAACCATCCGGGACCCTGGCGGTGATCGGCGACTTAAAGCAGATGAAGTCGGAGTGGCTGCGCGGGGTGAGTATGCAGGGCTACGGTGCTACGTTGGCTGTAGGTATCGGTATTCCCATACCAATACTTTCCGAGGAAATCCTGCAGTATACTCTGGTCAGGGATGAAGATATCCTGGCGCCTATCGTTGACTACTCTGAAGACTATCCCAATAGAAAACCGGATACTCTGGGAGAAGTCAGTTACGCTCAACTGAAGACGGGGAAGATTGAGGTTCAGAACAAGAATCTACCGACAACTTCTCTATCCAGTTACCCCAAAGCGGTTGAGATCGCCCAGACATTGAAGGGATGGATACAAAAGGGAGATTTTACTCTAGCTGATCCGGTTGCAACGTTGCCCGGGGTAGAATCTGGCATCACTTTTAAAAACCTTGAAGAGCGCAAGATAGAGGAGCTCTAGACGAAGAGGTAACGAAAACTGTAAAATGAGTGTGTAAGAAACCCGGGAGAGAGCAAGTTTGAAAAACCCAGCCCTCTCCCGGGTAATACATTACTTGATTAAGTTAAGGAGTCAATATGGGCAGGATATACCTTGATTATGCCGCCACCACACCGATGCATCCTGATGTTCTAAAGGATATGCTCCCCCACTTTAACGAGTCCTTCGGGAATCCCTCCACTATCTATTCCTATGGACAGGAAGCTAAAGCAGCCAGAGAGGAAGCAAGGGCGAGGGTGGCCAGCCTCATCGGTGCCCATGATGAGGAGATTGTTTTAACCAGCGGTGGTACCGAAGCAGATAACTGCGCGGTAGAAGGCATTGCTTTCGCCAACGAGACCAAAGGTAATCATATCATCACAACCTCCATCGAGCATCACGCTGTGTTGGAAACGTGTAAGTTCCTGGAGAAACACGGTTTCATTGTAACCTATCTTCCGGTAGACAAATACGGCATGGTAAATCATGAAGATGTCAAAAAAGCCCTCACCAGCCAGACAATATTGATTACCGTAATGCACGCCAATAATGAAGTAGGTACGATACAGCCGATAGCGGAAATTGGTAAGATTGCGAAGGAAGCGGGTGTTATTTTCCACACCGACGCCGTACAAACAGTCGGACACATCCCGGTAGATGTAAACGAGCTCGGGGTGGATTTACTCTCCATGTCAGCCCATAAATTGTATGGTCCCAAGGGTGTGGGAGCTTTATATATCAGAAAAGGAACCAAAATAGTATCCTTCATGCACGGTGGTGAGCAGGAGAGAGGACGGCGGGCAGGCACTGAGAATATCCCTGGAATCGTGGGATTCGGAAAAGCAGCAGAACTTGCTCAAATGGAGATAATTGATGAAGCCAAACGGCTGACTGACCTTCGGGGAAAGCTCATCACGGGGCTTTCGAATCGCATTGACGATGTTCAGCTGAACGGTCATCCCGAACAAAGACTACCCAACAATGTCAACATGAGCGTTGATTTCGTTGAAGGCGAGTCCATGCTCCTGAACCTGGACCTGGAAGGTATTTGTGCTTCTACCGGTTCTGCCTGCAGCTCGGGGAGTTTAGAGGCGTCCCACGTACTTCTGGCTATGGGTCTCTCACACGTACAGGCCCACGGCTCACTGCGGTTTACTCTGGGCGCATGGACCACCGAGGAGGAGATAGAGCGAGTTCTTGATGTTTTACCCGGAATCGTTTCCAAACTCAGAGCGATGTCACCCCTTATAAATAGCCGGAGATAGGAGAAAACAATGAGTGATGTGCAGTCAATGTACAGTGAAAAGGTAATGGAGCATTTCAGGGATCCGAAGAATGTCGGCGAAATGGAAAATCCGAGTGGTATAGGGCATGTCGGGAATCCTGTCTGTGGTGACATTATGGAACTCTATATCAAGGTTGAAGACGATGTTATCACCGACGCTAAGTTCAAGACATTCGGATGTGGCGCTGCCATTGCCACCAGTTCCATGGTCACCGAGCTAGTTAAAGGGAAAACCATAGAAGACGCGTTGAAAATATCCAACCGGGCGGTAGCCGAAGCTCTCGGCGGACTTCCTTCTATCAAAATGCATTGCTCGGTTTTAGCTGAGGAAGCACTTAAATCGGCTATCGATGACTATCTTGCTAAAAGTCACCAGAAGAATAAAGTTAGCCCCTGAAATGAGTTAAATGGGATGGAATCGGCATGAAAGAGATAGAAGTCAAAGGAGATCCGACAGTAGGTGAGATTATGAACGAACTCGGTCTTTCCTATGCCTCCTTTCTGATTGGGGTGAATAGACAGCTTCTCCATCCGGATGAGACGAATTATTGGATATTGAGAAAGGGTGACAAAGTATCGTTAATCCCTCTGATGGAGGGAGGGTGAGGTCAGCCAGGGTTCGGGTGACACTTTAGTACCTGTCATTCCTTTTTAGCATTGATTACGAAAACATGGCGGGCTGACTCGGACAGGAGACCGGAGAAGAAAGATATAAGCAATGGAAAAAGAGATAGAGAAGACCCCCGTATCACAGTTCACTAAAGAAGGTGGAAGCGAAATTGAGATCGCGGTTGCCAAAGAATTTCCACTCACCATCATCTTAAACGAAGTGGAATTGGTGACTTTACTCTGCACGCCAGCAAATCTGGATTATTTAGCTGTTGGTTTCCTCTTCGCTGAGGGGCTCGTCGCCAGTAAAGATGAAATCAAAAAGATAATGATTGATGATCGCAGAGGGGTGGTGCGAGTGACAACCCAGGAAGGTAAAGAGTTTGCACATGAACTTTTGTTTAAGCGGCTGATCACTTCAGCCTGTGGTAGAGGCGCAGCTTTTTACACTGCCGCCGATGCTCAGCAACCGACTAAAGTAGAATCGCGTATTAAAATATCTCCCGAAGAAGTTTTTTCTTTGGTAAAAGAATTCGATGAACGCTCCGAAATATATAAAGCTACCAATGGTGTTCACAGTGCTGCTCTATGTGACACCAAAAACATCCTGGTGTTCAGCAATGACCTGGGCAGACACAATGCCATTGATAAGGTATTTGGTGAATGTATTCTAAAGGGAATACCAACTGAAGACCGGCTGGTGATCACCAGCGGCCGAACTCCATCGGAAATGGTACTTAAGGTAGCTAAGGGGCAAATTCCCATACTTATCTCTGTGTCCGTTCCTACTGACTTAGGCATGAGGTTGGCTACGGATTTAGGCATAACCATTGTTGGCTTTGTTAGAGGCGAGAAGATGAATGTCTATACCGGCGGCTGGCGAATAGAGTGAGTTAATCTCCGATACGGTAGCAAAGACTAATCTATGTATTCAAATGGGTAATCGTGAATGTAAGGTACTGGCTGCTATGAGCGGTGGGGTAGACTCTTCCGTCGCTGTCGCTTTGCTGAAAGAGCAAGGTTACAAGGTCACCGGCGTGACCATGAAAATCTGGGACGGCGAAGCACTACCAAAGGAAGGATTTCGCCACGGATGTTATGGGCCTGAAGAGGAAAAGGATATTGATGACGCCCGCAACGTAGCCCAAAGCCTGGGTATCCCATTTCAGGTAATAGACCTTACCGAAGAATACCGAGCACGAGTCCTGGACTATTTTTGTCATGAATATTTATCGGGCAGAACTCCCAATCCCTGTGTCAGGTGTAATCAAAGAATTAAATTCAATGCTTTGGTAGAAAAGTCTCTCGACAGCGGCTTGGTTTTTGATTTCATTGCCAGCGGTCATTATGCTAAAGTAGAACTCAATGTCAGCCAGAACCGATATTTGCTAAAAAAGGCCAAAGATCTTAGCAAAGACCAGTCCTATTATCTGTCTTTTCTATCGCAGAAACAGCTCAGTCAGTTAATGCTTCCATTAAGTAACTATACCAAGGTTGAGGTCAGGAAAATGGCTGCCCATTTTGGACTTCAGGTGGTAGACAAACCGGATAGTCAGAACTTCATCTCCGGGGATTACTCCGCCATGATTAAGACCGAACCTAATCCTGGACAAATTCTGGACAATGAGGGAAACGTACTGGGGCAGCACCGCGGGATACAGTTCTATACTATTGGACAACATAAAGGTTTAGGATTATCGACACAGAAGCCATTATATGTTACGGCACTCGACCCTGAAAAAAATACTGTAAATGTGGGTACAAAAGAAGATACATATGGAGAAGAGTTTATTGTTTCTAATATTAATTGGATATCTATTCCCAAAATGAATCATACCATCACCGCAAAAGTAAAAATACGTTCTTCTCATAAAGAGGCTGAGGCAACAATAAGCTCAGTTGATAATGGAACCGTTAAAGTGAAGTTTAAAGAACGTCAAATGGCGATTACCCCTGGTCAGGTCGCGGTCTTCTATCAGGATGATGTTGTTTTAGCAGGTGGCATAATAGAGCAAGTCAGTTTATAACATACTATTGATGAGATATAAGCTCTGGTGAACGAATTCTCTTGAACTACTTCAGGAATCGGTAAATATTCCCGACAATGCCTATATAATTACGTACATAACCCGCTGAATGATTGGCTAAAATACTAACTACGCCCTGATTGTTCCTTTGGTCAACCTTCATTAATAGCAGGCAACATCGATATGTATACATCACATTGTCGGCACAATTCTATCTTCTTTGCCCAGCTTTCTTGTATTATACCTTCACAAACAGTTCCATTTATGAACCAACAAAGATGTCCAGCTTGAAATTCCCATGCAGGACAATTCTCTCTCCGTTCAGTATGGCATTTTTGTATCACCCAACATGGCAGGGTGTTTTCATCCAGGGACCTCTTCAGGGATACGAGAAACAGCAGTTGTCGTTCAGCACTTGCGGGGACGTTCCTCCACCCTTGTTCAAAGCTCTGTATAGCTTTAGGAGATACACATAGTAGACGCGCTAACTCTCCTTGTGTTTTTCCCAAAAAATGCCGAATTTGTGAAAATTCCTTACTATCCATATAATTCCCGCGCGTTATTTTAATAGAGTATACCATATGATATCACAGTAGGGTTGGATTAAAAGACCACAATGTGGTACTATATTTGCATTCAAATTTTCAAGAATATGATGATAGGAGGAAAGACATGGCAGGTAAGACTATCATTATCCTGGGGGGTGGTTTCGGTGGTCTGGTTGCAGCGCAGCAATTGCGTAGGTTGCTGCCGCCAGAGCACCGCGTAGTAGTGGTAGAGAGGCAGGACACCTTCTCTTTATGCGCTTTCAATATGAGGTTTATGATTGGGGAGATAAAAAACCAGCGGGAAGTAGAACGAGCACTTTCAGGACTGGCACGCAGAGGCATTGAATGGGTGCACGGCGAGGTGCAAGAAATAGACCCATCAGCGCGAAAGGTGAGTACTTCGTCCGGAACGCTTGAGGGAGACTATTTGATTATCGCTCTGGGTGCTGAAAAAAACGGGAATGACATACCCGGCTTTGCTGAATCAGCCTATAACCTGTACGAGGCTAATGAAGCCATTCTGGTTCACAAGTCCTTACAGGAGTTGGATACAGGGCGAGCCATCGTGCTCGTCTGCCGTAGTCCCTTTTCCTGTCCAGCGGCCCCTTATGAAGCTGCCTTTCAGATGGACTCAGCCTTCCGAAATAAGGGGAACCGACAGCAAGTGGAGGTAGCAGTCTACACCCCAGAATTGAAGCCTATGGCAGGCGCCGGCCCAGATACTGGCGATGCCCTCATTGGCATGTTGAAGGAGCGCGATATTAAATACTACCCGCAACAGAAGATTCAGAGGATAGAGAGTAAGGACCGTGAGATTATTTTTGAGGGAGGTAAGGCCTCCTTCGACTTGCTGGTGGGTATACCGCCCAATACCGCACCTAAAGTAGTGCGGGAAGCTGGCTTAACAGATAAAACAGGCTGGATTCCAGTTGAGATCGATACTCTGGAGACAAGTTTCCCTGGCGTTTTTGCCCTTGGTGATGTGACATCCATTAAACAGCCAAATCCTACGGATCTCTCTCTGCCCAAGGCGGGGGTATTTGCTGATGAGCAGAGTCGTGTGGTGGCGGCGAACATAGCGGCTGAAATCAGGGGAGAAAGCAAGCCCAAGAGGTTCGACGGTAAGGGATTCTGTTACATTGAGGTCGGCGACGGCCAGGCAGCATATGGTTCCGGGAACTTCTATGGCTACCCCGGCCCACGTGTGTATCTGGAACCTGCCTCCCACAAACTCCATGAAGAACGGAAAAGGCTTGAACTGGATCAGTTAGAAGAGTTAGTGTGAGTACGGAGGATGTTCACAGACGCTTCAACGAGATCAGGTCTGCTGCATTGAAAATGACCTGGGAAATAACTCCGTGAAATTTAATAGGGAAAGAGAGTAAATAGAAGGAGGTCAAACTTGTCGACAAATAATATACAACTCTATACGAGATATCCGCTGCTAAGTATCTTCACGTATAATGGAACAACGATTATTCATTACTTGCTGGGCGGTATTGGCATAAGCCTTGGCTATGATTCTCTGATAGGGTATATACTGGGCCCACTATATTTTGCGGTCTCCTTTGCCGAGATGTATATACATATGCCACTAAAGGTATGCCCCAATTGCGTCTACTATAAATTAGAAAATTCCATTTGCATATCGGGATTGAATGTGGTGTCAAGGAAGATAGCAAAGGCAGGAGATATTAAGGACTTCCCAAATCGTTCAAAGGGTGCGTTCTGTCCCAATAATCTCTATATAGCCAGTTTAGTTATACCTATTATTGCGATGATACCTGCATTAATCTTGAGCTTTTCTTTTATTGTATTATCTATCCTTATTATCGTGGTCGGACTGCTTGTATTTCGTTTCTTTGTAATATTCCCGAAAATATCTTGCGTTCGTTGTCGAGCTAAGAATATATGTCCGCAAGCTCAATCTATGTTTAAGGAACAGGCAGTTACTAGTGGATAGTCCCTAGCTCAATGACTTCAAGCTACAGCTGCTTCGGTGAAATAATTATAGTCCAAGTGAACTGATATTCCGGAGTTTGTTCAATGGTATCAACACGCTAGTTTGAATGATCTCGCTCAAATATCAACCCCTAACTCTATGAGTAATTCTCGTACGAGTTTACCGAATTCAGGGTCTGAGATTATCCCCTGACGCCGGGGGCGTGGTAAATCGATCTTCAATTCACGTTTGATTTTCCCCGGGCGGGCGCTTGATACGATCACCCTGTCGGCAAGATAGACGGCTTCTTCAACATCATGGGTGATGAACAGCACTGTCCGCCCGAATTCCTGCCAAACACTTAATAACCAATTTTGAAGCTCTTTGCGAGTCAGGGCGTCTAACGCGCCGAATGGTTCATCAAGGAGGAGGGTAGACCGTCCCATGAGCCAGGTTCTCAGGAGGGCGGCACGCTGGCGCATCCCCCCGGAAAGCGCCGAGGGATATTCGTTCTCAAAAGATTCCAATCCAAAGTGAGGGAGAATCTCAAAGGCTTTCCGTCGTGATTCTCTTCTGGAGATGCCCTGGATTTCCATCGGGATAATAACATTATCCAATACACTTCGCCAGGGGAGAAGTAAGTCATGCTGTGGCATATAGCCTACCATACCCGCACGATTTTCCGGCTTTTTGCCATCTATAAGTATTTCACCCTCATCGGGTTCTAGTAGCCCAACACAGAGATTAAACAGCGTGCTTTTTCCGCTTCCGCTTGCCCCAATGATGGTGACGAACTCGCCGGGCATAACCTTGAAAGAGACGTCTTCTAGTGCCGGGACAGCATGGTCAGTCCCCGAGAAGGTTTTACTGACATGTCTCAATTCGATGCGTGGTGTGGTCATAAAATTCATTCCTACTGGTGACAATCCTTCAGCTATATTTTAAATCTCAGGAGGGATACGGTGTTATACTTTAAGGTAAAAACTCGTTGGTGAAGGCATCAGAGGCAGAGATGGGGGCCGACAGAATGCCGTGTTCAACCATCCAGTCGGTGTAGTCCTGCCAGACGCTTTCTTTCTGTTCACCCCAACGAGGAGCATCAGCTTGATAGTATACCGAAAGCCAATCCTGACTTGCTTTAACTAGGTCGGTATCGAGTTCAGGCACGGCGACAAGCAACAACTCGGCGGCCTCACCCGGATTTTCTATTGCGAAATCATAACCGCGTGAAAGAGCTTGCATCAAGGATTTGACGATGTTGGGTTTATTGTTGATGGTATCTTCACTGGCGATCACCACCGGGGTATAGTAGTCGGGAATGCAATTAAAGTAGTCTTCCATCATCACCACATTGAGATCAACGCCCTGTTGTTGTGCCTGAAAACCCTGCCATCCGTAAAATATCCATGCCATATCGATCTGATCTTCGGCAATCAAAGCCAATGGGTCAGCCCAACCTGTATTCACAATCTCAAGTTGGCTGAAGTCGCCGCCGGCGCATTCCATCAGGACTTTAAGCGTGGGCTCCTCAAACGGAGTGCCGAATGATCCATAAAGTAGA
>Ga0255053_10001577_pt1 | contig 12512 bp, 12 predicted proteins | sample JV7_2_22_MG_FD_188635 | JGI IMG/M metagenome (GOLD analysis project Ga0255053, IMG submission 188635) | Seawater microbial communities from Jervis Inlet, British Columbia, Canada - JV7_2_22 | ecosystem: Environmental > Aquatic > Marine > Inlet | place: Canada: British Columbia | collected...
CACCGAAAATCGTCGTTGACAGTTCAACGATATCGGCCGAAGTGTCGGCAGAAATTCGACAGCGTCTGGCCGCGCGTGGAACGGAATTTATTGCCGCGCCGGTCAGCGGTAATGGCAAATGTGTCAAAGCCGGCAAGCTCAGTATCGTGGCGTCGGGCACCGAAGAAGTGTACGAGAAGGTACGACCATTCCTCGACGTGATCGGCGGCCTCGGCGTCAGCTATGTAGGTGAGGGCGAACTCTCGCGCATCGTCAAAATTTGCCACAACGTCTTTCTTGGCGTCGTCACCCAGTCGCTGTCCGAGCTGACGATACTCGCACAGAAAGCCGGTGTGCCGCGTCATTCCTTTCTCGACTTCATGAACAAGAGTGTCATGGGGTCGGTGTTCAGCCGATACAAAACTCCCGGTTGGGTCAATCTCGACTGGTCGGTCACTTTCACGCCGGAGCTAATGCGCAAAGACATGGATTTAGGACTAGGGCTCGGCCGCAAGCACGAGGTTCCGATGCCGACGGCCGGAGTCGCCAGGGATGTCATGCAAGCCTCGATGGGCCGCGGCAATCGCGAGACCGTTGATTTCAGTATCGTGCTTGATTACATGGCACAGAGTTCGGGCGTGAAGCTCGAGCCAGAGAATATTGACGTAGCAACCGGTCTCGAGACAGACTGAGCCCGAAGATTGTACGAGATCGCCCGTGTCCGTTGACAAAAATGCACCGAAACACAATATGCGAAAAATACCGATGGTGACACTTCGTAAGAATCAATGGCTGTCCGGATTATGGCTGGATCTCGTTGCGCCTGACTGGCTCTTCCTTCGAGCCATAGCCCACTATGGCTCTCGGTCCAGAGCGGCGTCAGTCACAACGATCTCACGCCCACAATCTCGGACTCTCGTGCAGTCTTCGGGCTAGCCGTTATGCCGACCTATATTTACGAAACGATACCGAACGATGCTACCGAGAAGCCGCGGCGTTTCGAAGCCTTTCAGGGAATGAACGACCAGGCGCTGACGCACGATCCCGAAAGCGGGACACCGGTTCGCAAAATTATTACGGGCGGTATCGGTGTGAAACTCGGCGTCCTGAAACGCAGTACGGTTGTTGACAAGAAAAGTCCGGCTGCGACCGCCTGCGGCTGCGCGACCGGTCGGCCACACCGCCACTAGACGGACAAGAACCTACATGTTGTCTTCGGCGACAACCGCGCTGGCTGGCGCGGATCCTCGGAACTCATCCGCACTCATATTGACGTGCAAAGTGAAATACTCATCCTTCAGTTTGCAATCCGTGCAGTAGAGTGAAAATTCACCCTCGGTATCAGGTGCTTTCCATTCGATGCTGCCGGTGCTGCGACCCGGTATCCTGATTTCATCGAATCCCATGTTGTCGCTCTTGAAGGTATGCGGCGTAACGCTGGAATTCTTGATGACCAGCTGCACACCGGTGCCGGGTCTCGTACTGAATTCGGCCGGCAGGAAACGCCCGCGTTTCGCCAGCGTGCGTGCAACCTGCATCGTTCCGAGATAACCAATGTAGGCCGCTACGGCTTTGACTTCCTCGTCCGTGATCGTATTCCTGATGATGACCATTTCATTGGTTGCATCGATCATTGCACGAATTGTTTCTTCCGATGCGCCACGAATAAATGGGCCGACGCCGAGGTCCCCCTCGGCGTACTCGCCATGGCAGGTCTTGCAACCGACGCCGGCTATGGTGCTGAATACCCTCGCGCCGTCGGCACGCAGATCCTGATTTTCGGCCAAGGCCGGGCCGGCCGACAGCAGCGCCAGAACGGCAAGGGATGGGGCAATCTTCATGGTCCCTACTTCCTTGTATTTTCTACTAAAATTCGCCGGCAACGATTTTTCTCTTAATTTCCAGCGCACTTCCGTGTAGACCGTTCATGTCCGACAAGTTCTCTCCGGGCGCATTCCAGCCATCCGGGTAGGACACGAAAGCGCCTGAGTGCGTGCTGCCGCCGTTCGGCAGGGGAATCCGTGCAGTGACTTCTTTAAGATCCAGATCGAAAACGACAATTTCGAAACTGGCGTTGCAGCTTATCCACATTTCATTGGCTTCAGGATCGGGATGAAGCGTGCCGTGGTCGCCACGAATGCAGCCCGTGTAAAACTGATTCATCGCCCGCGCACCGGGTACTTCCATTGTCGAGGTGTCGACCATGCCCAGCATCTTGCCGCGATTGTGCGACTCTTCGCCTTTGCCGATCGTATAGATATAACGGTCGTCCCAGCCGAAGTGGTTGCCGTAAGGACCATCGACGCCCGCGCGTTGCTCGGTGACGATTTCCTGCTCCTCAAGATCCAGCTTCATGATGATGCTGTTGCGTGAACCGGTGATGTAGGCATGTTTTTGATCGGTGGTGAAGTTCACCCAGACTGGTGCACTGTCGGGAACCTTGATCCATTTCTTGACCGTCCAGTTTTCCGGATCGACGATCCAGATCGGATTGTCAACCAGGTGCTTGCGCATTTCGAAATCACGATATCGGCCGGTGCCAATGATCATGTCGCCGTTGGGCGATGCGAAATACAAATAGCCTTCGCTGCCTTGTTGCTGGTGCGAAATGCTGCCGGCGGCGCGGTTTTCATCTCCCGGATCGAGTACAAACATCGGTTGTGACCAGCCATACAGGATGACGCGCTGTTCACCGCCTGGGGTGACGTAGGACTTGGCATGATGTGCCTGTCCCTGCAGCTGAATAACTTTATCGATCTTCAGCGTCCTGGCATTGATGACCAGGTAACGACCGGCACTCTCTCCCATCGTCATGAAAGACCCTTCGCCCGTCGGCAGATAGATCCACTTGCCGTCGGGCGACACGCCCAGACCGTGCGGCTCGAAAACGTTCTTCCAGCCCCAGTCGAGCACGTCATACGTCTGACTGGTGACGACCTCTCGCGTATCGGCGTCGATGATTGCGAGTCCAGGCAGTGTCACGCCGCTCAGAAGCCCCCCGTAGCCCGGGCCTTCCGTCGTTATGAAGACCAGCGGATGTTCCCTGGAATCCCAGGCATCGGGACCGCTCGAGTCAAAGCTGTACTCCAATGAGACGCCGACCTGATCTGTCCACTTGTTTTCCCACGCTTTCTTCTGTTTCGCGGTGGCAGGTTTCGGCGGTTTGGCCTCTGCTTCGGTCCAGTTCATGCAAAGAAATGCGACAGAAACGGCGACTAGCGCGAACTTGGTTTGCGACAGCAGGGAATTCATTGTTGAAGACTCCTTATATAGAAGGTCTCGTTGTGGATGAATCGTATTGACTCGGCTCGTGCCGGAGGATTCCCATTTTGCATTAATGGGTCGCTGCATCCGTCCGGATTCGAGCGAGTATATATGTGACAAAGTAGCGATGCGACCGTGTGCGCTGGCCATGCGCCTGATTGCAGCAGCTAGCTTGACCATTGTACGACGGATAGGGCACCATCATGCAAACGTTTGCTTAAAGGCATCTATCGGTGGACCCCGCCTCAATCGGCCTGATGCCAGCCATCATCATCCTGGTCACGATCGCATTAGGCGCGACCTTGAAGGGGATCACCGGGCTGGGATTGCCAATATTCGCCATTCCGGCGCTCGCAATGTTCGTGCCTGTCGACGTGGCCGTCATAATCATGGCGTTACCGAGCCTCGTGGCAAATTCGTGGCTGATCATCGTGCACCGGGAACACTTGCCACAGATGCGGGCCCATCGCGCCTTCCTGGCCCTTGGCTTTGTTGGCGCGCTGGTCGGTACCTGGTTTCTGGCGAATCTCGATGATGCCATTTTGCGTATCCTGCTTGCGAGCTGGCTCGGACTCTACCTGATTCAGCATTTCACAGGCATCGGAAAATCCGGAATGTTCGGCGGCAAAGCCGGTCTCGACGGCCCGCTGGGATTCGCCGCAGGGACCTTTCAGGGCGCCACAGGAATATCGGCACCCGTGATCGCACCTTATTACCATGCCCATGGCCTGACACTGTCCGCTTACGCATTCGCCGTGGCCAGCACATTTGCGTTATTGTCCGCAGGGCAGATTGCGGCGATGGCGTCAGTCGATTTGCTGACTCCGGCACTGTTCGGCTACAGCGTTCTTGCAACGTTCACAACCATGCTTTTTCTGCCGGTCGGCGTCAGATTCGCCAAAAAACTCACACGGAAGGCCTTTGATCGCGGTCTTCCGGTACTTTTTGTCCTAATCGAGGTCAAATTGATTTACGACATCGTCAGCCGATCAGCGATTGCAAGGGGATGAACCATGGCTACATTCGATATCAACGGGAAAAAAATCGACGTCAATGCGGAGCCGACGGCTCCATTGCTCTGGGTGATTCGTGAACACCTGAAGCTTACCGGCACGAAGTTCGGCTGCGGCATCGGCCAGTGTGGTACCTGCACCGTACACATTGACGGCGAATCTGCTTTCTCCTGTTTGACGCCCGTCGCTGCGGTTGAGGGTAAAAGCATAACGACGATCGAAGGACTCTCTCCGGATTCGAGCCACCCTCTTCAGAAAGCCTGGATTGCAGAAGAAGTGCCGCAGTGCGGCTACTGTCAGTCGGGTCAGATCATGCGCGCGGCGACATTGCTGGCGGAAAACAAGAATCCATCCCGCGATGAGATTGTAGAGCACATGAATTCGAACCTGTGCCGCTGCGGAACCTACTCCCGCATCGTCAAAGCCGTGCAGCGCGCGGCACGGGAGGTGTGACATGACGAAGCTCCGACAGGGCCCCCCGCATCTGGACCGCCGAGAATTCATCAAATCGACGGCAGGCATTACTTTCGCAATCAGTGCGACTGGATTTATTTCCGCCTGCACCGAAGGCGAACCCGTTGCCGAAAGCCCGCCTGCCGATCCGCTTGCGCCGAATATCTGGGTAACCATCTATCCTGACGATCGCATCCAGATCATGTATGCCGGCACCGAGATGGGGCAGGGCTCAATGACTGCGACACCGCTAATCCTTGCCGAGCATCTCGATGCCGATTGGGACAATGTCGATGTTGAAACTGTGGCGGTTCACGACACGGCGTTTGGCAATTTCGTATTCGCCAACATGCTTTATACGGCCGGCAGCACAAATGTCTTTGCCTATTTTAAAAAGATGCAGATCGCCGGCACACAGGCCCGCAAGATGCTGGTCGCTGCTGCGGCCTCACAACTCGGTGTCGCCGAGGAAGAGCTGACTACCGAGCTCAGCAATGTTGTTCATGCGGCTTCCGGCCGGAAACTATCGTATGGCGAGATAGTGTCAGGGGGTCAATTCCCGGCCGAAATCCCCGAGGTGGACGAGAGCGAGTTCAAGCGTCCTGCTGACTATCGTTATCTCGGCACGGACGTCATGCGAATCGATGTTCCGAGCAAGGTAAACGGTACGGCGGAATACGGCATCGACGTGCAGGTGCCCGGAATGCTCTTCGCGGCAATTCGTCGTACTCCTGTCGAGGGTGAGCGTCCCGTCGAAGTCGATGATTCCGAAACGCTGAAAGTTGCCGGAGTCACCAACGTTGTGACACTGCCCAACGGGGTCGCCGTTGTCGGTGAAACGGTCGAAGCCACCCGGACGGGCAAGGACAAACTCAAGATCATCTGGTCCGAGGAGTCTCGTTTTCGTAAGGCGAACACAGCGGAGCAGTTGCAGGAATATGGTGTTGCTGCCGAGGATCTCTCGATTTCCGGAACGCCATGGGCCGAAACCGGCGACGTTATTGAAGCCCTTGCGGGAGCGGACGAAGTTGTCTCGGCGACCTACACGACCGAACCTGTTTATCACGCCCAGATGGAACCGTTGAACGCGACGGCTTCCGTTAGCGAAGACGGCAAGTCTGCGGAAATCTGGGTTGGCACCCAGACGCAGTCGTTGTCCATTCTCGGTGCGGCGCAAGCGCTGGAAACGTCGCCTGATAAAATCACCTTACACCCACTGACCATGGGTGGTGGCTATGGGCGACGCAGCCCGTTGCGGCAGCAGTACATCGACGACGCACTGTTCGTATCACTCGCAGTAAAGAAACCGGTTAAGGTGATCTGGAGTCGCGAGGACGATATTGAGGCCGGCAAATTTCGGACGGCGGCAACGCAACACATGCGAGGTGCATTCGATGCCGAGGGCAGACTCGTCGCGGTGCACCACCGCGTTGCAGCGCCGACGATTCTCGAAACGATGAACCCGATGCGCTGGGAAGCCGCAAATGGCAAGGACGTCATTACGATGCTTGGTTCGGAAAACACGACTTATGACATTCCGAATCATATGGCCGAGCATGTACTTACGGACCGCGGCTCACGCGTATTGGCGTGGCGTGGTGTTGGCACGAGCTATAACAAATTCGCGATGGAATCGTTCATCGATGAGCTCGCAAAAAGTCGTGGCGCCGATCCGTTCGAGTTCCGCATGCAGCTCTGCCACAAGAACCCAAGGATGCAGAACGTATTGCAAAACGTTGCCGACATGGCAGAGTGGACAAGACCACGAGAGGGCAGGATGCTCGGACTGGCAGTATCCGGTTATCACCGTTCCCTGTCCGCCGGTATCGTCGAAATATCGATCGATGACGGGCAATTGCAGGTACACAAATTCTGGGCGGTCGGCGACCCGGGCTTTGTCGTTTCGCCGTCAAACTCGGAAGCGCAGGTCGAGGGCAATATTGTCATGGGCCTGAGCGCAGCACTGAAGGAACGCATCACGATCGAGAACGGCCGCGTCAAGCAAAGCAACTTCCACGACTATCCGATCATCCGTATGGCCGAGTTGCCGGAAATCGAGACCAAAGTTCTGTCAACCGAGTATCCAGCTACCGGTGTGGGGGAACTGGGTCTTGCCATGGTCGGTCCGGCGATCGCCAACGCGATTGCAACGTTAACGGGAGTGCGTATTCGCCATTTGCCGCTCACACCCGATGTCGTTAGTGCAGCGATCGGGTCCGGGACGGGTTGACCTGAGTCGTTCCTGCACTGTGGCACAATTGTAGGGTGAAGCTTTATCCGGGGGACTGAGATGTCCGAGCACAAATTTATCATCGCGCCACACATGAGGCTGCACGAATGGGTCGCCGTGGAGAAGAGCTATTTCGAAGAAGAAGGCCTCGAATACGAGTTTTCTGAACAACTGCATTCCAAAGACGGCAAGATTCACGATCTGGGCAATAAGGTCGGTGCTTTTCAGACATTCGAACAGGGGCGATCCTGCAATGTGAGCAGCGCCTGCCACTGGACGATCAACGTTGCGGCGGCGAGCGGCCACGGCAAACTTTTTCGCGATGCTTATTCGGTTGCACCGGCCGGCATATTCGTTGCCCCCGATTCAGACATCACGACGCCGGCAGATCTGGCCAAAGTGCCCATTTCGGTCGGTTATCAGTCTGGCAGTCATTACTCGACGATCCAGGTACTCGAGCAATGGCTAAAGCCCGAGGAGATATCACTAAGCTTCAATGACGGATTGCTCTTCAGGCGCCTGGAGAAGCTGGTCGACGGCGAGATTCCTGCAGTCAATCTATTTAGCGGTCCCTTGTATGTTGCCGAGCAACTCGGCTTCAGAAAAATCTGCGAATGTACATTCATGATGGCTGGCATGGTCAATGGCGACCCTGATGTGGACGACGTAAGGAAATACTACAAAGCCCTCCAACGCGCACAACGCGACATCGATCTGCGGCCCGAGCTGTACACACATTATTACCTGAAGGAACTTCCCGAGCGGTTTCACGATCGTATCGACACCGGCCGCATGGGGCCTGGCGAACGCATCGTCTTCGAGCCATACACCCGCGAGGTGTTCGACGAGTCTCGTGAATGGGTTGCAGCGCACGATATCTTCCCCGACGGCAACCTTGGTAGCGGTAACTACAGCGAAGCTACGATCTCGACCCTATCCTGATCAGTGGCTAGTCGAGAAGGCCGGACTCCGCCATGAGATTCCGAGACATATCGGACCTGTTGATTCTGTCCGCCCTGTGGGGCGCCTCGTTTCTCTTTATGCGCATCGCCGTGCCGGAGTTCGGCCCCGTCGTGCTGGCCGAGCTACGGTTGCTTGTCGCCAGTCTCGTCCTGTTGCCGATCATTCTGCTGCGTTCAGGCGCCGGCGAGCTAAAGATACACTGGAAGAAACTGGCCACTGTAGGAACGGTGAATTCGGCAATACCATTCATTCTATTGCCGTACTCAACGATTTACCTGACCGGCGGTTTTGCCGCAATTCTCAATGCCACAGCGCCGCTCTTCGCAGCGCTGATCGCCTGGGTCTGGTTATCGGATCGATTGAATGTGAGTCGCGTCACCGGTTTCTTTATCGGATTCGCTGGCGTGACCGTACTCGTCTGGAACAAGGCGAGTCTTGATCTGAGTGGCGTTTCGCTTGCGATTCTCGCCGCTATCGTGGCATCGATTTTCTATGGCATCGGTGCAAATCTGACGAAGAAAAAGTTGCAAGGCGTCAGTCCTCTCGCCATCGCCACCGGAAGTCAGCTCGGTGCGGCAGTTGTGCTCTTGCCAGGCGCCGTAGCGCTCTGGCCTGCCGGTCCGGTATCGATTCAGGCGTGGGCGGCAATCATAACAATGGGAATCTTCAGCACCGGATTCGCATACATTATTTACTTTCGTCTGATCGCGAACGTCGGCCCTGTCAGCGCAATCACCGTTACCTACCTGGTACCGGGATTTGCCGTGTTCTGGGGCGCGCTAGTGCTCGACGAGGTCGTGACCACGACAATGATCATCGGCTGCGCGATCATCTTTGCCGGCACGGCACTTGCAACCGGGCTCCTGCCACGGAGCAGGAAAAGAAGGTGACCTCATTGTTCGACAAGCTCAGAGAACTAAACCTGCCCGTTGGGGACTTCGCCATATTCGGTAGTGGCCCTCTGATCGTGCGTGGGATTATCCCAGCCTCAAACGACCTCGATATCTTGTGTCGGGGTGGCGCTTGGGAATCAGTCAAAGCGATCGGTGCGCTCGAGTATTTGCGCGACTACGACCTGGCCGTCGTTACGATGTATGAAGGTAGCCTGACCTTCGGCGAAAAATGGGGAATTGGTGAGTTCGATACCGATGAGCTTATCGACAGCGCCGAGGAAATTGACGGCCTTCCATTCGTTCGCCTGGAGCACGTTGCGAGCTACAAGAAAATCAGCAAAAGACCGAAAGACCTGGAACACCTCCAGGCGCTAAAGGCAAACCAGTTGGATTTTTGAATTTTTCCAACTCGACCCCTATCATTTCCGCTCGGCCATCAGCATCATGCAGTTTCAGAATTTACTCGTTGAGGTTTTTTCCGTGATGCTACATTCAATCTTGCATAAGACATCACTTTTCCTGGGAATCGTCGTCGTCCTGGGGGCTTGCTCCTCGGCTCCACAGATCACCAGGACTCAGGAATTCACAGAGTCTGCAGAAGCGCCTTACCGAAAAACCCTGGTCATTGCTCTATTTTCATCATTTGATACGCGGCGGTATTTCGAAGATGAGGTGGTCAAGCAATTGTCCGAACTCGGCACAGATGCGGTCGCCAGTACCTCGATGATGAACACGAAGACTCCGGTGACCCGGGAGACCTTTTTGGCGATGGTGGAAAAGATCGATGCCGATGCGGTAATTGTTACTCAGTTGGTGAGCCTCGAATCTCAGGGGAAGTTGAAAGACATGAATCCTCAGGCGACTTATAACTTCAGGCCGACCTATTACTACAATGTCTGGAGTGTCGATCTGGAGGAGTACGTCGAACCGCAGGCCCTGGAGTTAAAGCACTCGCTTGTGCTGGCGACTCAGCTCTACTCAGTCGGCAAGAAGGAATCGGTTTGGGCGATAGAGTCAAAGTCCAAGGTTGTCCAGAATGTTGATCAGTTGTCAGGCGACTTCTCAGTCATTCGGGCTGAATCGTCAGCGATCGCAACACACCTGTTAAGCGATGGACTGATCGCTCGATAATATTGAATTCGCGTTTTTGATCATTTGAAATGTTCGGACGATCAACTGCTTTGATAAATGCGCAGGGCGCGATCCTGGTTTTTGCAGTGGCCTTCATCGTGCACTTCGACAATCTGGACAATGCGCTTCTTGGCTGGGACAGCTATGCGACGATCATCGCGAGCCGGATCGAATCCTGGGCGGATTTGTGGGGCACCTTTTCAGAGGTAATGATGGATGGCCGACTTGCGTTCGGCGATTTCTACCGCCCGATTGGTAATCTGTTCATCGCATTCGACCATGCTATCTGGGGCCTCGATCCCTTCGGCTACCAGCTGAGCAATCTGGTCCTGTGGTCCTTGTCGGCCTCGCTCCTTTTTGTGCTCGCCAGGCGGCTCCTGGGCGAGGGTGCATTTCTGGGCCCCATTGTTGCGGTAGTCTTCTATATGCTGCATCCGGCAGTTTTGTCGATTCTTTCCATCGCGGCACGCCGAACGGAGACTTTGCAAATCGTCTTCATTCTCCTGACGCTCGTGTCTCTTCCGGTCTCCGAAGGTGAACGAAGTACCCCGCGATATATGCTCGCGGGACTTTTTGCCGCGTTGGCCGTCGGCTCGAAAGAGACTGGCATCATCGTTCTCCCTTTGGCACTTGTTCACCAGTTCCTGATGATCGACCGCGCCACTATTTTTGCTCGAGCGGTAAGCGCCGTCCGAACTGTCGTTCCGGCGGGCATTCTGATCGCAGGATTACTGGGCGCACGCTTCGCCGTCCTTGGCGGCATGGGTGGCTATCGCCAGGAGGCTTCAATGAGTTTTGTCGAGCGCCTGGTGACTTTCTTCGCCAGCTATCTCCAGACTGTCGCCGTGACCGGTGTGCCCGGTCTCTCATCGGCCGCTGGACTTTATTTCGCTGCGGTTCTTCTAGCGCTCGTCCTGGTGGGGATCTGTTTGTTTCTCACGAGCCGGAGCTGGAGCCAGGATCAGCGTCGGCGGATTTTCAGCCTGGGCGCGGTGGGCGTCATCTGGCTCCTGGTTCAGGTCGGTCTGGCCTGCATGTCGTTTCAATTCTCTGCCAGGTACGTGGTCGGAATGGTGGCTGGCCTTGCGCTCGTGCTCGCGGCACTCGTAGAGGGTTTGCGGATCATGCAAACGACTCGCCCGGTACAGGTGCTTGCGGCAATATTGATTGTCGCGGCGGTAACGCCGGCTCTCGCGGGCTCCACACTCTGGTACGACTATCCCGGACTCGCCGAAGCTTCACGGATTCAAAAGAGCGAGTTGAGTGCCCTCGAAGGTGAGATTCGCTCACGCCCTCCGCAGCGTCCAATGGCGATCGCGGTGCGACGGCAAGTGGGCATCACGGATAAGGCGGTCGATCATGCCTGGATGCTCTCTCCGTGGGGCCTGCAGGCCTGGCTCGAAATGTCATTTCCGGATACGCCGCTCCAGGTCCAGTTGAATACCAACAGGCGGTCGCGGACGCATTGGAACCTGGTACTGGTCCCGGAAGAACCGGACGATCCATGATCACTTAAAAATACCGATAGAACTTCTCGTCTGCCAGATCCAGGATTTCCTTGTCGCCGCGGCTGTCGCCATAGGCATATACATAGTCGATCGCCGAAAAGTCGAAGCGGTCCTTTAAACGCCTCACCTTTTCAATCCCATAACAATTCAGGGTTCGAAATCGACCAGTGAGTATCTCGTCTATTTCCTCGATTTCAGTCGAGATCAGATCGACTCCCCGAGCATCGCACCAAAAGTCCAGCCAGCACTTTATCGACGCCGATACAACCACTACCGTGTGCTCTTGTTTCTTATGCCAGGCAATTCTTTGCAGGGCTTCCGGGCGAACGATTGCGCCAATTTCCGAGGTCGAATACCTTTCAGCCAGTGCACTGAATTTCTCGGTAGTCCATCCTCCGAAAAAGTGTGCGAATACTCTTTGTTTGGCGATATTATTTGGTACGAAGCCCAGGACGTATCCGAGCAGAACCGGGCTGAGCAAAATTAGCCCACGATAGAAGACGGGTTTCTTGACAGCATATTGCAAAAAGTGTCGAAAGCTGTCTCTATTCGTTATCGTTCCATCGAAATCAAAAATTGCGAGTACCATCGACCGACTTATATCGATGTCTTCTTGAAAATGAACTCTGGAATAGTCCTGACTAGCAACATGATCCAGCGCCAGAGCCAGTGCACGTATATAACGTTTCGATTTCCCTTATGAGCTTTGATAATTGCCTTCGCCACGTCATCCGGCTGAACGGTCAGCGCGCCGGGCAGATCCATGCCTTCCGTCATCCTGGTGTTTACGAAGCCGGGTTTGACCGTCAATACTTTTACATTCGGCCTCGATAGTCTGTTTCTCAGGCCTGATAGATACGCTGATAATGCCGCTTTGGATGAACCATAAATATAATTGCTCTTCCTTCCCCGATCCCCGGAAACCGATAAAATGCCAGCTATGAAGCCGCTTCCCCGTGATTCAAGGTCATCGGCAACGACATTAAGAAAGCTGACGATGCCGGTGTAGTTCGTATCAATAATCTTCTCGGTTTCAGAAAAATCTGCTTGCGCTGAATCCTGGTTTCCGAGGTATCCA
>Ga0255053_10001579_pt1 | contig 12495 bp, 13 predicted proteins | sample JV7_2_22_MG_FD_188635 | JGI IMG/M metagenome (GOLD analysis project Ga0255053, IMG submission 188635) | Seawater microbial communities from Jervis Inlet, British Columbia, Canada - JV7_2_22 | ecosystem: Environmental > Aquatic > Marine > Inlet | place: Canada: British Columbia | collected...
AGGACTTCTTCGGCGGAAGCAAGCTGTCGCAGAATCCGCTCATCGGCTTCAAGCTGCACTTCATCCGCACGCTGGGGCGACGGGCCTGGATCGGGATCGACGGCGGTTACGGCGCAGGCGGTCGCACCCAAGTGGACGGCATCGAGCTGGAGACGCTGATATCGACATTCCGCTTCGGCGCAACGGGTGCCTGGCGGGTGGCCGCCCACCATACATTGAGACTGATCCTGGCTTCGGGCGCGCGCGTCCAGCGAGGGCCGGATTTCGACGCCGTTTCGTTGCTGTATCAGTATCGCTGGGGAGGATTGTGAGGCCCTAGGACTGCTCGAGGGCGCTCTCGATGGCCGCCCGCTGCTTCGCACTCAGATCGGCCAACCGCAGCGCCGCCCTGGCGAGTTCCCTGTACAGCTCGGCGGCTTCCGCAGGAAGCGACTCCAGGTGCCGCTGGATCGTGTCCAGGTCGGCTCGCACGATGGGTCCCGTGAGCGCGCGCTCCGGGCCCACGCCAAGGGCGTTCTCCAGTGATACCCTCATCAGCGGCCCGAGCGCCTCACGCGCCTCAGTGGCGCTGAGACCCGCTTTCTCCAGCAGGCCTTCCGCAACTCCCTCGAGCGTTACGAGGTAATTGGAAGCGAATACTGCGGCTGCGTGGTACAGCGCCTTCTTGTCCGCGGCGATCGGCACGGGCGTGAGCCCGATCGAGCGTGCCAGCTCGGCGGCCGTGATCACCGCTTCCTTGCCCCCACTCACGCCGGCCACGGCGCCGCGCAGACGCTCCGCGGCGTCGGCCGGACTGGCCAGCGTCTGGAATGGGTGCAGCGAGCCGAGCGCGGCCCCGCTGTCCGCCAGCGGCACCAGCGCCTCGTCGCCGAGAACACCGGAGAGGTGCAGCACCGTGTGCCCGGCACCGATCTCCCCGGTTGCGGCCAGCCGCTGCGCTACGGACGCGACCGCGTCGTCGGGTACGGCGAGCAAGATGACTTCCACCGCGGCGAGCCACGGCGGCGCATCACCCCAGGTGTAGGAGAACGGGAGCGACAGCTCGTGCTGTCGTCGGCCGTGAAGAGAGACAGCGTGGCCGGCTCGGGAGAGCGCGAGGCCGAGCGCAACCCCGGCGCGGCCCGACCCCACGATCCCGACGGAGCTCACGGAGTGCGGCTCACCTCCGCCTGGCTCTCGGCCAGCGCCAGGAGCTCCGGTACGCTGCGCGCCTCGCGCAGCAGCTCGAGCGCCTTCTGGATCTGCGAGTCAGCCTCCATGCGGCGGCGCGACTCCGACTCGCGTCCGAACACGTAGCGCTGCACCTCGTAGGCCAGCTCCTGATCCACGAGCAGCCGCGCGCCGCGGAACAGCTCATCGGAAATCTCCACCTCGCGCTCGCGCAGCCGCCGGTAGAACTCCGCACGCATCGCGTCGGTCACTTCGAACCGGGGATCGGTGATCCCGCCAACGGCCTTGAACTCGAGCGCGTAGCTCGTCTTCACGTCGCGATACACCGGCAGCTGGGCGCCGAGCGCCCGGAAGAACTCCTGCTCGACCGTGGTCAGCGTGTCGGGCGAGACCACGAGGTCAGGCCTGATTCCGCCGCCGCCGATCAGCTCACGGCCGCCGTCGGAGAAGTAGACCTGGCTCGAATCGACCGCGGCGACGGCGACCGCCTCTGCGGAGTCTGCCACCTGCCCGGCGATGATCGCGTCGGCCGCGGCGCGGTCGCGCACGCGTTGGATGGTCCGTCCGCTCGGAGTGTACCAACGCGCCGTGGTGAGACGCAGCGCCTGCATTTCGCCGAGGCGGAAGACCGTCTGCACCAGACCCTTGCCGAAGGTCGGCGTGCCGATGATCAGCGCCCGGTCATGGTCCTGCCACGCGCCCGCGATGATCTCGGACGCGCTCGCCGTGCCGCCGTCGACCAGCACCACGACCGGCAGGTCGGGCCAGCGCTGACGGTGGCGCGCCGTGTAGAGATCCGACATGCCGCGCGCCCTGCCGCGTGTGGAGACAACGTCCTGGCCCGGATCCAGGAACAGGTCCGAGACGTCCACTCCGGCGTCCAACAGGCCACCCGGGTTGCGCCTCAGGTCCAGGATGAGCGCCGTGGCGCCTTCTTCGGTGAGGCGCTCCATCTCCTCCTCGAGCTCTCGCGTCAGGCTCTCACTGATGCTCGACTGCACGAGCGAGATGTACCCGACGTCATCGTCGAGCACGGTCGCGAGCTGGATCGCGTTGATGTGGATGTTCGCACGCTCGAGGTTGAACTCGATTGCCTCCGTGAATCCCGGACGCGCCACTCTGAGATGCACCTTGGTGCCCGACGGCCCCCTGAGCTCATCGACCGCCTGGTCCGACTTCCAGCCGAACGTGGACTCTCCGTCCACGGCGATGATGCGGTCGCCCGTCTCGAGTCCCGCTTCATCGGCAGGCGTCCCCACGATCGGTGCGATGATCGTGATCCAGCCGTCCCGCACGTCGATGCGGATGCCCAGCCCGCCGTAGTTGCCGGTAGTGCTCTCGGTGAGCCGCTCGAAGTCAGCGCGCCTGAGGAACCGCGCATACGGATCGTCCAGCTGCTCGAGGAGGCCGTCGATGGCCAGGTCGTAGAGCTCACTAGCGCCGATCGAGTCTACGGAGTAGTCGGCGACGTAACCGAGCACGTCGTCGAAGAGGCGGGCCTGTTGGTAGACGTTCCCCGCCCGCGACGTCCCTTGCTGCAGGAGCCAGCCGCCGGAAAGGAACGAGACCACCCCAACCAGCGTGAGCAACAGGACGCGTTGACCCTTCATCTATGACCTCCGAGTGATCGCACTGTGCACCCCATCCAGTTCAACCCGCTCCCCGCCTACGGTGTTCCGTCCAGCCGGGCGCTGAGAACCTCCCAGGCGTTGGACTCTAGACGCTCGGCCGGCGCCGTGGCATCCAGGTGCACGACCCCGGGACCACCGGCCTCCCTGAACGCCCGCGCGACGCGCTCGTGGAGCGCAGCGTCCTCCTGCTCCATACGGTCGGGGCTCTTGCCCTGCGCGGCCTGCCGCTCGCGGCCGACCGCCGGCGGAATGTCCAACACGAGCGTCAGTTCGGGCGCGAGCCCGCCGGTGGCCAACTTGTTCGCCGCGAGGACCTCGTCGCGGGGGAGACCACGGCCGGCTATCTGGTACGCCTCGGTGGACAGATCGAACCGATCGCTCAGCACGACCCAGCCACCCTCCGTCAGGTGGGGCTTGATCACGTGCTCCACCAGCTCCGCCCGGGCCGCCAGGATGAGAAAGAGCTCGGCGGCGGGGCTCCACTGCTTGTCCGGGTCCAGCACGAGGGCGCGGGCAGCCTCGGCCGTGTCCGTGCCGCCCGGCTCGCGCACCTCGAGCACCCTGTGCCCGGCTTCCCTGAGGCGCCCCGCCAGGCCCTCCACCAGGGTCGTCTTCCCTGCCCCCTCGGGACCCTCAACGACCACGAACATGCCCCGCACGGTGCTCGTCAGCTCAGGGTGATGATCGGGCTCTCGGCGCCCTTGCGCATCCCCTCCAGAATTTGGTCCTGGACGCGCAGCATCAGCTTGTCGAAGTTCGACTGGGCCGCGACCATGCGCTGGTAGGCGCTGTCGCCCTGGATCTCGCCGAGGAGCCCGTTGTACTCGTCGGCTTCGCTCTGCTCCGGCTCCTGGCCCTGTGCGACCTTCTGCTCCAGGCCCTCCGCGATCTTCTGCAGCTGCTCCAGTCTGCCGTTCAGCTCCTTCTCGCCTTCTATGGCTTCCCGGGCGCTGTTCAGCGCCTTGTACTCTTCGCTCTGCCCAATCAGCCGTCCCAGATCCACTGCCTTTTCCTGAATCACCGCTCCAACTCCTTCGTCGTGAGTAGGTATCGCAGACGCCCGAAGACGTCGGGCTCCAGCCGCACCTCGCGCCATCCGGCCCGGCGGGCCAGCGCCGCGGCCGCTTCCGCCCTGGTGCAATCTACCTCCAGCGCGAGCAGGCCGTGCGCGGCCAGGTGGGTCCCGGCCCCCTCCAGCAGCCCCCGGATGTGCTCCAGCCCATCCTCGCCGCTCACCAGCGCGCCGCGGGGCTCGTAGCAGCGCACACCCACATCCAGCCTCTTGAACTCACCGCCCGTCACATAGGGAGGGTTGGAGACGATCACGTCGAACGACTCCCCCGCGACGGGCTCGAACAGCGAGCCGCGGCGGAACTCGACCGGCAGCGGCGGGGCCACCAGAGCCGCGTTCCCGCGGGCCAGGGCCAACGCGTCTGCGGAGACGTCTGTGGCCACCACGCGGCCGAAGCGGCCCTCCACTGCCAGGGAGAGGGCGATGCAGCCGGTCCCCGTGCCCACGTCGAGTGCCGCCCCCCAGTCCCCTGCCGGCTCACGGCGGCGGCCCCAGTCCAGGACGTGCTCCACCAGCCCCTCGGTCTCGGGGCGCGGGATCAGGGCCCGGCGATCCGTCTCCAGCTCCAGCGTCCTGAATCCCGCCCGGCCGGTAGCGTAGGCGGCCGGTTCGCCGCCGGCCCAGCGCTCCACGGCAGTCAGAAAGCGCTCGCGCAGCTCCGGCCCGGCGTCGCCGTCCCGCCGCAGCCACACTTCTCCCACTGTCTGGCCGGTGAGCCGCGCCCACAGCCTGGCTGACTCGTCGCCGGCACCGGCGACCGCCAGCGCCTCGAGCCGCCTGGCTCCCTCGCGCAGCACCTCGGACACGGCCATGGCGGGCGCGGGATCAGCCCTCAGAGCGCTCACCTCGATGGGCCGCCGCCAGGGCGTCCACGAACTTGTCGAGCTCCCCGTCGAGGGTCTCGTCCAGGCTGTGAACCGTCAGATTGATGCGGTGATCGGTCACCCGGTTCTGGGGGAAGTTGTAGGTGCGGATCTTGGCGGAGCGGTCTCCGGTCCCGACCATAGCCCTCCGCTCCCGGGACCGGTCGGCCTCCTGCTCGGCGACCATCCGGTCCAGCAGCCGCGCCCGGAGCACCTCCATGGCCTTCACCTTGTTCTGGAGCTGGGACTTCTGGTCCTGGCACTGCACCACGAGACCGGTGGGAAGGTGCGTGATCCGGACCGCGCTGTCGGTGGTGTTGACGCTCTGCCCGCCGGGACCGGAAGAGCGGAAAACATCGACCTTGAGATCCTTCTCCTCGATGGCGACGTCCACGTCCTCCGCCTCCGGTAGCACCGCCACCGTGGCCGCCGAGGTGTGGATCCGCCCCTGCGCCTCGGTCGTCGGGACGCGCTGCACCCTGTGGACGCCGGACTCGTAGCGCAGCCGGCCGTATGCGTTGCCGCCCCGGACGTTGAAGATCGCCTCCTTCACGCCGCCCATGTTTCCCTCCGAGAGGCCCACCATCTCCACCGTCCAGCCGCGGCGCTCGGCGTAGCGCGTGTACATGCGCAGCAGGTCGGCCGCGAACAAGGCCGCCTCGTCCCCGCCCGTGCCGGCCCGGATCTCGACGATCGTGTCCCGTTCGTCCAGCGGATCGGGGGGCACGAGCAGCTCCTGGAGCTCGGCCTCCACCACCGCGAACCGCGGCGTGAGCTGCTCCACGTCGGCCTGGGCGAGCTCGGCCAGCGCGGGATCAGAGTCCCGCGCCAGCTCATGAGCCTGCTCCAGCTCGCTACGCAGCTTGTCGAATTGAGCGGCGACCTTACGGATGCGCTCCAGCCGGGCGTGCTCCCGGCCGAGGGCCTTCAGTTTGGCAGGGTCCTTGGCGGTGGCCGGTTCGGCCAGCTCGCGCTCGACTTCGGCCACGCGAGCAAGCGCGGCCTCGAGCCGCGCTTCCATGATGGCTTACTCCGCGCTTGTCTTGGCGCTACTGGAGTAGCGCTGCCGGAATCGCTCCACGCGGCCCGCCGTGTCGACCAGCTTCTGCTTGCCGGTGAAGAACGGATGGCAGCGTGCACAGATTTCCACGTGGATCGAGGGCAGGGTGGAGCGCGTCTCGAACGTGTTGCCGCAGGCGCACAGCACCGTTGTGCGCTGATACGTGGGATGGATGTCCGCTTTCACTACATACACTCCGTTACAGCTACTGGAAACGTCTGGGCCTAAAGAGGCGGAAATATAACGGCGGCACGGACTTGTGGGCAAGCGACTGGCTCCGAAGCGAATTGACAGCGGGCCGGGAGGCACATAAGCTAGGCCTGTCTATGGCCGACCAAACCCCCGCGGACCCAACGCCCGCCGCCCAGCGCCTGCGCACGATCCCCCTCTTCACACAACTGTCCGATGAGGAGGTGACGCGCGTGACCCAGGCAGCGCGGGAGCGGACGTATCCGAAGAACAGCGTCATCCTCTTCGAGGACGACCCCGGAGACGCGCTCTACGTCGTATTGACGGGCGAGGTCAAGGTGGTCCTGATCGGCGAGGACGGGAGGGAGGTGATCCTCTCGATCCTGCGCAGCGGAGATTTCTTCGGCGAGATGTCGCTGATCGACGATCAGCCGCGCTCGGCGCACGTGATCGCCACCGAGGCCTCCAACCTCATGGTGCTGCGCCGCGACGAGTTCCGCGACTGCCTCGAGCAGGCGCCGCGGATCGCCCTGGGCCTGCTGCAGGCCCTATCCCGCCGGCTGCGCAGGGCGGACGACAAGATCGGTGGACTCGTCCTGCTGGACGTGACCGGCCGGGTGGCACGCGTGCTGCTCGAGCTTGCCGACGAGCACGACGGGGAGCACGTACCGCGGAAGATCACCCATCACATGCTCGCGCAGATGATCGGTTCCAGCAGAGAGACGGTCTCCCGGACCCTAAGAGAGCTGGCCGACCAGGGCCTCATCCAGGTGTCCCGCAAGGACATAGCGATCCTCGACCGCTCGCGCCTGGAGGACCTGGCGGGGCTCTAGTGAGCCATGTCACCGAAACCGCGTGACCCCTTTCCTTGCTTGGGTTTGAGCGGCACCGGTACGTTGCCGTGCATGGCGGCAGAGTCGGGCGGATGGCGTACGCAGTAACCGTTTGGGGTGTGCGGGGGTCCATCCCCACGCCCGGCGCGCTGACCGCGCGCTACGGCGGCAACACGTCGTGCGTTTCCGTCGAGCGCCTGGGCACCGGTGACGGCCGCCTGGTCGTGCTGGACGCCGGCACGGGCATCCGGCTGCTCGGCCAGGAGTTGGTGGAGAGAGGCAACGGGTCGCTGGAAGTGGACCTGTTGCTGACCCATACACACTGGGACCACATCCAGGGAATCCCGTTCTTCGCGCCGTTTGCGAGCGAGGGGAACGAGGTCCGGATCTGGGGGTCCAAGCAGGGGGACGTGGACCTGGACGCCATTCTGCGGCAGCAGATGCACCCGGTCGTGTTCCCGGTCCCGCTCGACCAACTGCCGGCCGAGCTGAGCGTGGAGCACGTGGGTCCCGGGGAGTTCGACATCGACGGTTTCGTCGTCGAGGCGATGCGGCTCAGGCACCCGGGCAACACGCTGGGCTACAGGCTCACCCCGACTGAAGGGGGAGCCAGCATGGCCTACGTAACGGATAACGAGTTGGGGCCGGGCGGAGACTACGAGGTCGGGCCCAACTGGCGCTCCGAGCTCGTCGAGTTCCTGGAAGGGGTGGACGTCCTGATTCACGACGCGATGTACACCCCGGCCGATCTGGAGCACCACAGGGGGTGGGGGCACTCCTCCTCCTCGGAGGCGCTCGAGCTCGCGACGGAGGCTGGTGCCGGACAGCTCGTGCTGTTCCACCACCGTCCGGAGCACGACGACGCGGCCATGGACAACCTGGTCGAGGCTGTCCGTGCCGAGGCAGAAGAAGCGGGTGGGGCAGTCGAGGTGATGGCGGCAACCGAAGGAATGCAACTGATCCTCTGAGGTGGAGGAAGATACTATGCGCTGGCGTTCCGCATTCGCCCTGGCACTGGCCGCCGGGCTCGTCGCACCCCAGGTCGTGTCCGCTCAGGACACCCGGCCTGGCGTCGCCGTAATGCCGTTCTCCGATGGCGGCTCTTACGGCCAGGACAAGGAAGACTTCGAGGCACTGTCGGTCGGGCTCCAGGACATGCTGCTCACCGAGCTCGCGTTCAACGACCAGCTTCGCGTGGTGGAGCGCGGCCGCATCCGCGATCTGCTCCAGGAGCTGGAGCTGGACGAGTCGGGCAAGGTGGATGCGAGCTCCGCCGCCGAGGTGGGCAAGCTGGTCGGCGCCCGCTACATGATCTTCGGCAGCTTCATCGACTGGTACGGCGACTTTCGCCTCAACGTGCGCGTGGTGAACGTCGAGACCGGTGAGATAGTCAAGGTCGACCGGGCTCGCGACGACCGCGAGAACCTGTTCCCGATGCTGGTCGAGCTCGCCAACAGCCTCACCACTGGTCTCGACCTGCCCACCCTGTCACGGCAGGCGTACGAGCAGCGGATCGAGCGCTCGGAGGAGATCCCGCAGGAGGCGCTGCGGCTCTACAGCAAGGCCCTGCTCTACGCCGATCGCGGCGACACGGACCGGGCGATCGAGCTGTTCAGTCAGGTTGCCACCGAGTTCCCGGAGTACACCGAGGCGCAGGAGGCCTTGAGACAACTGCAGCAAGGGTAGTAACATAGGCGCGTGATAGCGCCAGTAGCGAAACTCGGACAAGGGGTGGCGCGCTCGATCGCCTGGCTTGGGGCACTGGCGCGCTTCTTCTTTCGTACGCTGGAGGCGGCTCGGTGGCTCCCGCGGGCCGGCCGCCGAGTGGCTTTCCGTGTGCTCCTGAAGCAGGTGTGGTTCACCGCGCTCCAGGCGCTCCCGATCATCATCGTTCTCTCCTCCATACTGAGTTTTCTGGTCATATCCCAGGCGGTGCGCGAGCTGGGACGGCTGGGCGCCACCGAGCTGCTGGGGCGCCTGATCGTGGTGGCGATAGTGCGGGAGCTGGGTCCGCTCATCACCGCCCTGGCGGTGGCGGGGCGTTCGGGCACGGCCATAGCGGCGGAGCTCGCCACCAACAAGGTGATGGGCGAAGTGAACGCGCTGGAGGGCATGGGCATCGATCCGCTGCACTACCACGTGCTGCCACGCTTCGGCGCCGTCATCCTGTCGGTGCTCGGCCTCGTCATCGTATTCGACGTCACCGCCATCTTCTCGGGACTGGTCGCGGCCGGCGCCAACGGCATGACCGGTCAGCGCTACTTCGAGATCGTGCTGGCCTCGCTGTCGTTCCGCGACGTGTGGCTCACCGTAGCAAAGGCGCTCGTGTTCGGTGTCATCGTGGGGATGATCCCCAGCTTCCACGGCCTCGCGGTGCGCGGTTCGCCCACTGAGATTCCCATAGCCGCGAGTCAGGCCGCGATCGGGAGCATCCTCACCATCTTTCTCTGCTCGGGACTCTTCGTCCTGCTGCTGGCATGACCGCGCCGCTTCGCTTCGAGGGGATCACTCTACCCGGGCACCAGTCCCCGATCAATCTGGAGGTGCCGGAGCACCGCGCGGTTCTGGTGTTGGGTCCGGAGGCCAGCGGCGTTGATGCACTGCCGGGTTACGCCATGGCGCTGGACCAGCCCGCCACGGGGCGCGCGCTGGTTTTCGGGGAGGACATCGCCCGGTTGCCGCGCCGCAGCGCGCTCGCCTTCCGCCGAAAGGTGGGCTACCTTCCCGCCGGCGACGGCCTGATCCACAATCTTTCGCTGCAGGACAACGTGGCCCTGCCGCTGCGTTACGGCAGCGATTTGTCGGAGCGGGAGATCACGGGACGCATCAGGATCATGCTGACGCTCCTGCGGATAACCGACGCGGCGGAGCGACGCCCGGCGGACGCCACTGAGGAGCAGCGCCGCCGCGCCGCATTGGCTCGAGCCCTGGCGTTCGACCCGGCGCTCGTGATCCTGGCTGACCCATTCGACGGGCTCACCGACCGTGCCGCAGCCGAGTTGCTGGAGCTTGCACGAGGCGGCGAGACCGGCACAGGTTCGAGGCGCACGGTGTTCATGACGGGCCAGTCGGCGCCGCAGTTGCTGGAGCCCCGCATCGAGGTGCGCTACCGGCTCGCCAAGGGCGAGCTCCAGCGCTTGAGTTGACACGGAGGCGCATACGGGACGCACTGACTTCCTGGTTGGGCTGTTCATCCTCGTGAGCGTCGGCGTCCTCATCGGAGCCGCGGTGCTGACGAGCGACATGCTGGAGGGACGCTACAACGTCCACATGCGAGCCTCCGAGGCCGAGGGACTCAGCCAGGACACTCGGGTCGAGCTGCAGGGCCTGGACATCGGCCGCGTGACGGCCGTCAGCCCGCAACTCGACACGGCCACGAACACGCTGACCTTCTTCGCGACGCTGTCCATCCGCGAGCGCTTTCCGGACGGAACACGGCTGCGGCTTCCGGTGGGCACCCACGCTGTAATCCAACCTCCGCCGGCGTTCGTGGGCGCAGCCGTGATCGAGCTCGTGATGCCGCCCGCGTCGCCCGCGACCACGTTCCTGGAACCGGGCGACACGGTGGAGTCGGAGCGCCGCGCCGGTGTGATGGACGTGCTGTCGGAGATCGCCAGTGGCATGCATGAGGACGTTCTGGCGGCGCTGGCAGAGACGAGGGAGCTTGTCGTTCAGACCACGCGGGCGGTGGATCAGACGAACACGTTGCTCGCGAGCGCGCGGCCCCAGGTCGAGGAGGTCCTGTCGCGACTGAACGGGACCCTCGAGCGGACGGACAGGATAATGGCGCAGGTGGAGCCACGGGTGGGGCCCGTAGCCGACAGCATCATGGCAACACTCGTTCTTACGCGTGACGTGCTGGTGGGTCTCGACTCTCTGACCACGACCGCTCGCGGCGTGGCCACCGACAGCCGGGCGGCGATCATCGAGACGATCGAGAACCTGTCCCGCGCCGCAGAGATTCTCGAGCACTTCTCCGAGCAGATCAGCCGCCGGCCGATGCGCATGCTGTGGGGCGTCACCCCACCCCCTCCGGAGGGGGACAGTACGGACGCGGACAGCACGGACCAGGAGCAATGAAGTACACGCTGCTGCACTCCAGCACGTTCACCCCCGAGGCTATTTCGGGTGCTCTGGCAGCCGAGGGCGTAGCCGTGCAGCCGCTCGCCTCGCCCGGGGAGCTGGCGGTGGCGGGAGTTCCTACCGCGCTGATCCTGGACCCCTCCAGCCGGGTGCTGTACACGCCCGAGAGGCTGCGCAGCTTCGTCAGGAGTGGCGGCGCTGTCGTCGCCATCGGAATGCCCGACGAGCAGGACGTTCCCGAGGAATTCGCGGACGACCTCGTCGCGGCGTTCGTGCCGCACGGCCATGGACCGCGCCAAGTGCTGGTGGCGCTGCGCGCGGCGTACCGAGAGGCAACCGCCCGGGCCGAGACGGCGCGCGCGCGCCAGGAGGCGGCGTTCCGCACGCGTGAGATCAAGGAGCTCACCCGGATCGGCATGGCGCTCTCCACCGAGCGAGATCTCCACACTCTGCTGGAGCTGATCCTCACGCAGGCGCAGCAGATCACCGGCTCCGACGCGGGCAGCTTGTACCTCGTTGAGACACCGGAGAGAGAGGAGCGGCAGCTTCGGTTCAAGCTCTCGCAGAACATGTCCCGACCGGACATCCCGTTCGTTGAATACACGATCGCCATCGACACGGCCAGCATAGCAGGCTATGCGGCGGCCACCGGCGAGCCCCTGGTGATCGACGACGTGTACTTCCTGCCCCCGGACGTGGACTACACGTTCAACCGATCGTTCGACGAGAAGTACGGTTATCGCTCCAAGTCGATGCTGACCATCCCGATGAAGGACCACAAGGACCAGGTGATCGGCGTCGTGCAGTTGATCAACCGCAAGCGACATGGTGACGTGAAGCTCGAGACGCCCGAGGACTTCGACGCCGAGGTGATACCGTACACGCACCGGCTCGTCGAGCTCGTCTCGGCGATGGCCGGACAGGCGGCGGTCTCGATCGAGAACTCACAGCTGTACCAGGACATCGAGCGCCTGTTCGAGGGTTTCGTAAAGGCCTCCGTCACGGCCATCGAGCAGCGCGATCCAACTACGTTCGGTCACTCCGGCCGTGTCGCCTCCATGACGGTTGCGCTGGCCGAGACCGTGGACCGCGCAACCGACGGAGCCTACGCCCACATGCGGTTCTCCCGCCAGGAGTTGCGCGAGATCCAGTACGCCGGGCTGCTGCACGACTTCGGCAAGGTGGGTGTGCGAGAGCAGGTCCTGGTCAAGGCGAAGAAACTCTATCCGCCCGATCTGGCGCTGGTCCGGCAGCGCTTCGCGTTCATTCGCCGCACGGCGGAGAGCGAGTTCCACCGCTCACGCGCGGAGTACCTGCTGAAGAACGGGTCGGGGAGCTACGGCGAGTTCATTGCCGAGCTCGAGGCGGACCACAGGCGCAAGACCGACGAGCTGGACCAGTTCTTGCACCTGGTGCTCGACTCCAACGAGCCCACCCTACTCACGGAGGGGAGCTTCGACGACCTGCAGAGGTACGCGGAGCAGTTCTACGAGGACCTGGAGGGTCGGGAGCAGCCCTATCTCACCGACGACGAAGTGCGGTTCCTCAGCATCCGGAAGGGGAGCCTGGACGAGGCGGAGCGGCTCGAGATCGA
>Ga0255053_10001581_pt1 | contig 12486 bp, 7 predicted proteins | sample JV7_2_22_MG_FD_188635 | JGI IMG/M metagenome (GOLD analysis project Ga0255053, IMG submission 188635) | Seawater microbial communities from Jervis Inlet, British Columbia, Canada - JV7_2_22 | ecosystem: Environmental > Aquatic > Marine > Inlet | place: Canada: British Columbia | collected...
CCTGCAGCCGATGTCGAACGCGCTCACGGCGATCGACCTGTCTCGCGCGGCGATCACCGCCACCGTGACCCTGGACGACCCTCCGCTGCGGGGCGCCGTCGGCCGCGAGGGAAACACGCTCTACGTGGTCACCCGGTACTCCTCCGATCTCCTGGCGATCGACGCAAACAGCCTGGCCGTGATCGACCGGATCTACGTCGGCTCCGGGGCCGCTTCCGTCGAGGTGGACCACAACACCGGCCTGATCTACGTCGGCAGGACGGCGGGCGGCATCGCGGTGGTCGATCCGTCCTCGGTCGCGACGATCGACCGCTTCCGCTCGCGCGGCAATGCCGCGTTCCTCGCCATCGACGACGACCAGAACAGCCTGTTCGTGGTGCGGCCGGACAACCAGACCCTCGAGAAGCTGGACATCGTCAGCAAGCGGCTGAAGGGCGCCATCGAGGTCGGGAAGGAACCGTACGCGGTCGTCCTAATGGGCGGGCGCTAGACCGGGCCGCGGCGGGACGACACTGGGTCCCTCGGGCTCGGCGTCTTCGGCGTCCTCGCTGGACGCTTCGGACTGTCCCTCGCCCAGCGAGAACAGCTGGATGCGGCTGTTGTTCCGGTCGGCGACGAAGAGCGTCCCGTTTCCGCTGATGCAGATCTGCGAGGGGTAGTAGAGGCCGCCCTCGTTCCAGCCGAGCGACAGCTTCCGGCCCAGGAAGGCGCCGTCCCGGCCCACCAGGGCGAGGCCGCTGCCGAACTGGTCGACCAGGTACAAGGTCCCGCTGTCGTCCAGGGTGAGGCTCGTCGGGAAGTTCATGTAGTCCTTCAGGCCCTCGCTCAGCGCGCTGAAGCCGTCCGCGCCCCTCGCCGCGGCGTAGACCACCGCATCGACGCCGTCCAGCAGGTACACGGTGTCCTGGGGGCCGACCGCAAGGTCGGAGAAGAAGCCGTAGTCCTCCGGGAACGGGATGTGTCGCAGGTACTGCCCCTCGGCGTCCAGGACCAGCACGTTCTCCGAGAATACGTCCAGCAGGTAGACCTGGTCCTGCCGGTCGATCGTGAAGCTCTTCGGGACGACCTCCGTGGAGAATGGAAGGCTGCGCGGCTTCAGGTACCCCTTCTTCTCCCCCGCGGCCCCCAGGATGGCGATGCGACGCTCCCTCCCGTCCAGGAAGTAGATCTCGCCCCGGGAGTTCAGGTAGAGGCGCATCGGACGGGACTTCGGCAGGGGGAACTCGGCGTCCGGCGTCACGCTCTCGCCCTGGTAGGTGAAGCGCAGGAGGCGGCTGTTTCCGGTGTCGGCCACGACGAACGACTCGTCCGTGCACGCGATGCCCTCCGGGTACTTGAGGCCGTTCCCGCGAGCATCGATGTAGACCGAGCGGAGCCATTTGAGCTTTCCCTGCCCGCCCCGCGAAACCTGCGCCGAGGCAAGGAGCAGGCCGAGGGCAGCGAAGAGAACGATGACTCGTCTCAAGGCCCTACCTCCGCAATTCCTGGTGGCACTGGATGCACAGGTCGTTGGTGGTCTCGTAGTACAGGAAATGCTCGTACTCGGTGCCGTGGGAACGATGGCAGCTGAAGCACTCCAGGGTCACGTTCTGGTTCCTCGGATCCACGATCTTGTCGCCGATGGGGTGCGTCGAGTGCGTCTGCCACTCGTGGCAGTTCTCGCAGAGGTCGAGGGACGAGGCCTCGTTCAGCAGGAAGAGGTTGTCCGAGCTGTGGGGCGAATGGCACTCGGTGCACGCGCCCTCGGCCATGGGCGGGTGCTCGGTCTGGGCGCGCTCCTGCCGCGCCACGGTGTCGGCGTGGCAGCTGCTGCACAGATCCAGCATGGGCGCCTTCAGCAGGGACTCCTGGGGCGAAGCGTGGGGGGCGTGGCAGTTGAGGCAGCCGGTCTTGTCGAGCAGGGGCCAATGGACCCGGTCCTTGTTGAGGTGGTCGATCACCTCCTCGTAGTGGCAGCCTTCGCAGAGCTCGAAACCGGTGTCCTTCAGCGCGAAGGGCGACGAGCCGGTCCCCTCGTGGCACTCGTCGCACTTCTTCTCGACCACCGGCTCGTGCACGTTGTCATAGAGGATCCCCTCGGTGTTGGAGCCGTGGGGATCGTGGCAGGCGGTGCAGCGGGCCTTGGTCACGGGGTAGTCGTTGTGCTGCTTGGCGAAGGAAGCGTCGTCCGTCTCGTGGCAGTCCAGGCAGAGCCCGGGTTCGCTGTCGCTGAGCAGATGGGTGCTCTCGGCGGAGACGTGCGGATTGTGGCACTCGAGGCAGTCCTCGGTCACCGGCTCGTGCTCCTCGTCGTTCTCGGCGACCCGCTCGCCCATCTCCTCGTGGCAGTCGAAGCACAGGGCGCTGCCCGTCGCGCGGAGGATGTTCTCGTTCTCGGAGGAGTGCGGGTCGTGGCAGACGATGCACTTCCCGTCCACGAAGACCTCGTGGGCGCTCTGCGTCTCCTCCGGAACCAGGTCGTCGTGGCACTCCAGGCACATCTCGCCGGTCTGCGCGGACAGCAGCATCTCGTGGTTGGACGTATGCGGGCTGTGGCAGGCAGAGCATTCGCCTTCCGTGATCGGGGTGTGGACGAACGGTTGCGCCAACACCTCCTCGAACCCGTCGTGGCAATCGACGCACAGCTTGCCCCGGGCGCCCGGCTTCAGCTTGAAGTCGTTGGCAGCGCCGACCAGCGACGCGGCGCAGAGGAGCAGCGCGGTGACCAGCAGCGCCCTCTGGGTCCGAATGCGGATGGTCGAGTCTCGCATCGCTTAGTCCGACTCCACCACGTGGCACTCGTCGCAGTCTCCCTTGACGAAGGGAGAGTGCATGATCTCCTTGAAGAACTTCCGGTCCTTCGAGGCGTGGGGAGCGTGGCAGGCGATGCAGTCCATCATGGCTGGATCGATACGGAGATGCGCCTCCCGGAAGTCGTCCTCCTCCGAGTCGTGGCACTCGGCGCACAGCGCCTGGACCGGCTGGTTGATGAGGTGCGCGTCCGCGGCGAAATGCGGCTGGTGGCATTCCAGGCAGTCCTCTCCGGCGGGCTCGTGGACCCTCTCCGCCTCCATCTTCTCGTTCAGGGCTTCGTGGCAGGCGAGGCAGAGATCCGGGCTCTCCGCGAGAAGGAGTGTCTCGAGCCGGGTCTGGTGGGGATTGTGGCAGCTGGTGCACTCGCCTTCGCTGACGGGCTCGTGATGGCTGGCGGCCATGGACAGGTCGTCGGGCATGTCGTCGTGGCAATCCATGCAGACGCTGGCCTGGGCCTCGACGAGGACCCCGGCATGGGTGCTCGCGTGCGCGGCGTGGCAGGCGAGGCACTCGCCCTCGTCGAAGGGATCGTGGACGGTGGCGTCGGGATCCACCTCCATCAGATCCTCGTGGCACTCGACACAGAGCTCCGCATCGACGGCCTTGAGGAGATCGGCCTCGTTCGATCCGTGGCCGTTGTGGCAGCCGATGCAGTTTCCCTGACGGACGGGCGTGTGCATGTAGGGCTGGAGGAATTCGTTCTCCAGGTCCTCGTGGCAGGAGTAGCAGATGCCGTCCGGCCTGCTGATGAGGATCCCGGGGATCAGGGACCCGTGCGGATTGTGGCACTCGGTGCACTCCTCCTCTTCGAAGGGATCGTGGAGCTCGGTGAACTGCTGCGCCTCCTCCTGCTTCTCCTCGTGACAGGAGAAGCAGAGGTCGCCGATGCTGTCGTTTATCAGGTTCCGGTGAGTTGCGGCGTGGGGCTCGTGGCAGGAGATGCAGCCTGCCTCGCTGTCCAGCGGCTCGTGCGGAACTGTCACGTTCGTGCTCGTGTCCTCGTGGCACGTGAAGCACAGCTGATTGGTGGGCTCCAGGAGCAGCGTCGACTGCTCGGAGGCGTGGGGATCGTGGCACTCCAGGCACTCCCCGTCCTCGAAGGGCTCGTGCTGCCTGGGGCCGCCCATCAGGTCCGGCAGCTCGTGGCACTCGACGCACAGGTCGGCGTCCTCGGCGAGGACGCCGAAAGGCTCCTCGTCGGAGGCCTCGTTGTGGCACGCATCGCACTCTGCGCCGAGCACCGGGTCGTGCGCGCTCGTGCGCAGCAGCTTCTCCTGCTCGGAGCTGTGGGAGTTGTGGCAGACGGCGCAGGAGCTCTGCTCCACCGGGTACTCGGCGTGGACCTCGCGGAACGAGGCGTCGTCGAACTCGTGGCATGACTCGCAGAGTGCCGTGGGTTCCATGGTGAGAAGGAACGGCTCCGGGGAGGCGTGGGCGTAATGACACCCCGCGCAGCCCTCATCGGTCACGACCTCGTGCACCACCGCCCGGGTGAATTGTTCCTGCTCGTGGCACTCGAAGCAGACGGCGTCGCCTTCGGCGCTGAGCAGGTTGGGTGCGTTGGAGGCGTGGGGATTGTGGCAAGAGCTGCAGGTACCTTCCGTCAAGGCCGTGTGCACCCCCTCCGTGTCCAGCTTCATCTCCTCGACCGAGTGGCACTCGTAGCAGAGATCATTGCCCTCCTCCTTGAGGAGGAGCTTTCCGACGATCCCGTGGCGGAGGTGGCAGTCCTCGCACTTCCGCTCCTCGACCACCTCGTGGATGTTCGTCATCGAGAAGTACTCTTCGACGAACTCCTCGTGGCAGTCCAGGCACTCCTTCCGCTTGAACTTGCGCTTCTTGGCCTCCGACGTCGCCGCGAAGGCGAGCAGGACGAAGCCGCAGCAGAGCACGGCCGTCCCGATCCGCAGGGCCCGGCGTTTCGCAGGTGCGGTCAGCATGGCGCCGCGCATTCTAGTTGCTCCTCGAGCGGCGATCCATCTCGAGGTTCACGGGCGGCACTGACCGGAAGAAATCGAAGCATTCTCTCGCCTGGCATCCCTCTGCGGTACCCGACCGCGGGGATGCGAGTTCGGGTTAGGTGTCGGATCTGGACCCCTCATCCACGACCGTCGGTCCCGAGCGCTTCACGGCTCGAGTCCTGTGACGAAGATCCGCGTCTCGTACGCCTCTCTCAGCTTTCCGCTCCAGTCGGCGATCAGGGCCTTCAGCTTGGCCTCGAACACGAGCTTCGCCATCGATCCTCGTGCGGCCTGGTACGGCTGTGCCGTGGGGGGGAAGACATCGTCCATGAAGAGCACGTAGTGAACCCCTTCGGGGCTCGAGTAGAGCAGCACTTCTCCCTTCCGGGCACCTTCCGCAGCTCCCTGGAGGCCTTCCGGCAGGGCGTTCAGGCTCAGGATGGCGCTGTCGAAGAGCTTGGCTTCGTCGGCCTCCTTGTCCACCAGGCCCGGGCTGTTGGCCGAGACCCACTTGAAATCGGCCTTCTTGCGAAGCTTGCGCAGGGCCGCCTCGGCATCGCGGAGCTCGTAGAAGGCCAGGCCGTCGATCCGGAACATCGTGGGGGAGGAAACGTCGTCCAGGTGCTCGTGGTAGTACGCGCGCACCTCCTCCTCGCTGAGCTTCACATCGGGAGCCACGACCTTCTTGATGAAGACGTCGAAGAGGAGCAGCTCCACGAACTCCTCGCGGGTGTCAAGATACTCCCGGTCCCGGTCCAGCCCCAGCTCGGCCGCCTCCAGCCTGACCGCTTCCCGGAAGAGCATGTCGCGCAGGATGCGTCGCTTCTCCCGATCGAGCTTGCCCATCTCGGCCGCCTTCTCGACGCCGTGGAAGCGCCTCTCCTCGATCTTGGCGGCCACGTCCGCCACGGTCACGCGCATCGGCTCGTCCGTGTTCACGGTGGCGAGAACCCGCGAATCGGAGCGCAGCTGCTCGAACTCGACCGGCTCCTCCTTGCGCCACCAGAGCAGGCCGCTCGTCTGCTGGTCGAAACTCACGTCCTCCAGGAGCTTCTCGTCGACCGTGCAATGCTTGGCAATCAGGAGGTCGACGTACTCGTCCGCCTTCCGCTTGCGCAAGGGCTCCAGGACCTTCTGCCGCGCTTCCTCGCGGAGGCCGGGGTCCTCGTAAGACCGCACGTCGTGCAGGTAGAACAGCAGGTAGCCCCCGGGCGCCTTGAAGATCGGGCTGACCGAATCGGGCTTCATCTCGAACGCGGTCTGCGCGATCTCGGGGAGCAGGTCCTTGAGCTTCAGGTACTGCTCGCCGTCGATGGCGCCCTCCGCCCGGCCTTCATCGACGAAGCGGGTCGCCACCACGCTGAAATCGCCGCGCGACTCGTACTCCTTCTCGAAGGCGACGGCGTCCTCCTCGCGCTTGAACTTCAGCGCCGTGAGCTGGAGCTCGCGAGACATCTTCTCGTACAGGTCGTCCACCTCCCGCTCGTCGGGCTCCAGGCCCATCAGCTGCGGGGCCATGAGACGGGCCACGAGAAGACGCAGCGAGTTGCTCTCGATCTCCGTGGCGACCTCGGGCAACTCGTCGAGGCCGATGTTGCGTGCCTCCAGCACGATCAGCTTCGTCGTGATGATGCGGTCGAGGAGATTCGCGTAATCCTTCTTCACGGAGGTTTCCGCCTCCGCCTTCCCCGCATGGGTGGAGGAGATGCTCCGGGTGAGATCCGCGAAGGTGATGGGCTCCTCGTCCACTACCGCCACTGGCGTGTCGGCAAAGTGGGGGGACAGCAGCGGGACCTCCATCCCGATCAGCAGCTCTTCGCCCGACTCGTCCCCTTCGCTCTCCTCCGTGACCTCGATCGCCTCTTGCGGCCCTGGCTCCTCGTCGGCGGCCGTCGCCAGCGGGACCCGACACAGGAAGAGGCAGGCGAGAATCGCCAGCACTCGGAGAAGCCCGGCCACGGGCTCGCGCGAATTCCGGGCTCCGGGCACTCGGTTCAGGGTCTTCATCAGCAGCATCCATCCTTCCTGCAACGGGTCTCGGGCCGACGACCTCATCGGATCAGGGCGTCAAAGGTTCCCCACGCCAGCCGTGACGCCAGGTTGTGGGCCGTGTAGACCCTCCCCAAGTCGAAGAAGACCACGCGGTCGTCTCCGCGGCCGAAGCTCCTGGACGACCAGACCAGCCTGCGGATGGTGGCATCGATGATGTTCACCGAGAAGTCCACCTTGGGGATGGGCACCTCATCCTGGTAGTCGAAGACCGTTCCGGAGACGATCTGGTCGACGCCCAGCGAATCCGACCCGCCGATGGTTTCCGCATTGTCGAGCGAGGGCCCCGCCTCCATGATGACCCTGTACTTCAGCAGCTGCTCGCGGACGAGGCCGGGCTCCACGATCGAGAGCTGGGGACTCCGGATGAGCTGGTTGATGAAGTGCAGGGTCACGATGCTTCCGGCGTAGGCGCGGTCGCTGAGGTTCAGGAAGGGGATGACCGCGACCCGATGGCTCTGGCCGGAGCCCAGGGTCGGCGAGCGGAACAGGATCCGGGGTCGATGCTGCTTGTCCGCTTCCCGCTCCGGGGACAGCAGGCTGAGCTCAGCGCGGGGGCCGCAGGCTGGATACGCAGCGGGGGATGCGCCGCGCACCTCGTCCGCGGCGTACCCGCGCCACCGCCCCAGCGAATCGGCCAGGCAGCGGACGCCCTTGGTCAGGAGCACTTCCGGGTCGTAGACCGCGCCCAGGTCCAGGAGCCCGGGGTGGGCGTCTCCCGACACCCCCACGCTGTCCATCCAGAGGATCTCCGGCCGCTCCCCGCTGGATACGAGCCGGGAGAACAGGGAGAGCCGCGGTGGGGTCTGGGTGTCGTAAGCCTCCAGCGAGGTCACCAGATAGGCGGTGGCTCCCGTCTCCTCGCGGATGGCCCTGGAGACGAACGCGTTCAGTCCGCCGGTGTGGCGAACCCGGTGCTTCCGCATGAAATCTTCTAGCGCATCGTCCCCCACGAGCGAGAATCCGCTCAATTCCAGGCTCGACCGGACGAGGCCGGCAACCCGAGCCAGCGGGGCCCTGCCACCGGTGAGGTTCTGGACGGGCAGGACCGCGATGATGTCGGTCCGTGGGCGCGTCTCCAGGACGACGGTGCGCTGCCGGCCCGTCGGGGCGCAACCCGACAGCAGTAGCAGGGCCAGGAGAGCCCAGGCGAAACCCGCCCTACCGGAAGAGTTTGTCGAGCAGCTCATTGACGGCCTTCACCGCGACGGTGTCCATGGGCTCTCCGCCTCCCCCGATGAGGCGATCCCGCATCGTGACGCCCCCCTTGGTGGACGACGCCGACCAGACCACCATACCGTCGCCCACCTCCACCATCTGGAGACTGAGCGAGATGACGTTGGCCGAGGTGGCGCCCGAGCGGACGGTTCCGTACTCCTTCACGACGCCGGTGATCAGGGCGTCGACGCCGAGAATGCCCCCGAGCTCCTTGATCTGCTCGGTGGAGGGGCCCGAGGGCGGCATCCTCGAGATCTTGCCGAGGCCGCGCGCGACCTCGCCCGGCGGCAGCACGTACACCGCGCCGGTGGCGAGCAGCATGCTCATGAAGGTGTTCCGCAGGCGTTCGCCGGCTTCTTCCTTGCCGCTGAGATTCTGGAAGGGCAGGATGGCAACCGTCTGGAGCGAGCCGAAATCCATGTTCGGCTCGAAGTAGACGTCGTCCGAAGCGCAGCCCGCGAGGAGAAGGACGAGCAGGGGAGCAACGAATCTGCGCTGCGCGCTGTCTCGTGTCTTCATCGGATGCCTGTTCTGCACGCGTCTCGCTCAGTAGAAGGTTCTGATGTTGACGCGAAGCGCCTTCACGTCACGGCTGTCCGTTTGGGTCTCGATGGTCCCGATGTCGAAGCTCACGGTCAGCAGACTCGTTCGCGTCACCTGATAGCGAATGGCCGGTGAGAAGATCCGGCTCTCGTTGTCGTTGGCGTCGATGGTCTGATTGTAGGCGAGCGTGAAGTTGAGGAGGCCGTCGGGGAAGGGTGACCAGTTGATGGAGTAATTCTGAAAGATTCGCAAGCCCCGAACGTCCCTCTCGAAGTTTCGGAGGTTGATGGCGGCGAACAGGCTGAGGGTCGGGAAGGGGAGCCAGAAGCCTCGGAAGCGGAGGATCTGGTTGAAGGATGCGCCGCGCTCCGTATCGGTGACCCAGGAGCCGAAGTAGTCCAGCGTGAAGGTCAGCCTCGGATTCGGCGCGATGTTGGTGGCCAGTCGGAAGAATGTGCTCGTGGTTTCCGGTCCGTCGACGGGAGTCTTGGCCGTGAACCCGAGATCCAGATTGAGGCTCCAGTCCCGGTAGGGATCGGCATTGGTGCGGAGCAAGAGCGAGTTTCCGTAGCCGGTCAGGTCGCCCATCTGGTCGTAGTAGCCGTTGTAGGTGAGCGTCTGGCTCAGCGTGGGGAGGTAGTCCCCCGTCAGCGAGGCGTTGTAGGTGTGGCGCGTGGTGTCGTCGCGGTCCGTCTCGGTGGTGTCGTTGCGCAGCACCCGGACGTCTCCGTAGAACATCGGGCTGAATTCGTGCTCGATGCTGACGCTGTTGAGCCACGTCGTCTTCTCACTGTCCATCGGCTGCCTCTCGAGGATCCGGATGATCGACTCGTAGGTCGTGCGGGTCCGATCGGAGACCGTCCAGCGCGCGCTGAAGTTGTAGAGCTGCGTGAGGGTTTCGATCTTCAGCTCGTCCCCTGCATCCACCGTCGCGAAGCTCGAGAGCCGCGAGATCCGGATCTCTCCGGTGGCGCTGGTCACCGGAGTCGTAGTCACCTTGACGAAACGCGTGTCTCCGTCTGGAGAGAAGGAGATCTCGAAGCGGTTCTCGAAGACGTTGTAGGTGTCGAAGACCCCGGGCTGCTCCATCCAGCTGCGCTGGTCGTCGCTGGAGAAGACCCGCCACGTGAAGGACCCGGCCACGGCAGCAATCTCGCCCGGGGAGGCCAGTGTGGGGTCACCGGCGTTCTCCACGGGGAAGACGTAGATCGTGTCCACCTCCACGGCGCTCTCGAATTCCAGGCCCACGGCGACGGTGGTCGGCGGCGCACCCTGGCCGATGTTCACGGTGCTGAGCGGATTGTCGGCGTCGACAGGCGTGATGGAGTCCGGATCCGAGTCGTTCAGGTTGAAGAAGGGGGCGCCCGGCGACGAGGTGGGAAGCTGTACCTCCCCGAGGTCCTCGACGCCCTTGGGCTCGAGGGAGTCGTAGTTGAGGCGCGCGGCGCCGGTCAGCTCGAGCCGACCCGGGATGACGTAGGTGGAGTAGCGCAGGCCCCCGTTGTGGACCTGGATCAGGTCTCCCGTGTCGTCGAGGTTGTCGGTCCGGTCGCTCCGGGTGTAGGTGTAGTCGGCTTGGAAGTCCTCGTAGTTGTAGCGGCTCTTGAGGACAAAGAGGTCGAGCGTCGTATCGCGGGTCTCGTCGTCGTCGTGGGTATTGAAGCGGCTGAAATCGATGTCGAGCGAGGGGAATCCCACGGGCTTCCAGCGCCAGAGCCCGGTGTACTCGTCGCGGGTGAGCCGCGTGCTCGACAAGTTCCGAGGGGTGGTCTCGAACACCCGGCGGCGGTAGGCGAGCCCGCCCGTGTAGAGGGGATTGGTCAGGTTCATCTCGCCGAAGAGGCGGTTGTTGCGCTGCTTCAAACCGGTCGTGGGGAGGTCGCTCTTCGTCTCGGAGTCGATGAACTCGAAGAAGCCCCCGCCACGGAAGGAGAGGAACGGGTAGACCTGCTTCTGGGCCACGATGAAGTACTTCTGCCGGAGGAACGAGAAGTCGGATGTCCTCGTCTCTCCGGACTCATTGTCCTCGGTCTCGATGTTGGAGAGCAGGTACTCGATGTCGGCCTGGATGCGCAGCTGCCCCTCCTGGGCCCGGACGGCCAGGGGAGCCAGCGCGGTTGCCGTGAACAGGGCCGGCACGATCAGCCACCAACGATCAACGCGAATGGACATGCTTCATACCGGCGATTCGACGGGGCGCTGGCATTGGATCCGGGCCCCGGCCGGACCCCGGACCCGGCCGTCTGCGGGTGAGACTCCCACGAGGTCATGGCGCTTCGGGGCCTGGTCCGCGAGCGGTTCCCGGATGCGCGTCTCGTTCTCCTTGGATGCCTATCGGTTGCTCGTGAACGAACCTTCTGCCTTCGACAACCCGGGCCCCCGAGGGCACCTGGTCTCGCCGGGCGGGGCTGCTCGCTCGGGAGTCGTGCAAATTGCGGGCCGGGGCAGGATCCGGCGCAGCGGGGGTAAATCCCATGCCTTTAGAGCACGCGCCACAGCGGGATTCTCGGCTCTCGCGGCACGAGAGCGGCTCAGGCTGCGCGAAACGGCCAATCCACACGCTCCTCTGCACGGCAACGGCGGCGCGGCGCAGCCGCCCCGGTCCGAGAGCCGAGGACTCAAGTGTGGCCTGATGCCGCAATCCCTGAGCAGCTGGCAACGGCAAGTCCACAGGCTATGGGCTTGGAAAAAAACGGATCTTTTGCGTGGGGAGCCGCTGATTCAGTGTGCCACTTTGCCACACTGGTATGGCGCGGTCGCGGAACCGATCTGTGGGCCGGACCGGGCTTCTCCAGCCGCGCCAGCCGCACCGTCATCCCGCTTGCCAGAGACAGCGAAGCCCCGCTCGATGAAGCCCTGGATCCGGCCGGCCGCCCAAGGCGGCAAGTAGAGGCCGCTGCCCATCCGCCACCACACGCGCTCGATCCGTTCGTCGCGCGACGCCAACCCGACGCTGTCGAGCGTCGGCACGACACTGAATGGCGACAACTTCCCGCTCTCGACGCCGGCGGGTCGCGCGAAGGCGACGGCATTTGCACGACCGCGTGAGGTTTCGATCGGCAGGCTCGCTGAGCATGCGCCGCTCACTGGACCGCTGGAACTGCGGTACTCACGCGAAGATTGCAGAGCCAACCGACCGCGGTATTCCTGGTCGTTCACCCGCGCGAAAACCCGCTGCAACCCCGAACGATTTCGGCGGACGTTGCTGATCGCAGCGGCGAGGCTTGTGGTTTCCGACACCCACGACCTCGCCTTCCGGGCCCGACACCGGCTCCAGGATGGACTACGTGTCCTTGAGGGCTAGAGTGCGGCCGTATGTGGATCGAGCCCCCGCGCTCGCTGGGATTGGCAGGGTCGTGACGCCCTCCGACCCTCCCATGACCCGGCACACCGTGACGCCGGGGGTGGCAGACGGCTGGGAGCGCCGCTGCGAGCAGCACGGTCTCAAGCCCGCATTGCGCGGAGCTACCAGGCGAGCGGCTCTCCTGCTCACTGCGGTGCTCGTATCGCACACGCTGCTTGCGTCGACGGCCCAGGGGGCAGACGCGTCCGAGCAGGAGAACTCATGCGAGAGCTGCCACCAGAACCCCGACTTCCTCGTGACGAACAAGAAGCTCTACGAGTACTACCAGGAGTGGAGCGAGTCGGTGCATCGCCAGGAGGACGTCACCTGCGACGACTGCCACGGGGGTGATGCGACGACCGCCGACAAGGCCGCATCACACGGCGACGGGATCAGCGAAGCGGATCCGAGCAGCGGCGTCTACTACAAGAACGTCGTGGATACCTGCGGAACCTGCCACGACGACATCCTCGAAGGATTCAGGAAGAGCGACCATTTCGAGCAGGTGGACAAGGCGAAGGAGGACGAGAAGCAGGGCCCGACTTGCGTCACCTGCCACGGCGCGATCAATTCCGAGGT
>Ga0255053_10001585_pt1 | contig 12473 bp, 27 predicted proteins | sample JV7_2_22_MG_FD_188635 | JGI IMG/M metagenome (GOLD analysis project Ga0255053, IMG submission 188635) | Seawater microbial communities from Jervis Inlet, British Columbia, Canada - JV7_2_22 | ecosystem: Environmental > Aquatic > Marine > Inlet | place: Canada: British Columbia | collected...
TTAACATACGACTCACGTACCATAACCGCAACCTTTTCCAAATTCTCATCCGTTAATGCTATTATTTGTTCTCCGTATTTATCGAATAAATTATCATCATCCTTTTGACCGTTGGCTACTATCTCAAAGCTATCTGCGAATACACGTATAAACATTGATCTGTAAAACTCCCCCGTATCTTCTAGCGTATAATGGTCGCCCTCTTGCTTCTCGCCGTTTGTTATCAATTGTGTAGCAAACGAATAAAAGCCTATAAAGTCACCATCTCCATCAATTCCTTGATCTCTTAGTTGACCTTCTCTGATTAAATCAAGTATCTCCCTCTTTGTCTTTGGTGTGAAAGTATCTACCCATGCTTTAGAGTCGAATAGAATCCTGCCTCTTCTAAGCCTAGCATGTAACTTACTTTGTCCAATTGCCATAAGAAAGAAATTAGGGAGCCACCGAAGCAGCCCCCGTATTTTTATGATTCTTGTTCAGAGTCTTGTTTTGTCTCTACCTTTGCTTTCGCTTTCGGATTGAGCTTTTCCCACTCTTCAGTAATAAAATCTTCAGGAACATTACTCCAAAGTTTTACCGCCTTCTTAAGTGTTAAAGTTTTCATCAAGTCTCCGTTAATCTCGATATTCTTGTATTTAATTACAATCATAATTCAAGTTTTATAGTGCTACAAAGCCTGTTTCTTCTCCTTCGTAACCATTAATTAAACTACCTGAAGCTGCTCTAAACGCGTCTAGTTCAACGACATCTAGTGCTGTTTGTGCTAAGAAAGTAATTGCATACTCACCAGGTACTGTTAAACTCTCAGTCGCACTCGCTACAGCAATAACTGCTGGAGTAGTAATATTAGTTAAAGAGAAGTCTGCTAAAGTAGCTCCCGTCCAAGGTGTTTTAGCGTTTGCATACCCATAACAGAAACTAGCGTTAACTGTGATCTGTGTAGCTGAATCAACAACAATTGTAGGGAACTGAACGTCGATCATCCCTAATCCCTCTAAAGGATCAATAGTTGGAGTGAAAGAACTTTGAGCAACCATCCATTGATCACCGTCATTTGTTACAAACCCATAATCCATCTCGAACATAACCTTTGTAGTAGCATCTGCTATCGCATCGATAAATGTTGAATTGAAAGACCCTCTGTTAACTGGTCTAGGGTAAAGGTTAGTACCTTCTAACTGCCCTTTTAAGTTTCCGCATCCATCAATTGCGTATAAACCGAAGTCTACACACGCTTCCGATGTTTTCTTGTAAAATTGGTTAGTCACTCCAGAAACTTCATACTTAATAGTCTTTATTCCGTCTCTTGTTTTTGTACGCTCTCCATTGTCAAATGTCTCATAAGTTGCATCTGCCTCTTCATGAGTCACGTTAACAAGTCCTAAATAAGGGTATCCTCTCTTACTTGGGTCTGGGTTGTTCAGTAAATCTAGGTAGTCTTGACCTAGAGTTGTTAAGTTGGTCATATCTAGACCATTTCTTGTGCCGTCATCTGCTCGGATAGGAACCATTACAAATCCTACCGTAAGACCAAAAGGCTTTACGCTTGGGAAACCAGTGTTACCTAATTTACCACCGCAATCACATCCTGCTATTGCCATAATTTTTATTTTTTAATAATTAACATTGTTCGTTAGGATTATACCTAACTAAGTATTCAAATCGCACCACGTAAAAACGGTGCATATTACTGTATTCTAAATGACTAGTTGTAAAGTCTTTGTAAACCTGTTCAACTGTCGTGTATGTTCCGATAAGCTTAAACTGATCGTATGCATAGTACTTATTTGATATCTGCTCTATAGTCCCTTTTAGTTCTTCGTCAAACCTGTGCGGTGCACTAGGGTATAACTTGTCTAATTGGGCTTGAACTATCAATGACACTCGCACTGTACCTGTCTGCTCATCGTGCGTATCTCTATCCTCTTGGTAATAGAATGAAGATATTTCAAAGTTGTCGTCAAAAGCAACGTTTATATAGTCATCTCGACTAACGTAATGCTCTGGAACTAAAACTACTCTACCCTTTTCTTTTACCTCATTTGAATATATACGCGGATAACTCTCATAATCAGAAAACGCCAACCTACCATATAAATAAGAATTAAACTTACCTATGCGCAAATCTAATCCTACTGGGTTTGTTTTTTCTATGAGCGCCATTACGTTATTGTATAAACTTGTATTCTACCACCAAAATAACCCTCCGAAAGCATTTTAACTTCTTTCTTGATCATAGCAATAGAGCCGTAAAGCTCACTGCGAAGTCCTTTAACTTTAACTTGATCTTCTCTATTTGTCCCGTTTAGCTCAACTAAAATCTGTAAAGACATATCCTTAGCGTTTCTCTCACTGCGATTACTTCGTAGTGTTGCTAAATAAGTGTCTAAGAATTTAATTTGCATTTCAAGATTAATAGCTTGATGAAAAAGCGTGTCATTCTGTAGTATCAAATCAGTGAAATCATCGTAAACCGTTATGTCTGTATTCATACCATGCGAATCACTCATACCCTCTTTAGTCGTTAGGTCTGGCATTGTAGCCGTTGTGTGTCCTAAAAACTGAACTTGTGTGAGTTGTAGCATTGATGTAATAGACCTAATGTTACTTCTGTCGTAATCCCTAGCGTAAGGTTTGAGAGTTCCAATATCTACCGTGTTAGTTAAATAACCTAGATAATAATCACCTTTATAAGTATCTCCAGAGTTGTCAACCTTCCAATTAAGATCAACTACTTGGTGATTCGATGTGATTGTTACTAGTTCACTAAATAACGGCGCTGTCTGTGAGGTATTAAACAAAAGTATATCTAAATCTCCTGCACCTTCAAAATCTAGCATAATTCGCGTAATCTCAAAAGCTACATTCTTTTCAATTGATACTTCTATTCTCTCACCAACAAACGCAGAAGGTAAAGTTACTGTGTTTACCTTATTCATTGCGTAAGGGTACAACACTTGCCTATCTACATAGTCAGACTCATTAAACACAGACCTTGCGACACTCATAATACTATCCTCCTGCATTCTTTTTAAGAACAGATTGAAATCAGCATCAGTTATATCATTATAATCTTGTGTGTCTTTTAAGTATTCAACTTTGCATATAGGGTTGTCAGTAACATAAAGCCCCGATCTACTCACTTGATTTGCAGCGTCGATTATAGCGTACGTAGCATTAAAGGGCTGCCGAACTCCGACTGCCCCGTAAAGACTTGCTATTTTAGTAACGCTAAACATCAACGATTAAACTAAAGCAAATGCGAAAATCGAAGTTTCCGTTGCCGTTGTTAATGGAACTGTATTCAATGCGATATCAACAGAGAACTGTGTCTCTAATGAAGTATCTTGAGTATTTCCACCTAATGCTGTACCGTCAATTCTTGTCCAGTATGAGTGTGTTGCAAGTTGCAATGTCGTCAAAGGATCAAAGATATTAGCGTACATACTCTCAGGAGTAATCAGACCTTGTGCGTTTTGAGTTGGAATCCAAGGAAGAGCCGAAACCGATCCTTCAGGAACTACTTCCCAAAAACCTTTAGTATACGTTGGGTCAATTGCTGCTGCTGCTGCTGATAAGTTAATATCATGAATGAACGTTACGTTTTGGTATTGGAATGAAAGGTTAGTGCTGTTTTGCGCTCCTTGTGCTGCATCGAATTCAAATTTATTAAATGCTACAGTATCACAAACAACAACGTATTTGAACTTCGCGTACTTGTTCAGCTTCATTACTGACTTAGTAATTTGAATTGCTCTGTTTCCGTTTGTTGCTTCTGTAATCTCAAAAGAGAATGTAACAGGATCGAAAGTACCCTCCGCTGTAGCGATGTTAATATTCGTTCTGTTAGCTGTGATAAAAGCACTCGCCTTAGCTTCTAAATCTTCTGCGAAATTCTCAGAAACGTTTTGAAGTTTGTTAGCTTGTGTTTGCTCTAATGTAAAGATAGAGTTGTTCGCTTCCTTTACAGTAGTTACGATCTTATCATCATAAGTAAGCCATGTGAAAGACTTAATAGCTGAAACACCTTGTGCACCTGAGTGGTTATGTGTTCTACCACCAACACCCAATGCTCTTGAAGTTCTAGTTAAAAAGTTACCCTCTACAGGTCTTTGCTCTGATACTTTTAATACTTTGTAATCTGGTAGCATAATACCAGTAGTTGAGAGTACCATTTTCAAGACAACAGGGTCGATGGTTCTCATCTCTGCATCCTTATAGATATTCATCAACTGCGACTGGCCTTTAGCCCATGCCGACGTGTCAAAATTTGCCATTTTTATTTAATGTTATGTTAATGATTGATGAGAACGCGGTTCTCTTTATAGACGTTCCAACGCGGTTGGATGATTCAAATATAACCAAAATAAATAACATTGGTTAAAAACTTGTCAATTGTGATTAAAATCTAACCGCTATAGCGCATAAAAAAGGGCAGTAAATTAATACCACCCTTAACCTAACCTGTAAAACTATACTGAAGCTAATCAGTGACTACTAATATACGGATTATTTATCTCTTGCTTCTAGTATTGGTAAATTACCCTCTGTAGGTATGTAAACCTTTTGACCTCCGTCTTTAAGCTGATCAATCCACAAGAAATGTAAGTAATCAGAATTACCCTTTAAAGATTCTCCAATAATCTCATTTGCTCTAGCTACTCCAATAGCTCTAATGCTGTCTGCTTGTCTTTGCCCTTCAGCTTTGATAATCATTGATTCATTGTGAGCTTTAGCCATTGTTATCTTAGCCTGAGCCTTGCTAATTGCTGCTTCGTTTTTCGCTTTGGCATCTTCGATTGTTATGAGTTTGTTATGTTTTGCTTTTTCTAACTCGGCTCTTCCTGACATTCCTTCACTATAAACATTGTAGCTTGGACATCCTATCATACTACCACACACTACCAGAGCTATAAAAAGCCCTAAAATTGTACCCCACTTAAAAAAAGCTGTTGCGATTTTTTGATTTTCTGCTTTCTCATCTTCTCTGTACCCCATAATTATATTGTTTATTTAGTTACCTAGATATTACCGTCTAGTATCGGTTTAAAGTAATGTTGTTTTTCTTGCTTTAGTGATTCTCTTTTTTGACTTTCGAAATGACCACTTATCCCTTTTTGTGTTAAGCGTTAATTTGTATAGCGTGATCAGTCCAAGAAAAACGTATTCAGTACACCATCTATTACGATCTTCACAATAGTATTTATCACTCTTTTTTGCAATAGATAGCTTTGGCAGTGAGTATTTAATATTGAACCGTTTTGAAATGTTGTTTTTAACCTTGCTTATTAATGTTGGTCTTTTTACTATCTTGCGTTGAATCGCTCCACCTTGAACGCACGTGTATTCGTAATAATATCTACTCATGACTTACTTTTTATACTTTCTTCCTGACGAATATGATTCGAAAATACTACGATCCTTTAACGCTTCTCTTGCTGCTACCGATCCATTTTGTGCAGACCTCCTTAGTTCATCATACAGGCTTGGTTCTGTAATATCTTCCTTTTTTATCCTGTTAGGACTCCTTTTGAATAGTTGGTTTACCCATATTATAATTCTTTTACCATATAGAACACCTACATAAAGAGCAAGTCCAATAAGTGATGTTGTTATAATTATAGTTATCATACTTCTCTTTATTTAACTCTTGTATTGAATATTCTCTGTAAGATGTTTCTATTGTAAATCTTGTCTACCCTTTCCTTGAATTGTTTCTTATAATTCTCACTACTATTATCGGCAAGGGTTATCTGATATAACATTTCTTCCTTTATAGCTTTTAGTTTCTCATCTTTAGTGAATAATTTGTAATTGATAGTCTTACTATAATAGGTTATATCTCTAGTTATGTCAACTGACACTCCGTCTTTTTGAAACTCTTCTATTATATCTTTGAGCCTATCAATCTCTTGATTATTTGCTAACTCAATATCCATGAGCCTATCATAAGTCTCTTTGTTTAGTGTTACTTGTTCCATAGTAATGTATGTTTTATTGTTTTCATCTATACTTATCCAATCTAGCTGTTCAATGTCGACTTGAGGGAAGCTTGTATGATTCATAGTTCTACTTGTTTTTAATTAGCTCTTCTGATATAGTCTTACCGTTACCTAAAGTGTAGGTGTTTGACCATGTGCTATAATCTACTACTGTTGATGTGTCGCCATCTATTATTACCGTCTCTCCTAAGTGTTCTTGCATTTGTTTACTGTCACTACTTGAAAACGATACAAATAATGCTATCAATACACCTACTGCTACTACTGCTAAAATCTCTTTCATAATCTTAATTTGTTAATTTATCTACTGACACCCCCCAATACTTGTGACATTCGTTAACCTCTACAAACTCACTAAATGAAGTAAAAGAATAACCATTGCTTCCATTAGATTTATCGACTTCTATTATTTTAGTATCAGTCTCAGCCATGAACATTAATAGGTAAATATAAACAGCCATGTCTTTAGTCTTAGCTTCTATTATCTTCTCTGGATATGTGTCTGCAATACCCTCCATGCCTGTAGCTAAGTAATAATAATTGATCTTAAACTTACTCAGCTTGTCTTGTTCTCTACTCTGTATTTCGTCCTTTGTCATAATCTTAATTGTTAACCCCCAAAGTACATAGACGATGGGGGTGGTTTGTTTTATGCTCTACGCTTACTTAGTTCGTTAGCTCTTTTTTCTGCTCTTACCTTGTCACTTCCGATCAACCCGTGTACTGCTTTTACATAAGGAACTCCCACCTGTCGAAGTCCAACCATTTCAGTTCTTGTCCAAATATTAGTTACTCGATTTGATAGATTCTTAAAGTGTCTTTGCTTTTGCTTATAATCCATAATATAATTGTTTTTACATATGATAGCCCCACATTAGACGCCAACTAGGGGAAGGCTTTCTAATGCGAGATACTATCAATTCTAAATTTCTTGTGATTCCCTAGTTCACTTTTGATAACGCTAAGTTAGTAAAATATATTTGATATGCAAGTGTTAATAGAACTTACAATACGAATAGCGTGCCTGATCGAAAAGGTGATTGTCCTTATCTACAATATGATACACAGTCTCGCCTTTAGAGTTTATAACTTCTATTTGATGATAGTGGTTAGCCTCGTCTAAAAAGTCCTTAGAGTCTTTGTGTATGTGGATATTCTTGTCTTTCATCTTCTCTAATCCATCACGTACAGAACCTGGGCCTTTATCACAAGGAAGCACTACAAAGTTGTAGCCTTTCTCACCTACAATTCTATTTAAATCATCTATTAAGTCAGGTCTAGCATGATCTGCAATGATGTAGGTTTCCTCATCTCCTAGTATCATGTTAATCCTGTCTGCTAGGTCGTTATTTAATAGCCCTGTTTCATATATGTGTTGCTTAAGATAAAGATCATCTGGCGCTACGTTTACCTCTCCAAATGCTGTAGGGTCTTTTGAGTAGCCAAAATCTAACCCCCATAACTTACTCTCAACATCTTCTGGAAGCTCATCGTAAGTGTCGTAGTCTTCAAATATTACACCCGCTGCTGTTTCCATCCAACCACCTAGAACAGTATATTTATAGTATTTGTAAATCTTAAGTTCTTTCCTGTCTGATAACAACCTATCCTTAGTACTTAGCTTGTCTAACTTCTCAAATATCAATCTTGCAGCCTCGTATTTCCTCCAGTTCTTAGGGGCTATAAACTCCTTACCTAAATCTAAATAAGTTGTGTGAATGTATAGTATGTTTCCTTTGATCCCGTTGAACCCTCCCTTAACTCCTTTATTCTCGAAGAACTCACGGTATACCCAATGCTTCTTTGTTGTTGGGTTGAGTATTCCTATGTTTAATGACTGAACGTCTGTGGCACGTATTGATAATTGCACCTTATCCCATTCGTCGTATGATGGGTACTCTTCCATTTCCTCACATACTAACATTGAGAAATCCTTTAACGACTTAAGATTTGCCGTTTGGTTTCCTTGACTTGTTTTGAATCCTTTGAATACTACCTTGCCTCTATTGTGAACACATTGAACCCTGTCATTTGTTATGTGAAAGTAATCCTCATAACCTAGCATTGTTATCTTCTCGTTGAAATCAGGTATAATAGAATCCTTTGCAGAAGTTAATGTGTAACGCGTGTATAATGCTCTGTGATTATAATTGGCCGCTGCATCACAAACAGCTAATGAAGCAACAAATGATTTACCTGAATCCCTACCGCCAGTAAGTACTATTGTGTCGACTTGAGGGTGCTTGCCTTGGACAACTTCAAATAGTGGTTTGTATTTACGGCTTATCTTCATTGTTGTATTCCTAGTATCGTAAATTCCGCCTTTATAGTTTTCATTGTTTACTGTCTATGATAGATGCACATTGCTTTATCCACCTATTTAGTACTATTGTAATCCTAGTGTTAATTTTCTTCATCTTCATCTGTAAACTCAATCTTAGGTGGTTCAATGTTTGTTTGCTCGATAACTGTCTTATCATCCCACCCCATATTTTTCAATGCAAATATAGCCCCTGCACTTACTTTTGTTAATAGCATTTCCTCGTAAGACATAGCTATAACTTGCTGACTGCGCGATACAATGTAAGAGAAATCTTTCTTTTTTGCGTAATCATACATGCTTTGACGGGAGCTGAAACCTAAGTACAGAGCCATTCCAGTCATAGTTGGTCTTGTTTCGTATTCTTTCTCTTCGTCATCTAATAGAATGGCGAAATATTCCTCTATTTTGATAGTCATTTCTTCAGGTGTTTTGTATACAGGAGGCTGTCCATTTGTGGTTAACCCTAAAGCAAACTTATTACCTAGTCTTTTGTCTCCTTCTTTTGCTTCTCCCATAGTTATTTAGTTTCGTTAATTAATGTTTCTTTACTCATAATTCAATGTTATATATGTTTGCTACTACATCAGGTGTTAAGTGCTCTTTCTTACCTCTTATTTTCAAAGTATAGTGTTTGTGTTTTCCGCACTTTTTGCATTCCATGTTCTGTGTTACACCATATTCTACATCATTTCCTTGTGGATCAAAGAAGTAAGGGAAGTAAGATGATATGAACTTTTGTCCTACGTCTTTATAGCTATGGAATATGTGTAATTTCATTTATTGCTAGGATTCGTTAATTGGTAAAAGGTTGTACCTCTATCTAATCTTATTGATCGGTAACGCCTCCTCCTTGTTTAGCCTACTAACCGCCTCTATGACATTGTTTTCTCGTAATTCTTTCCACGCCTTACTATCCAACAACTCTTCTAAGTGTTCATTAGCCTCTTTATGGTTCTCTAATGCTCTTAGAGATATCTTTGATGTTTTCTGTACCCTATCCATAGCTTCTGTTATTTCGTCGCTTAGAAGAGCTTCTTTTGGTGTCGATTGCTCCATAATTGTTTAATTGAGTCTGTATATAGGCATTAATAAATACATATCATTGTCGTTTGTCCATCCGAATTCAATTGCTAAGTCTTGTGCTTCATGTACTCCGTTGCATAGTATAGCTAATAAATCAGGAAAGGTTATTGTCGTTGTTTCGTTCATTAGATTTGTTTTTAGCTCTCTTGATTAAATACTGGATTAGTAGTGTTACTGAAAATGCTACTGCTCCTGTTCCTAGTGTTAGAAATACTGTTGTCCATGATACTAGGGTGAATATGTATATAGTTGTCGATATTGCAATTGTTCTTAATGTTCTTCTTCTGGCTTTAGGTAAGTACTCTTTGAAGTATTTTATTGTTAAGCTGTCTTCTAAATCAACGATTTCTTCTATCTCTTCGTTTGTTGTGAATTCGTCAACTACTGGTACTTGTTTGGAGTGGTTAATCTCTGGAAGTGGCACTCCTATAAATGGAGCCATTACTAGCCTGTCGATTACAATAGTAAAGTATCTTAGTATTGTCTGTGCTACTGTTGCAAATGCTATTACTGCTTTTTTCATGTCTTTTATAGATTTGCGCTCATCCAGTATAACCCACCTAGAACTGTTACTGAAAAGCTTATAATTACGATCCACGCAAAGAAAGACATATTGTTAGCTATTCTTTTGTTACTGATCATTATCTCTTTCAAGTAGTACTCTTTTTTGTCGAGCTTATCGTCTTGTTCCATAACTGTTTATTTATGTTAAAGATACGTAAATATTATAACTTATGTTCTTTCTGAGTTGATGTACTGACTTGGTGACATCTTAAAAGTCTGTTTGAAACACTTACTGAAATAAGCTGTACTGTCGAATCCAACTTTATAAGCTACCTCTGAAATGTGTTTGGCTGTGTGAAGCATTGGTTTAGCCTTTTCTAATCTGTAGTGCATTACCATTTGGCTAGGGTTGTGTACTGTTAGGTTTTTCACCTCTAAAAAGAATAGTGTTCTTGACTTGTTTAAGTCCTTGCCCATCTTTTGTATTGTGAAATCCTTGCTTAGATTGTTCTTATCTAGATATTCGTTAAGTACTTCTGTTGTTAAATCCATATGTCAAATATACAAAAAGCCCTTAGTTATGAATCTAAGGGCTTTAAAACAATTAAGTATGAAAGAGTTTAAAGGAAAGAAAACTACTTTGATACTGCAATGTACGATTAATTATTTAATGAGCCTTTAAAAAGTCTATTTGTGCCGACACAAAGTTTAAAGCTCTATTCTTTGAATCTACATCTACCTCTATGATTTCACCAATATAATCGTTATACCAGTAACTTTTTAAGGTTGCTTTTTTAATTAGTACTTTCATTTGATTTGATTTTGATTTGTTCTAATTCTTTTTCGTAATTATCCATTCTATTTAATTTTATTAGTTAATAATCCGCACTAATGCTAACAAACTTTATATGTCATAGCTAAAAAGCTACGCCACATACAGTAGTCATTATGTGGAATTAGTAGAATAATTTACTACCAGTTTTTTTATACCACTTAGTTATCCATTTAGGTTCGTAATGTCTTTTTGTGATAGGACGTACTATTAGAATAATAATTAACATTAATGGTATCAGTATCATAAGAGATGAACTCCACATAACACTACCTAAATTTAATTTATTCGTTTCTCTCATAAACATAATTTTAGCTTTAACGTTAGGCTTCATTAAAACGAAAGCATAACAAAGGCTAAAAATAATTAACCCTTGTTTTGCCAACACTTCTATTAATCTTGATTTTGGAAAACCTCTTCAATCATTTCTTCTCCAAACTCCATAAATTCCAAAAGCTCAGTTTTTGAAAAATCTAATGTTACATTTAAAAATGTAAATTGAAATCTATTCTCACCATTAGGTAAAGTTTCGGTACATGTTGTTCTTATCTCATCTACCATTGTTTCATCTGTAATTGTAATTTTTGCCATCTTAATATGTTTTAATATTATGCAGTGTAATCCCCCACCGCACACAAGGGTTAAAAATTCTTAGCCTAAACGTTATATGTAATTACGCATAACATCATCGCAAATAATTATATTCCCTTGCTCAATGTATTCTCTTGCTATTATTGGTAATCCCTCGTAAGTTGGCGGTGTTCCTACTTTAAAATTATTTACTTGGGCTTCTACTTGTTTTATAAAGGTTTCTAAATCTTTAGTATTCATTAATATAGTTGGGTTTTTCATTTCCCTAACTTTTTGCATCTTTAATTGGTGCTGTAATTTTTCGTCTGTATTTTCCATAATTAATAACGTTTTTTTACACGGTGCGTTAGAGTTAATATGCGTGGTTTAATCCAGTCCTCAACACTCTATGGTATCTACTAACTATAAGGTTTAGGATTAATTAGGTTACTTCCACCACGCAAACTAACAATAACAAAGTGTAAAATTCATTAAAACGAAATTATACACAATTCGTTAGTTGCAATTATTTTTCTTCCAACGCTTTTTTTAGCAAGTAAACAATCTGCTTATTATCACTCCTTTCGTTTTCCTTTGCTAACTCCTGTATCTTCTCAAATAACTCAGTTGGTATTTCAATTAGTTTCTTTTTCATTTTTATAATTTTAAGTCTTGGAAGTATAATATTTGTCTATAACAATACTCTCTTGAATACCGTTCTTTTTCCCACCATAAATAAATACCATCAGCTTTTCGTTTCCAGCTATTAATTGCATTTTCTATATACATTTTCTGTCTCTTAATCTTGTTTGCTTCCGTCATTAAAAACCTATTTTATTTATTTCTATTAAGTTTTTAGTTTCTTCTATTGCAATTTCAATAGTTCCTTTAACTTTTAAACATTCTTTCTTTTCCCATTCCTTAATGTCAGATTGAGTTAAACATTCGTTAATGTAATTTAACTGTCCGTTTAAAGATTGTAATTTTTCTTCGTTTAATTTTAATTGAAAGTTCATATCGTTTGTTTTAGTTACTTCGTTAATACCCTACAAATATACGTATATATTTTACATATACAAGTAATATTATAAAAAAGATTAAATTATTTTTCCAACGCTAAAAATAAAAGCAACTAACATAATCTATATTGCAGCTTTAA
>Ga0255053_10001589_pt1 | contig 12465 bp, 10 predicted proteins | sample JV7_2_22_MG_FD_188635 | JGI IMG/M metagenome (GOLD analysis project Ga0255053, IMG submission 188635) | Seawater microbial communities from Jervis Inlet, British Columbia, Canada - JV7_2_22 | ecosystem: Environmental > Aquatic > Marine > Inlet | place: Canada: British Columbia | collected...
CATATTTATCTGGATTTATTTGTGTTAAACATCATTGACGCTGCCGTCTATCCGCCATCCCGCATGAATAGATATATTTTCGATGCTCATTATGTCAGAACCCCTTGACAGCCATTAACACATTGTAGTATCTATTCCATACTAAAATGATCGGGTATAAACGCTTATTCATTCTCGTAGAATCGGTACGCGCTTAATTTTAAAAATGGAAACTGGAATCCGAGAGCTGCGGAAAAATTTAGTTGCTGCGTCATCGTAAAAAAAACGAATCGAGTTTTCTCTGCAAATCCATATAAAAAGCCCCTATTCAAGCCATTTAACCTCTTCGCCTGTCTACCGATCCGTCAATACATCAAAGGTGAATTATGAATCTTAAACCAAATGCCAAACCGGCAGAAATTATGAATTTAAATCAAACTGATTCAGGGTTTGTTGCCGAAGTCATCCGCCGTTCGGGCGAGGATATAAACACGTGCTGGCACTGTCAGACATGTGCCGGCGGATGCCCCTTTGTGCGGGCCATGGATTATCCGCCCAACCGTGTAATTCGTATGGTGCAGCTGGGTCTGCGGAAAGAAGCCCTGGAAAGCTCCGGGATCTGGATCTGCGTTGGCTGCAATACCTGTTCGATTCAATGCCCCAACTGCATTGATATTCCGGCCGTCAATGATGCCCTGCGCCAGATGGCAATGGCAGAAGGGGTGGTGGTCGCAGAACCGAATATTCTCAATTTTCACCAGGCGGTCCTGCAATCCATCCGGCGTCACGGCCGTACCCATAAACTGGAAGTTATGATGCGTTATAAGCTGAAAAGACACGACTGGTTCAGTGACTTGGCCGTGGGGATGAAGATGTTTGCCAAACGCAAACTCGAACTCCTGCCATCCAAAAGCAAAAACATCTCTGAAATCAGAAGAATTTTTGATCAAAAATCAACTGCATAGAAACCCTATGGAAAAAAAGAACCTCATCGATCTGTCTTACTATCCGGGCTGTTCCCTCAAAACAACCTCCCAGGAAAACAATGCTTCATTGATCTACCTCTTCCAGCATCTGGGATATAATTTAATTGAGCTCGAAGACTGGAATTGCTGCGGCAGCTCCTCGGCCCACAGTGTCGATACCAGGCTGGCCTTTGACCTTGCCGGCCGTAATCTTTCATTGGCGTCTTTGGACAGACCGCTGCTGGTGGCGTGCCCCAGCTGCCTTTTGCGGTTGCGCAGTGCTTATCTGCATCTGGAAGAAGACGAAGCCGCCCGCCGGCATTATGAAAAGATGTGGCACAAACCATTTGACCCCAAACTGCAAATCATACATTTCTTTGAATTTCTGGACCAAATTGATCTGTTGAAATATTCCGGAGATGGGATTCGCAGACTGGAAGGTCTTAAATTTGTGCCCTATTACGGCTGCATGCTGGCCCGACCGCCAATCATGCGTCATGAAAAAAATTATTTCGGTCTGATGGAAAAGATTTTATCCAACCTGGGCGCAAGCCCCGGAAAATGGTCTTTTTCTTCCCGCTGTTGTGGAACCTTTCTAACGGTTGCCCGCCCGGAAGTTGTCGAACCCATGGTCAATGAAATCATCCAGGGTGCGATAGACGCCCACGCAGATTGTATCGTAACCGCTTGCGCCATGTGCCATATGAACCTGGAGGTTCGCTGCTCTCTCAAAGAAAAAGTTCCCATCCTGCACTTTTCCGAGATCATCTCCTTAGCTCTGGGAATCGGCAAAAGCGAATACAAAGGATGGTTTTCGCGCCACCTGGTGGATCCCAAGCCCTTGCTCAAGGCACTGAATCTATTTTAGATGACGATCCAGAAAAGATTTAACCGCGTCTGCATAGCCCGGCGTCCGGCTGCAATCGCTGTGGCCGACGCCTTCAGCCACGTAAAGCTCGACCTGCCCCGGCGCAAAGCTACGTTTTAATTTCAGAGCAAACTCCAGCGGAAATCTTCGATCTTTTTCCCCGTGAATCAGCATCACCGGTATTTTGATGCCCGGAGCCAGGCGTGCCGGACTGACCGTATCCAGTTTGTTGCCATAAAACAAATTCAACCAGAATAGGATCATGGGGCCAAAACAGATGCCAAAAAAGGGATTAACCCACCGGTAAAGACTTAACAGGGCTTCTCGGGTATACGCATAACCGGCCTCCAAAAAAAGAATCCGGATTTTATCAGGATTACGGCTGGCGGTAATGATGGCGCCGGCTGAGCCGACCGAATGCCCGTAAAGAATAACGGGCTGATCCAGCCATTTCAATACCGCTTCGATGTCTTCCGCAAATTTAACCGCATTCATAAACCGGCGCCGGCTGGAGCCCCCATGATCCCGTGCACTGTGTATAATGGTTGTAAAGCCCCAGCGGGCAAAAATCCGGGCTCTTGAAACCATGCGATCCCGATTGCGCCCCCATCCGTGTGCGAAAACAACCAGGCCCTTTGAACGTCCTTGCGGCTCAATCCGCCAGATCTCTAAAAACCCGCCATCGATGGCCGGGATTTTCGTATCGATAACCCGGCCCCAATCCAAAGGATCTGTGACCGGTTTGCGCGGCAACTGTTGAACGAAGTATGTGCAAATCAGGGTAAAAAGCAAATACAGGCCGATGAGGCCCCCAAGTAAGTAAATGACCGTTTGCAAACCAGAACTCCATCTTACCTTTGGAATTTATATAGTTTATGGTTTCAGTGTTCAGGTGTCAGGTGCCATGAAGATGCAGAGAACAGAGCACAGAAAACAGATGACAAAAGACAAAGGGCAGACTGTTTTCTGTAATCTGACAGCCGCTGCCCGCGGCAAAGACCTGACACCTGAAACCCGACACCTGACACCTAAAATTAGACGAATTAATGTCGAGATTTGGTGCTTTTAATTTAAAAAACCAGATTGATAAAAACAATCCGTGTTTTGTAAAAAACTTCCGGGATACGACACTAGAACCGCGGTGGATCAATACCCAGCAGCTCGCGGCGCAGCACCTCCAAGGCGGCCACCGCAAACATCTGTTTATTCATTGTCCGACGGCCGAACCAAAAATGAAACCGATGACCGGCAGTGCCATGTGGGGTCGCCAATCCGATACAAACCGTGCCAACGGGCTTTTCTGCTGTGCCTCCCGTGGGCCCGGCAATGCCGCTGGTGGCTAATCCATACGTGGCACCGGCTACGTTCCGGGCACCCCGGGCCATTTCGACGGCGGTCTTCTCATGCACGGCACCGTGCGTATCTATGGTTTCTTTTGGCACCTTTAAGATATTGATCTTGGCCTGATTCGAATAGGTGATGCCGGAAAAGACAAAATAATCCGAGCTACCGGATACATTGGTCAGCATGTTGGCAATCAAACCTCCGGTGCAGCTTTCAGCCAGCGCCAGAGTGGCCTGTTTTTCTCTGAGAAGATGCCCAACAGTTTTTTCCATGGGGTCGCCCTGTTGCGAGAACACTTTATTGCCCATCTTTTCAATGACCCATCGAACGGCCGCCTCCAAATCGTCATTCAATTGCTGATCACTGGTGCCATTGGCATAGAGCTTCACCTGGATTTCGGGAAATCTGACCCGCAGCCCCAGAGACATTTGCGGAAAGGCTTCTTCCAGACCGGCAAGCCGCTCAAAGGTCTGGGATTCGGTTAACCCAAAAGTCGAAAGGGTTCTGACGCGGTAAAATCGGCGTTGATCCCCCATGAGCCCGATTAATTGCGGCAGGACGATATCCGATAGCATCCGGCGCATTTCACCCGGTACGCCCGGAAGGAAGAAAAAAAGGCATTCGCCGATTTGCAGACGAAATCCGGGGGCGGTCCCAATCGGGTTCCGCAGGCATTCCGCGCCGGCTGGCAGCAAGGCCTGTTTCCGGCTGGCAGCGTTCATCGCCCTATTGCGCGCTTTAAAAAAATTTTCAACACATTGCAGCGCAGATGGATTCAGATCGAGTGTTACTCCGCCCGCCTTGGCAGCGGCCTCTGCGGTAAGATCATCGGATGTCGGCCCCAGCCCGCCGGTGACCACTGCGATATCTGCGCGGCTGCCAATTTCTTTAAATGCGGCAATGAGGAGATCAAGATCGTCGCCCACACAGGTATGCCGGGTTACCGCAACGCCATTTTCCTCCAGCTTCGCAGCGATATAAGCCGAATTGCTGTCTATGAGCGCCCCCGATCGAATCTCTTCGCCGGTTGCCATGATCTCAGCAATCATATTAAACTCTCTATTTAAGCGGCTTCAGCACGATTTTGTCGCGTTTTTGTCGTGCTTTCAACTAAATACATAACCGATTGCGGCCCCAGTTTAACATATTCGAGGTAGGCTTCAAGTGACTTGTGGCCAGATGCCCTTCGGATGATTTCATCTGAACGCATCGCCAACTCATAGCCACAGATAAAAACATCTTTAAAATCATCATTAGCAGATTCATACAGTTTTTTAAACGAAGATCCCATCAGTTATAGGTATAAATACGACATTTTTCCTATTGTGCATTAAATTCATATCGTGTAAAGACAGTAAGGGGGGCAATGTTGTTAAAAGAAAGTTTCTGATCTATCCGACCGTTCACTCATAATTTCTGATCTATCCGACTGCTCGTTCATAAACTGATATTGTTCAAGCTATAATTCCGGCACTGCTTAAATCGATGTTTGTCAGCGAAGACGGGATTGGAAGGCCCTAAGCGGCCGGTCAAATAATAACCGAAATTTATCGGGGGAAAAACAAAGCAAAAACCATCAAGAAAGGAGGACGCTATGTTTATCAAGGGAAGATGGTCCAAAGTGGGGGCTTTGGTTCTCCTTGCGTTTCTCTGGACGCTACCTGTTATTGCCGAACAAGAAATTGCGGTGGGAATTGGAGGTGAAACGGGCATAATCAGGTTCAAAGCAGAATCAGCCGGCGGGCAAAGTGGACAACCAGAGGCAATAACCCAGAAGTTAGGACCCGGATGGTCGGCAACTCGGTCCTTTACCACCGGACGCATTAGCGTCCTGCGCGGGCCAGGCACAGCCGTATATCCGGGTGGTCCTGAGAAGGCGGCTAAAGCGTTTATAAACGATTTAAGAGCAGAACTGGGACTTTCAAACGCGGACGATGTCAAAGTCCTTAATGTGGGAAAAAGCACCGGCAGGGTTCATGTGCGGCTTCAGCAGACCTTTCAAGGTGCTGCAGTGGAAGGTGCCCATGTCCTGGTGCATATGACGCCGGATGGATCGGTGACCATGTTGCAAAACGGGTCGATTCCGATTGCGACACCGGCCAACCAGGCCGTGATTTCTGAAGAAGATGCCATCGAAACTGCAGTGACCGAGCTCCAGGAAAGATTGGGTGAAGCGGCATTTTTTGATGATCCGACTTCCGAGCTGGTCCTAACGCCGTTTCAGGGCCAACACTGGTATGCCTGGAAAATCACCGTCCCCACGGATAATCCACTGGGCCTGTGGGTGACTTATATTGATGCGCAAAACGGGGCAGTTTTACAACAATATGATGCCATAATATCGCTGAAGAGCGGCAAAGGAGCGGTTTTCAAAACCAATAAAGCCGCCCTTAATTGGAAGGCCAGTAATACGAAACTTAAAAACCTTTTCACCGAAACTGAAACGTTGTGGGAATATGGATATCCGATCGGAATGGCTGCTTTCGTTGGACAGACGGATGGTGCAACCATATTCGAGGGCGAGGCCTATGCTCCCAATCATCAATTTTACTTTGATCCCCTAACCAACCCGGATGCCTTCGATGAGGTGACGACCTACTACCACCTGAATAAAACCCATGCATGGTGGAACAAAAAAGTAATCCAGGCCAAAAAGAACAATTGGATCATTCCCTATTTTAACGACGGGTATGTGCCGGCTGCCGTTGTCAACCGCACCGGGGATTGCAATGCCTATTACACTTCCGCCCTGCCGGGCTGGGGTGGACCGGGATGGTTATTTTATGACGAAAACGAATGCTGGCCTGGCAGCCGCGATTTCACCCATGATGCCGGCATCATCTATCACGAGTTTACCCACGCCATTGAGCACTGGACCGGATCGCCGCTGTTATTCGGTCCCCCGCATCGCTATCCCCGGTGCATGGGAGAGGGCGATGCCGATTATTTTTCCTGTGTTCAGCGCAAAAATCCGCAGATCGGAGAGGTGTTTGATCCGGGGGGCATGCAGGGTTTTCTGCGGGATCTCTCGGGTCAATATACCGGGCAGCGCCTATATCCGGATGATGTGGACTTGCCGGCCTGGAATGCGCCTGAAGAGCACTGGACCGGAGAGATCTGGGGCCAGTTCCTCTGGAATTTGCGGGCCCTTTTAAAAGACAAGGCCGATCAATATATCTGGAAAACCAACGCCTTTTATCTGATAAATACGGGCGGACATGACCCGAACTATGTCGATTTCTTTGATTGGGCTGTGGCGTTTTTAAATATGCTGTCCGATAACAGGCCTTTCGGCGAGGCAATGAGCAACAAAAAGCTGCTAAAAACATTTCGGAAAGCCTACGCCGCATTTACCGATCGCGGCATTTTCACCACCGATGCATATGTTGGTGTTCGTAACGATAATGCCGTCTGGTTTTTCTGGTATGTCTATGGCAAGGGCAAAATGACGTTCAAGGGCAATCTTCGCACTGCCTACAGTCATCCATCATTGGGGGGCAATCCAAGTGAATACTTTTTCAACCTGCAGTATTCGGCCAAAAACATTGTCGTAGCGGTCAAAGGCGGCAAGAAGGGTCTCAAACTACCCGAAGTTCGGCTTCGCAATGCGTTCACTGATACAGTTTATGTGCCTGATACAATCAAATACACGGCTACTCTGGCTCAGATCCAATTTTTAAGCTTACCCCCGGAAGCCCTCGGAACCAGCCTGGTAGTCGATGTTTTTTCCGCTGGCGCAAACAGCGGAAAATATACGCTGACCGTTTCGAGCAAATAGTTACACAAACGACAAAGAAAGGGGCGTTGGAACAAACGCCCCTTTTTTCTGCTCAGATGACCGGCTTCCAAGAATAACGATGACCTGCCTGGATAAAAACCAATCGAAGTCAAGCAACGAAGCTGTAATCCAATGACAAGAACTTGACAGTCTGTCAAAATTCCAATCAAATGCGATCTTACTGCCGCTGAAGACGGTTCAATATTTATTAATAACACTTCGTAATTATTATTAAATATCTATACCGACATTCTTGGCATCATCTTTGCTCTAGACATGGTACGACCCAGTTTACGGACCCGTCGGCCCGAAGAAGATGCTCGTTTTGACACGAAATTTTGACAGACACCTCCCGCTACCGATCTCCTCTTAATTCTATCTTCTTTTGCTAACAGTCTCTGTGGCGACAATCGACAATTTCGTGACACGTATTGCGTAATATTTGCAATTCTTTTGAGGCCAGCATGATCTCCGACAGCGCTATTTTAAAATACAAATGAACGAAAGGATTGAGTGCTATGGAACGCACCCGGAATTTTTTTGTTTTTATGGTAATCTTATGGGTATTTTCCCATCTAACAATCGGTTGCGGCATCGGCGAAACTGGTGATAGTGAAAACTCTGGTGGCGGCAACAGCTACCAAATTTCGGATCACCAGAGCCCCGAGGTGTCCCTAAAGCTGCTCACTGAGACTGCGGCTGCCATATCTGAGGATCCGAATACCGATTCGTTAAGCGACCAAAAATTCAGAGGTCTGCTGTTTCGCAGACAGGCTACCGGAAACATGGCGGCCGGGTTTGTTCCCGGGTCGGAATCCCCACCCGTTAACCCTTTGGATCCAATCTGGAAAGTTGAAGAATTGGATCTTAATTTTCCCAAGATTGATTTGGCAGTTTCCAATCACACCGGCGAAATTAATGGAATCACCAGCAGGGCAACCGTAATAACAGTGGTTGACGATGAATCCGCAACGTGTGAAGATACTTCAGGAAGAATCTCTGAAGGGGCCGGCTATGGGGATCTCATGAATGAATTGCACGCCTTCGCCTTCACCGACCTTCCGTTGTTTCGTAACATCAGAATTTACCTGTCCGTAAAAGGTGAAATTTTTCCTATGTATTTTGATAGTGATGGAGATGGGAATCCCGACACCAACGTCTTTTCGTTAACTTCTGATACCAATGTCAGCCTCGGGTACCTCGACATCAACGATGCCGACCAGAGTGGAAGAGCTATCCCGGAGCTCAACCCGACAGACAACCCCCATGTAAGCGCAGGATTAGAGAATACGGATTTCCCGGATTGTCTGAATCAACCCGACACTTCAGAACTTACATTAAACCAGCTTGTCACCGAAGGTCTTGATGCACTAAAAGCTGGATGGGTACTGAGGGCGAAGGCATACTTCGAGGATGCAGAAGAGGAGGCCGGAAATTCCACTTCCAACGACGCTGATACAGCCCGGTTTTTCTATGCACTGACAAGGGTGGCAGTCCTCGGGCTCGATAGCTATTCCGACGATATTCCAGACAATTGTCTAAATACCTTAGTTGACATACTAGATGCATTCAGCTTTCCCGCCGAAGATACGAGAAGTTCAAATTTTGACGCCACCTTCTTTGTCGATCCGTTACCCGACAATTTTCCTGATGCTATTGACCTCCTGAGCTTTCTGAATAATATCGTCGTTCCGGAGCTTGAAGGGGCGGTAAGCAATCTCGACGCAGTCTCTGAAGCATTCAATTGGCAATGGACGGAACCGAATAACAATGAAATTGTGGAAAGTGATTACGGGGATGTGCTTTTCTTTAAGGCTACGTTCAAAGGGGCTTTGGCCTCCATCTTTTCCCAGAATGCCTATAATCCTGACGGTGATTAAATTTTGCTATAAACTCCCTCGATGATTGTCTGACTGAAAAAGATAACTAAAACAAATAAAACTCATTAAAACCCTAAATTATGATCTCAGCAATCATCGCTAATTTTTCCCCTGTCCAGCTTTAAATCTGAATAGAAGCTATCGCAAAAATACCATTATCGAGGACGAGCACGAGGACGAGTGTTATGCAACGTTCCTCCGCTTCGTACTCGTCGTCGTCCTCGTCCTCGTCCTCGTTATTTAACGGCATTTGAGCAACGACTATTTGCATCCACGAAAATATTGTAAATTATTTCTGGGACACGATACTAGTTTGGTGGTGTCAACACAAACACCGAGGGCGGCAGATCAACGTTGACCCAGTATCGATCGATATTCAGCAGACAATCCGCCCCATCATGGGTTAACAGCCTTAATCGTAACGGCACCTGAAATCCGTTTATCCATTGCTTACTTTCAATTTCAGCACGATATTTCAATGAGCCGGATCGATGAAATACTTCAACCTGGCGGACTTCGGATATGCTTTGGTCATAATATATTTTTTGCCGAACGCCCCACCATTGCTCTTTCAGAACCAAAACATAACCAGGGCTCGCCTTTTCTTCGATTAAGGCCGCCGAATCGAACTTGGGCATCGGAATTCGCCCTGCTAAAAGCGTAATGAGGTCGCTGGAAGGTATGGGAATCGAAATGAGTTTTTTTAAGCTCGGATCACTCGCCGGAATTTTTCGAAATGTCGTTTCCTGGCCATGAACCTCCAGGTAGTAAAGCCATTCGCCGTCGGTCGCTAATTTGACCGCCGGGTAGCCGGAAATCAGCACCGCAATGCTGAGCTTCACCGGTTTTTCTCCTATCCAGGCCACCCGGTGATCAAGCTGGAGACGGCCATTTTGCCTGATCTGGATATTGCCGATTCCTTTGAAGTTTTTAAGGGAATCATTTTGGGTTTTAAGAACAGAAAGCAGGTCGCGGACCTTGTTGACCTTATCGGCAGGGGAGATTTCCAATTCTCTGGCAGGCCTGAAAACAGCGCAGCTTGAGATAAAAAGGACAGCGATTATGGGAATAGTGATCCGATACCATTTCATACCGGTTAGGAACCATCAGGGGAGATAGCGCGAATCTTTTTTTCAAGTTCTTCTTTATCTTTATCTTTATTCTTTAATGACTTCTCATAATATTGAAGCGCATTGGTTTTGTCATTTAATTTAAGATAGGCATCACCCAGATGCTCCAGCATAATGGGGTCATCCGGAACCATTTGCACTGCTTTTTGCAGATATTGCAAGGCCTTTTCAAACTCACCTTTTTTATAATACACCCAACCCAGACTGTCGGTAATATAGCCGTCGTTGGGTTTGTATTTTAGCGCCTCTTTGATCAGCTTTTCGGCCTCATCCAGATTCGTACCCAGGTCGGCATATGTATATCCGAGATAATTCAATGCGTTGGCATGCTTAGGGTCCAGCTTGATGACTTTGCGCATGGTCGCCATGGAATCTTCTTTTTTGTTCCACTTGTCGTAGACAACACCCAGTCGAAAATAATACCGCGGATTGTCCGGGTCTAATTCAATGGCCGCTTTAATTAATTTCGCGGCTTTATCCAATTGCTCCGAATCTTCATAGAAGGTTCCCAGGTAATACTTAAATTCCGCGTTTTGGGGTTCATTGTTAATGGCGTCGCTCAGAATCTTGATGGCTTCTTCGTTTTGCTTATTATCGGACAATATATAGGACGCGTGAATGACCGCATCTTCGTAGAATCGGGACTCCGGAGTGACTTTCATGAAATGCTTCAATGCAGAAGGATTATCTTTTTTTCCATAAAAAGCGATACCGGCGACATGGTGTATCTCCGGGCTGTCGGGGACGGCTTTCAGCATTCCCTGGAGGATCACAAGGCCTTCATCGTATTTTTTCTTATCAAGGTAGAGTTGAATGATTTTAATAATGACTTCAAATTCTGCGACGCTGCGCTGGCCCAATTTTTTAAAAATTTCTTCGGCCTGAGCCACTTTGCCATGCGAATAATAGTAATAGCCAAGCTCCATGGCTGCCCGTATGTTGCTCGGATTGCGCTTTAAGATATCCTTGTAAATTTTAAGCGCTTCCTGGGTATTCTTTTGATCCTTGTAAAGTTCGAGAAGCTCATATCGCGGTTCCAAAAGCTCGGGTTCAAGTTGCAATGTTCGCTTGAATTCTTTTTCAGCTTCTTTCAGCTTGCCCTGTTTGGCATAAATTTTCCCTAAATAGAAGTGTCCGACATAGGTGCCCGGAAAATTTTCAATCATTTGATCAAAAACACGTTTGGCCTGGTCTAATTTCCCGGCTTCTATATATAATCCGCCCAGAAGTGCGTATACCTTTTTCTGTTTCGGATCTTCGGCAATAACCTTCTCATAGGCATCTATGGCTGCCGGGGTATCTTTGTGCACCTGTTTGATGCCCCCGTATATAATGAGTGACCTGACATCGGTGGGGTGCTCTTTAATGATCCCCTCAAGCACATTGATGGCGTTTTCATCGTCTTTGTTCCGTAAATACACAGTGGCCAGTTCGCGCTTAAGATATATAGAGTCCGGATCCATTTCGATGGCTTTTTTAAGCAGTTCGATGGCTTTTGCCAAATTGCCTTTCTTTATCTGGATCTCGGCCTCGGTAAAGTAATAATACCGGTTTTCGGGTCGCTCAATTATGGAACGGCCAAAGGGGGACGGCGTTTTTTGATTGGAGGTTGTCGCACATCCGCCAATAAAAAAAACGACCACTAAAAATAGGGTCACCGCTATTCGTAATACATTCATACGACTCTTTATCATAGCTAACGTTTCCAGATGGGGCAGCGCTTTAATCAGCCGTGCTGGATTCCGTGTAAGAGGCAAAGTCAGGAATTTCCCGCTTAAAAAATTCCCTCATTTTCTTAATAATATTTTTTTCGACCTGTCGAACCCGCTCTCTTGATATTCCGTAGCGGTCGCCGATCTCCTGTAAGGTCACCGGATTGTCCGAAAAAATACGCAGATCGAATATCTCGAGTTCCCGGGGAGTCATTTTCTTGCGAAAATCGGCAATTTTATTATGGAGAAGAACCTCGATTTCCTTCTTGGATACCTGGTCTTCAATGGATTCAGTGTCGGTGCTTAAAAATTCGATTCTTTCGGTGTCCGAGTCCTCCTTGAGCGGCGCATCCAAAGAAACATCCCATCCATCTAACCGCTGGTCCATGTCAATGATTTCGCGCTCAGAAACTCCCAGACGTTCGGAAAGCAATTTAGGCTTGGGATCAAAGCCATCATCGATCAACTTTTGCTTTTCCTTTTTTAATTTAAAAAACAGCTTACGCTGTCCCTGGGTGGTACCGATCTTCACCAGACGCCAGTTGTCCATGATGAATTTAAGGATGTAAGCTTTTATCCAGAAAGAAGCATAGTACGAAAATTTGACATTTTTGTACGGATCAAATTTTCTAACCGCCTGCATCAACCCGATATTGCCTTCCTGAATCAGATCCAGTAAATTCTGCATCCACACCCGTTGGAATTCCAGGGCGATTTTTACCACCAGTCTTAAGTTGGAGGTCACCAGATGATAGGCTGCATCCTTGTCGCCCTGTTCCTGGACTCTGATACCCAGTTCCCGCTCTTCT
>Ga0255053_10001591_pt1 | contig 12460 bp, 10 predicted proteins | sample JV7_2_22_MG_FD_188635 | JGI IMG/M metagenome (GOLD analysis project Ga0255053, IMG submission 188635) | Seawater microbial communities from Jervis Inlet, British Columbia, Canada - JV7_2_22 | ecosystem: Environmental > Aquatic > Marine > Inlet | place: Canada: British Columbia | collected...
CCCGCGGCGTCCTCCTCATCCACACCAAAGACCTCTATCAATAGGGTCTTGAGCGTCTCGAAGCGACGCACGACGCACTTGGCGAGCGCTGCGCCCGTGGGTGTCAACAGCGCGCCCCCGTAGTGCTCGCGCTCTACCAGACCGAGGCCCTGGAGGCGCGTCAGGGCTGAAGAGACGGTGCCCGGAGTCACCTCCAACTCCTCCGCCAGGTCCCGGACCCGTCCAACAGGATGGGTCCGGCATAGCCGGAACAATGCCTTCAGGTACATCTGGTGGGATGCGGAAATGGGATCTTCACGGTGCATGGGACACCCTCCCGTCGAGGTCAACAGTAGGGTATCAAGAAAGTTTGTTATGTCAAACATAATTGTGGTCACGAAAGATTCTTTGTGAGCTCGAAGAATATGTGATTGCGCGCAGGCAGAATAGTGATATTATGCCTGCATGAGTAAGCAACTGACGATTCGGGGAGTTCCCGATGAAGTGGCGGTTCGGCTGACACGGATCAGTGAAGAGCGAGGCCGGAGCGTCAACGCGACCGTGATCGAGATCTTGCAGGAGGCCGTTGGAGTCGAGCAGAGGCGAGCAAGGTTGCAACGCTACGCCACCTGGACAGACCAAGACATGGTGGAGTTCGAGGACGCCTTGCAGGCCCAACGGGTTATCGATGAAGAGCTCTGGGACTGAGGCCATCAGCCGCCTGGTACTGGATACCTCTGCCTACTCTCGTCTTCGACACGGGCATGAGACTGTGTTGGCTGCAGTAGCGGCCGCAGAGTCTGTGTTGATGCCGACGACGGTTCTGGGAGAGCTCGAAGCGGCGTTCGAGCTCGGTTCGCGGTCGAAGGAGAACCGTGTCGTGCTGGGGGAGTTTCTGGGCGAGCCCTTTGTGTCTGTGCTACCCATCACCAGGTCGATTGCTCGACACTACGGCCAGGTCTTTGCCCGATTGCGGCGGGCCGGAACTCCGATTCCTGTGAACGACATCTGGATTGCCGCTGCCACGCTGGACTGTGGGGGTCGTCTTTTGACCTTCGACCAGCACTTCTCCAGGATCCAAGAGCTTGATCGAATCTCCCCATGACAAGACTGCTTACCCGACGAGGGGACACATTGAAGGACTCGACCCGGCATTGGACTCTCTCCTTTCTCCGAGCGCGGTCATCAAGGTTCTCGCGGAGGGATTCGATTGGCCGGAAGGATCTCTGTGGATCGCCGACGGGGACAACCTGCTCTTCCTAAGGGTCCGCTGGTAGCCCGACCCGATCCTCACAGGAAGAGTGACAGCAGCAGCACCGTCAGGAATCCGGTGACCCCAACCAGCGTCTCCGCGACAGTCCAGACCCTGAGTGTTTGTTGCTCCGACATGCCGAGGTAGCGGCTCACCAGCCAGAATCCCGAATCATTGACGTGCGACATGACGCTGGCGCCCGAGGCGATGGCGATCACCACGGTGGCTGTTTGCGGCGCTGATAGACCGCTGGCCTCGACAATGGGCGCCACCAGACCGGCGGCGGTTACCATCGAGACCGTGGCCGAGCCCTGGGCCACACGAACCGCCGCTGCAATCAGAAACGCCAGAATCACCAGTGGGAGTCGAGATCCGGCCATCCAATCGGCAACCACGTTGCCGACCCCTGTGGCTACCAGAACCTTGCCGAACACGCCACCGGCACCGGTGACCAGGATGATGAGACCGACGGGCTGGAGCGCCCGGGTGGCCATCTCCCGAACCTCTGTCGGCGAGAAGCCGAGGCGAATCCCGAGGGCGTAGAACGAGAGTAGTGTGGCAATGAGGAGGGCAACGAACGGATGGCCGACAAAGGCCAGGATGTCTCGCAACGGGCTCCCAATATCCAGTATCACTTTCGAGGCGGTTCCCAGGAGAATCAGGACGAGCGGCAAGGCGACCAGACAAAGTGCGGTGGCGAAACCTGGCCGTTTGCGGGTCGGCAGCGATGGGTCGGCTGCTTGCGGCTCGGCGATCAGAAACCGAGGAATCTCGAGCTGAACACGAGCGGAGATGAAACGGCCCCACCAAATCCCGCCGATCAACGTGGCCGGGATGCCGGCGATCAGCCCGAGAGCGATCACCCAACCCAGGTCGGCGCCGAGAAGCCCGGCCACAGCGACCGGTCCCGGAGTCGGTGGAATAAAGGCGTGGGCAACGGCGATGCCGGCCAACAGAGGAATGGCGTAGAAGAGCAGAGAGCGACGGCTTCTCTGGGTGACGTTGGCGACCAGTGGCATGAGAAGCACGAGTGCCACGTCGAAGAAGACCGGGGTGGCTACAATCAGGCCCGTCAGCGCCAAGGCCCAGGTGGCTTTACGTTCACCAAGGACTCGGACGAGCTTGTCGGCGATGATGCTGGCACCACCGGAGCGCTGCAGCATCTCGCCGAACATGGCCCCGAGACCGATCACCACAGCGATGAACCCCAGGGTGCTACCCATCTGGCTTTGAATCAGGTCGGCGATCTCGGCCAGGGGTATGCCTCCGAGAACGGCCACGACGAGGCTGGTCAGCAAGAGCGCGACGAAGGCGTGCAGCCTGACGACAACGACCAATCCCAGCAGGAAGACGATCCCGAAGAGGGCCAGTCCGATGACGGCAGCGGTCGACATCAGTCCAACTCGAACATGCCGATCTTGCTAGTCATCATCGGTGCTCTCTGACGCCACGGTTGTGGTGAGCAGGCCGAGCAGTGTAGCAGAGGGGCTGAGCACGATTTTGGCTATGATCGGCGAAGAGGAGATTCCCGAGGATCTCGAGACCCGGCCCCAACGGCCACAGCCGGGCCAGCCTGTCGAGATCTCCGCCAGCGGCTCTCGTTGAGGACTCCGGCACAGCATTTGCTATTGAAAGCGGGCAGGGGAAATTCTTCTGTGAGCTGGAACGCCACTACCCTTTCCATCCTGCTGCTGGGAATCTTCGGATCTGCCAGCTACGCACCTTTGCACTCTGCGCCGACCCCGCAGGTTGCCGAGGACGACCTCCTGACTGTAGGGGTTCGGGTTTTCGACCCGGGCAGTCGGAAGAAGAGTCGTTTTCTTGCCGGCAACGAGCCCGTCAACCTGGGTGTGCGCAGGTCGGAGGCCGCCTTTGTGGCCGTCAGTCTCATGCGCACACTCCAATGGACAGGCAGCTTCGGGCTGGTACGGATGGTGCCCCGGGAATCGAAGACCGTAGATCTGATGGTGACAGGAAGGATCCATCACTCGTCGGGGCGACGCCTGGTAGTCGACCTGGAGGTCGCCGATGCCACGGGTCGTCGCTGGCTCGACCGGCGGTACAAGAGTAAGGCCGACGACTTGACCTATGCGGCCGTCTTTCTCAACGAGCGTGAGCCCTTTCAGGATCTCTACGATCGTTTCGCCGCCGATCTCGTCCAAGCGCAGAATCGGATCGGACTGGAGCACCTGGAAGAGTTGCGTCGGGTGGCCGAGCTTAGCTTTGCTGCTCAGCTCGCTCCTGGAATCTTTGGCGACTATCTGAGAGTCGATCGCAAGGGGCGTCTCGATCTCGAGCGACTCCCCTCTCGAGACGATCCCATGTTGGCCAGAGTCCGCAAGATCCAGACCCGTGACGAGTACTTCCTCGATCTCCTCACCGAGCGATTCGAGGATTTCTACCTGACGATGGTGGAGCCGTACGACGAGTTCCGGTCAGCCAGCTACGAGGCCGAGATCGCTCTTCGCAATGCCAGGGCGCAGGCCAACCTCGCCAACGTCCGGCCGCTGTTCGGACCCCGAAATGATTCGCCCGTCCATGTCCGACACAGGTCAAAGAAGGAGCAGTACTTCCGACGTCAGGCGGCGGCCTCGGCCAGGTATCTCGAAGATATCTCCCAGGTCTTTGCTTTGGAGATCGATCCACTGCGCATCGAGCTCGACGGAGAAGTTATCCGTTTTGCAGGCACCATCGAAGAACAATACGCGCAGTGGCAGAAGCTGCTGGAGCAGATCTTCGAGACCGAAACCGGACTGTCCGCCACGAGACGTCTGTCCCAGCGAGATCTCAGTACGCGTCACTGATCGCTGTCCCTCGAACTTCGCATAGCATAGGCACGTCCGATTCCGGACTTCTCTGGGGGACTCATCATGCGACATCAGGTATCCGTACTCCTCGCAGTGACCCTGCTGACTGCCAGCTCCGCTGCGTTGGCTCAGCGGACCGTCAAACCCGTCTTGCACGGCCGCCACTGGGTGGCAGTGACCGGCAAGCCTCTTGGCGCCACTGCGGGAGCGATTACATTTGCCAAGGGTGGCAATGCCGTGGACGCGGCCTGCGCCATGTTGGCGGCCACTTCCACCATGTGGGACACCTTGGGCTGGGGTGGCGAGACCCAGGCCCTGATCTACAACCCCCACACGGGTGAGGTGAAAGGGATCAACGCCCTCGGTGTGGCCCCCACCGGAGCCACCGTCGAGCTCTTCAAAGAGAAGGGGATGCGCTATCCCCCGGAATACGGACCCCTGGCAGCGGTTACACCTGGCACGCCTGGCGGTCTCATGGTGATGCTGGCCGAGTTCGGCAAGCTGAGCCTGCAGGAGGTTCTGAAGCCGGCCATGGAGATGGCCGAGGGATACCCGATCGAGAAGTCCCAGGCCGACAACATGGAGCGGCGCAGGGAGATCCTAAGCCAGTGGCCGGACTCGAAGCGGATCTTCTTGCCCCACTTGCAGGAGGACGATTCCCAGGAGCGGGCGGCGCCCTACCCGGGCGAGATCTTCCGCCAAACCGACCTGCTGGCGACCCTGGGGAAGCTGGTGGAGGCCGAACAGCAGGCCTTGGCAGCGGGTCAGAGTCGCAAGGAGGCCATCTACGCTGCCTACGACCGGTTCTATAGGGGTGACATCGCCGAGGAGCTGGTCCGGAGCACGCAGGAACAGGGCGGGTTGATCACCATGGAGGATCTGGACGGCTGGCAGGTTCACATCGAGGAGCCGGTCAAGACCGACTACAAAGGGATCGATGTCTACAAGCTGACCCATTGGGTACAGGGTCCGGTGATGCTGCAGGCGCTCAATATCCTCGAAAACGTGGATGTAAAGGCCATGGGCTACAACAGCGCCGCCTATGTCCATGCCCTCTACCAGGCTATGAATCTTGCCTTCGCCGACCGCGATTTCTATTACGGCGATCCGTACATGCCTCCTGTGGAGCCCATCGACGGTCTCCTCACCAAGGACTACGCCCGACAGCGCTTCGGACAGATCGATTGGGAGCGGAACGACGACAACGCCAAGCCCGGTGATCCCTATCCCTTCCAGGGTGGTGAGAACCCGTTTCTCGACCTCCTGGAGCGGTGGACTCCCATTCCGCCAGCGGCAGATGCTCAGGGCGAGGACAGCTGGCAACAGAGCCGACGGATGAGCGATGAGGAGGCCTTCGTGGCTGGCACCACCTCGATTCAGGCCGCTGACGCTGAGGGCTGGGTAGTCTCCATCACCCCCAGCGGCGGCTGGATCCCGGCCTTCATCGCTGGCAAGACTGGAATCGGTCTGTCCCAGCGGATGCAGTCTTTCGTCCTGGATGCAAGGCTCAACCCTTTCAACCTGGTCGAGCCGGGCAAGCGTCCGCGGGCCACACTCACGCCGGGCATGGCGCTCAAAGATGGCAAACCCTATCTCTCCTTCGCCGTTCAGGGTGGCGACACCCAGGATCAAAACCTGCTGCAGTTCTTCTTGAACATGGTGGATTTCGGGATGGACGTCCAGCAAGCCGTCGAGGCTCCCAACATCGTCAGCTACCAGATGCAAAGCTCCTTCGGCGCTCACAAGGCCGAGCCGGGGCGACTGGTCCTACGCGACGATGTGCCGGCCTGGGTCAGGCAAGAGCTCCGCCGCAAGGGCTACCAGGTGGAGACCCGCCAGAGGACCTCGGGCCCCATCACCGCCATCTTCTTCGACCGCGAGCACGGCACGATGTGGGGTGGCGCCAGCGACTACGGCGAGGACTACGGATTGGCCTGGTAGGGCCGGGCCTCTGCGCCCGCCCGTAGTTAGAAATAATCCGTAAACGACAACCCCACCCCCAGGGTGTTGTTGAAGTAGTCGTAGTCGATCAGGCTCTCGCCGTAGCCGTTGAAGTACTGGGTATAGAGCCGCAGCCGATGGTAGAGGGGAAAGCTCCAGTCGAACTGGAAAGCGCCCTTGCTGAATCCTGACTGGAGCATGTTACGCGACAGCAAGCTGAGGGTGTGCCGGTTCCATTTGTAGGCGGCGCGAAGCTCGAAATTGCCCATGTAGTCGCGAATGTCCGGGTTGTCTTCGAGATCGCCGATGATGATCCAGGGCTTGATCCCGAAAGCAAAGTTACCCCGCTCGAAGACGAAGCTGGCGAAGAGCCGGTTCCAGCTGCGAGAGAGTGGCCTGTTGCGGCCATTGGATTGATGGACATAGCCGAACGAGTTCAGCCTGTTGGTGAGACCCAGGACCTTCCATTGGCTGTCGAACTGGGACCAGGCCTCGGGCTCGTGATTGGTTTCCCGAAACGGGGACGACAGATCCTCGTTGAACAATTGCCAGAAGGACCGATTGGTGTAGGCGAAGTACAGGTCACCGTTGTTGCCGAAGATATTCTGCACGACGGGAAACATGAAGCTGATCTGAAACTTGACTTCGGCCGTCTTGAACTCGAAGTCTTCGTCGGGAAACGCCTCCTCGTAGGGGGCTGTGTTGGGATTGGCGTTGTAGCCGACCAGGATGTAGTTCGGCTTGTAGGGAGTGATGACGAATTTCATCTGTTCCGTCGCCTTGGTCTCCTCGATCCGCGCGTCCAAAGGCGTGGTTGGGGCCTTCTTTGGCTCGTCCGCCTTCGAGTCCTGGATGGCAAGCAGACAGGACGCGCGAATCTCACTGACCGGCGTATCATCGGCTGCAGTCCGAAGCTTCTCCAGCAGGCATCGGTTGTAGGCGTCCACGTCGAGCGCAGGATCCTCAGCGCCGAACGCCGTGGTGGAGACCGCGAGCAGGCACACAACATAAACAAGGAAGAGCTGGCTCTTGGATCGCATGATTTTCCCCAGGGGATCGGGAAGCACCCCGTACCGGAGCGCTACACTACAGCAGAAGTCGGACTTGTACTACCATCTCGGCGGAGGCGAGAATCCATGGATCATGCATCCCTGGTGGCAGCACTGAGGGAACCTTCCTTTTACCCACATCCGGTCGACGAAGTCGAGTTCCTGCAGACTCATATCTCGTCGCTTTTTCTCACCGGTGAGAGGGTCTACAAGCTCAAGAAGCCGGTCAATTTCGGTTTTCTCGATTTCTCGACGCTGGAGCTCCGGGAGCGCTACTGCCGGGCCGAGGTAGAGCTCAACCGGCGCCTAGCCCCCGAGGTCTACCTCGGGGTTGTCCCCCTGACCGGTGAAGAAGATCATCTGCAGCTTTCCGGCTCCGGTCCGATCGTCGACTGGCTGGTGGAGATGCGCCAGCTGGATCAGCGTCTTCTGGGCGTGCAGATGCTGGAGCGGGGCCAGCTGACCGAGAAGCAAATCGATCAACTGGTCGAGGTCCTGGTGCCTTTTTACGAGAAGGCACGGACCGGGGAGGGGGTCGACGAATTCGGCACCATCGAGGCCGTGAAATTCAACACCGACGAGAACTTCGCCCAGACCGAGGCCCATGTGGGCAAGCTGATCACAAGGGATCGTTTTCGGCACATCCGGGATTGGACCAACGGTGTTTATGATGAGCGGCAGGAACTGTTCCATCGCCGTGTGGCAGAAGGCCGCATCCGCGAGAGTCACGGCGACCTGCATCTGGACAACATCTTCTTCCAGGAGCCACCGGTCATCTTCGATTGCATCGAATTCAACGACCGGCTGCGATGTGGCGATGTGGCGGTGGATCTGGCGTTTCTCGCTATGGATCTTGATTTTCGCGGTCGCCCGGACCTGGGTCGGCGTCTCATTGACAAGTTTGTTCAAGCCTCGGGCGACCGGGAGCTGCCCGAGCTGCTGGACATCTACAAGTGCTACCGGGCCTACGTCAGAGGCAAGATCTCGAGCTTTACCTCCTCTGATCCGGCCGTTGGTGACAACCAGAGACGTGCCCAACGCAACTTGGCTCGCCACTACTTCGGGCTGGCCTACCGGTATGCCGGCGGGGGTGGGCATCCATCGCTTGCCGTGCTCTACGGCCTCATGGGTACGGGCAAAACCAGTATTGCTCGGTACCTTCGGGACGAGCTCGGTTGGTACTTGATCTCCACCGACAGCGTGCGCAAACAGATAGCTGGTGTGGGCGAGGACACCCGGGTCTACGTGCCGTACAACGAAGGGTTGTACTCGCCGGAGATGAACCGGCGTACCTACGAAGAGGTCTGCCGGCGGGCCGAGAATCTCTTGGAGGCCGGTTTCTCAGTGGCCGTGGATGGAGCCTTCAAGAAGCAGGACGAACGGCTGCCGGTGATAGAGCTCGCCAAGGGTACCGATGCCCAGCTGATCTTTCTCGAGACGGTCTGCGAGCCGGAGGCCCAGCGAAAGCGCCTGCAGAAGCGCCAGCTCCACAACACGCGATCGGACGGCCGGATAGAGCTGATGGAGGACCAACGATCCGATTTCGAGCCTCCCAACCCCGAGACCAGCCATCTCTTCGTCCAGATCGCCACCGATAGTCCCAAGCCGGTGACTCGCCGCCGGGTCGTCGAGCTCTTCCAGGATCGGGGGCTTCTCGACGCCGCAGAGGTGTCGGTGCTCGTCTGAGAGTGCTGGCGACACTCGCCATGGCCAAGACTGTCGAAAGGATCGAAGCTCGAGAGGGATACGACCGGTGGTCGAAAATCTACGATCAGCGAGCCTCTGCTCTGGTCGCTCTGGACCGTCGCTACACCCTTCGACATCTCCGACCTCAGGCCGACGAACAGATCCTCGATGCCGGTTGTGGCACGGGGGTCCACCTGGACTCGATCCGACGGGCTGGGGCAAGAGCCGTGGGATTGGTTTTCTCGGCTTTCCATCCGGACATGGCGGCTGCCGGCGTCGAAGCGAACTTCGAAGTGGACGGCACCGAATACAGACTGGGTGCGGAGCAACACACGGTGGTGAACTACCTGGATAGCGTGACGACAGCAGGGTTCGAGAGCCTCCGCTGGTGCGAGTATGAGGCTGACCGGGAGTTGGTGGAAACGACGCCCTCGGCCGCCAAGTACCTGGGCCGACCTCTGCTACTGATAATCGAAGCGAAGCGTCCGGCGTGATGGTAACGTTTCGGACCCTGGTTCCGTGCCTCCTTGTTCTTGTCGTGATGGGGGTCGCCCCTGCGCGGGCCGAGTTTTGCGAGGATCTGTCGGTCATTCTGGATTCGGGCAAGGAAGGGTTTGCAGCGATTCGGGGGGAACTGATCACCAGACATGAAGACCCCGTCAGCGACATGCGAATGGTCTGGCAGTGTCAGAAGATGCTCCCTGGTGCCAATACATGCGAGATCGACTGGTTTCGTCAAGCCTACAACTACACTGCTTTCTGGCACCGAGCCAGCCTCGAGGCACACGCTCAAGCCTTCGCCGCACTCGACGAGCTCCTGGGCGGTTGCGGCCTGACGAAGAAACAGACCAGCAAGACGGGCCGCAGCATCTGGTTCAAGGCCGAGGAGGCAGTAGACCTGGACGTTGTCCTGGCTTACAACGTCAACCGGGTACGCTTGACCTTCACAGCGTCTGGATTCCCGAATCCCTAGATCGAGGACGGCAAGGTCAGTCCTCGGCTAATCTCAGATATCGATCTCGCAGCTCCCGGCGCATGACCTTGTTCGAGGCCGTCCGCGGCAGCGCGTCGATGGTCACCACTTCGTGGATCTTGAAGAGGGGGTTGAGCTCCGCAGCGATTTGGCGGCGCAAGTCCTGCTGCAGAGACTCTCGGGAGATGTCCTCGGTGAGCACCACGTAGACCACCAGGTTCTCGGCACCGACGCCACCGAATCGGACCGCCACAGCGGCGCTCTCGAAGATCGCCGGATGGGCGTTGATCACCTCCTCGAGCTCGATCGAGCTGACCTTGATGCCGCCCAGATTCATGGTGTCGTCGGCCCGGCCCTGGGCCCGGAAGTAGCCGTTGCCAAGGCCGGTGAACTCGTCGCCATGACGTCTCAGGGTCTCTCCACCGGGTCCCGTCGGACAACCTGCGTAATAGATGTCGTGGTGGTCCTTGTTGAGCAGTGTCTGGGACAGACCGATCGAGGGCGGGATCAAGTAGAGCTCTCCCAGCTCCCCTGAAGCTGCAGGTTGGCCGGATTCGTCGAGAAGAACAATGTCCATCCCCAGGGCCGGGGTAGAGAAGGTGGAAGGCGAGGCCGGCAACAGCACCGAACCTGTCATGTGACCACCGCCGATCTCGGTGCCACCGAGGTACTCGATCACCGGTGCCCGATAGCCGGCGCGGCTCATCAGCCAGAGAGAGTCCTCCGGGTTGGAAACCTCCCCTGTCGAGCTGAACACCCTGATGTCTGGCCAGGAGTCCGCGTCTACCAGGTCTTTGCTGCGCCAGGCTCGAACCAGAGCCGGTACCAGCCCGAGCATGTTGACCCCGGCGGCCCTTACAAACTCGACAAAGCCGGGTCCGTGGGGTGCGCCCTCGAACAGGGTCATGGCCGCCCGATTGAGCAGTGAGGCGTAGATCAACCAGGGTCCCATCATCCAGCCGATGTTGGTGGGCCAGGCGACGATATCCCCAGTTCGGACGTCCTGATGAAGGTGGCCATCCATGGCGCATTTGATGGGAGTCAGCTGGGTCCAGGGAATCGCCTTGGGCGTGCCCGTCGTGCCGGAGGAGAACAGCACATTGGTGACCCGATCCGGTGTGCCGATCGAGCTCTCGAAGCGGTCCTCGCTACTGAGGAATTCGGCCCAGGCCAAGTCGGTTTCTGCCGTTCTTGGCTGATCGCCAGAGATGGCCGGGATCACGATGCAGCGGCCTTCACCCCCCAGACCTGCCATGGCCTGCCGGACTTTTCCGTAGAGATCGATCTGGCGCCCGGCCCAGGAGTAGCTGGCGACGGTGATGACCGTGGTAGCGCTCGAGATCTCCATCCGCCTACGCAGCTCCCCAGGTGAGAAGCTGTCGGCTACCGAGACGATCCGGCAGCCGGCGCGGATGATGCCGAGGTAGGCGGCCACGCAGTCGACCGTCATGGGCATGTAGAGGACGATGGCCCGATCGTCGTCGAGACCGTGGTTGCGCAACCCGTTGGCGACCTGGTTGACGCGGCGCTCGAGATCCCCATAGGAGACTGTCCGCGGGGTCGAGTCACCCTCACTGGCATGAACGATGGCCGTGGCATCCGGCGGAGCCAGAAAACAACTGTCGACGATGTTGAAGCGGGCACCCGACAGCCAGACGGGTTGCTCGGCACCGTCAGAAAGGTCCAACGTGGAGTCGGCTGGACGGTCGAACCGCAGTCTCAATCTGGCGATCACCGCCTGCCAGAACTCCCCACGATGATCCACCGACCAGCGGTGGAGTTGTCGATAGTCGTCGTGGCCCGTCTGGCGGAGAAAGGCCGTCAGATTGGAGGACTCTCGAACCTCCTGGCTGGGCCACCAGACAGGCAATGGTCCGGACGCAATAGCGGCCGCTTCGGCTAGCTTTTGAAAAAGCCGCCAATGCTCGGAGTATTCCTGATGCGATCCGTCACGGAACCGATGGACGAAAGCTCGCCATCTGTCTGCATCCATGAGCTCTCTCCTGCTATCGCAACAAGTCCAGCCGGGTGTCCACTTCGTCGGGATGACGGATGACGTCGGCATGAGATTGCACAAGTAGGGGCAGCTGGGTCAACTCGGTGCCCTCGGTGGCAAAGCGTCGACCTACGGCGTTGTTGTGGTAATCCATGGCGCGCTCGTTGGGCGTGTTGCCCGGCTTGGTCTCCTGTGCGTCGGTGACCTCCTTGGCAAACTCGGGCCCGAACTCGCGGGTCAGCAGGAAGCTCCAGGAGACGTGACGGAGAGCGTCCCGGTGCCACGCGTTGCTGGGGTAGAACTCCTTGGAGAAGCGGCGAGCCTGGCGGGTGATCTCCATCAGAGAGGGGAGTCGAATGGGGTAGAGAGAGACGATGTCGATCTGCTCGTCCGACAGGTCCACATCGGCTGCCTCGGCGAGCCTCTCGATGTCGGGTTTGCTGAAGCGGAGCCGGAACTGCTTGTCCCGGCGCTCGGTGTAGAGGAGTGCTGGAAACGTCAGATCATGCACTCGCACCATGACATCGCCGCTGAACTCGAAGTCGCCCACCCGAGCGTTCTCGATAAAGAGCTCCTCCAAACCATCGAAGATTTCTACAATGGCCTTTCTCGGTGACAGCAGAGGCAGGTCGTGGATGTAGATAAACCCGTTGGTGAGTCGATCGAAAGGTAGGCGCTCCGGTCGATCGGTTTCATGGAAGGCGAGCTCGAAGTTCTCTGCCGACAGATGGCCCCGCATGGTCAACGGGTTGGCGACTCGGACCGTCATCTCATGGG
>Ga0255053_10001597_pt1 | contig 12440 bp, 8 predicted proteins | sample JV7_2_22_MG_FD_188635 | JGI IMG/M metagenome (GOLD analysis project Ga0255053, IMG submission 188635) | Seawater microbial communities from Jervis Inlet, British Columbia, Canada - JV7_2_22 | ecosystem: Environmental > Aquatic > Marine > Inlet | place: Canada: British Columbia | collected...
TGGATTCATGGGAAAGATCCTATGGGTGGACCTTTCCAAACAGGAGCTGAAGGAAGAAACGCTTGACGAGAAAATGGGACGTGACTTCCTGGGCGGCTACGGCCTGGGCGCCCGAATACTCTTCAGCCGACAGAAAGCGGGCGTTGACCCGCTCGGTCCCGAGGCGATTCTCGGTATTGTCACCGGCGTACTCACCGGCAACGATGCACTGGGCGGTTCCCGCTACATCATGGTGGGTAAATCGCCTCTAACGGGAGGCTGGGGCGACGCCAATTCGGGCGGTAATGTCGGGCCCTTTTTGAAGTTTGCCGGATACGACGCCGTTTTCTTCACCGGAATCTCGGACAAGCCCGTATACCTGCACATCAACAACGGCAAAGCCGAACTGAAAGACGCATCCAAGATATGGGGCAAGGACTCTTTCGATACGCAGGACATACTCAGGGAAGAGCACGGTAAAAACCTCGAGGTGGCCTGTATCGGTCCTTCCGGTGAGAAGGTGGCTCTGATTGCCGCGGTAATGAACAACAAGGGACGTGCGGCGGGACGGTCCGGACTGGGCGCCGTGATGGGCTCCAAGAAGCTCAAGGCTATAGCGGTTCAGGGCAATATGAAGGTACCCGTAGTCGATGTCCCCGGACTCAAAGAGATGAGAAAGAGGCATACGGCGGAATTAGGCGGACACGTTGTCGGGTTGAGGGACAACGGCACGCCGACTATCTTCAATATGTGCTGCGAGATGGACGATGCCCCGACCAAGAACTGGGCAGGTGTAGCCGGTATTGATATTCCTACCTATACCAATCTCGGCGCCGAACCGGTGGTTGCCAGGCAGGAGAAAAGATACGCCTGCTATCGCTGCCCAATCGGTTGTGGCGGTATCATGAAAGCCGGCGAAGGTGAATACAAATACGAGGCCGGTGCCCACAAACCGGAGTATGAGACGCTGGCAATGTTCGGCAGCAATTGTCTCAACGATAACCTTGAATCCGTCATTGTGGCCAATGATATCTGCAATCGATATGGACTCGATACCATATCAGCGGGAGCCTGCATTGCCTTCACTATCGAATGCTACGAAAACGGCATTATCACTAATAATGATACTGATGGATTGGAAATGATCTGGGGCAATCATAAGGCTATCGTCGCCATGACGGAGAAACTGGCGAAACGTGAAGGTTTCGGCGATATCATTGCCGATGGAGTGAAGAAAGCCGCCGAGAAAATCGGTAAAGGCTCCGAGAAATATGCCATGCACACCGGCGGGCAGGAGTTCGGCGGCCACGACCCAAGGGGCGGCTGGGGATTTGCCACCGGCTTTGGCACCGACCCCACCCCGGGCCGCCACACCCAGGGCGGCGGCATGGTACCTCCCGGCGTTGATATTCCCGAGATTGAACGCAGCGCCCGGAAAGGCCGCGGTCCCCACCACAAGATGAGCACCTGCTTCAACCATGCCACCAATGCCATGGGGATGTGCAATTTCGTTATCGGCGGTTTTCCACACATCGATAACCTCATGGAATCGCTGAAAGCAATTACCGGCTGGGACGACCTCACCCCGGAAGAACTAATCAAGACCGGCGAGCGGATTACCAACGTGCGGCAGGCCTTTAATATCCGAGAGGGCGTAAAAACTCCGTTCGACTTCCCCGACCGGATGCTGGGTAAACCTCCCAAGACGGTCGGCCCCCGTGCCGGTACCACGATGACCCAGGCGGAGATATTCAACGAATATCTCCAAGAAATGGACTGGGACTTTGATACCGGCAGGCCCAGTAAAGAGAAGCTTTTTGAACTCGGCCTTGAGGACGTAGTTAAAGAACTTTATAAGTAGAGTTCACTTTATACAAATATCAAAGGCCTCCGGTTATCCGGCGGTCTTTTTTACCCAATACCTTGCCAAACTAGGGAAATATCTCTATAATAAAACCCGATTATACCTAAAACACCCATCACAGGAGAAAGCGGGGGCAAGGCTATGGCTGAGGATTTTCTGGTCGCTACCGACCTTCACAAGAGTTTTAATGATTTTAAAGCCGTCAACGGCGTGTCTTTTACCATTGTTAAAGGCGAGATATTCGGCTTGCTCGGTCCCAACGGCGCCGGCAAAACCACCACTATACGCATGCTGTCCACCGTTCTTGAATCTGACAGCGGTGACATTGCTATTGGCGGTCATTCTATTCGACAGGATGCCGAGTCGGTGAGGGCTCTCATCGGTGTCTGCCCTCAGGACCTGGCCCTCTATGAAGACCTTTCCGCTTTGGAAAATTTGGTATTTTTCGGTCGCATGGACGGATTGAATACCCAGGCTGCCCGTACTCAGGCGGATGAATACCTGAAATTGATGGGGCTCCAGGATAGAGCTAAAGGGAAAGTATCCACGTTCTCCGGGGGCATGAAGCGTCGCATAAACCTGGCTATCGCTCTTATGGGCGACCCTCAACTTGTCTTCATGGATGAACCCACCGTCGGTATCGACCCGCAGTCTCGAAATAATATCTACGAGACTATCGAGGGATTGCGGGATAAAGGGATGACCATCCTCTACACCACGCACTATATGGAAGAAGCTGACCGCCTCTGCGACCGCATTGCTATCATGGACGGCGGCCAGATAATCGCCATGGATACGCCGCGTGCGCTTAAGGCCCGGATAGGCGATTCGGACAGGACGACGCTGGAAGACGTTTTCCTGAAATTAACCGGACGAAGCCTGCGGGACTAGATTAGAAAATTATGCGAGCACTATATATCGCTCTCAACGAAGTCAGACTCTATTTGCGGGACAAGGGCGACCTTGCCTTCAGCCTGCTCCTGCCCATTGTTACCGTTGCCCTTATTTACGCTGCCTTCGGCGGAGAAACACCATTCCAGGTCGATGCCTACGTGGTGGACGAGGATAACGGACTCTACTCAAACATACTAATAGACCAGCTGGAAGCCTGGGACGGCGTTGACGTTGAATTGCTGACGGCCTCGGAGGCGGATTCCAAGCTGGATGACTCTGATGTATTACTGGTCGTCTTCATTCCCGAAAATTTCTCGGAGAATCTAATTTCAGGCGAGCCCACCCGGTTACTGATTAAGCAGAGAGGTAACGCCGGAACGGAGGGTCAAATCGTCCGCAGCATCGTCCAGGGCATTGCCGGTGAGATTAACAAGGAGTTCGGGGTAAGAAGCTCGGTCGGTGAAATATTACGGGATACGGGGATTGCTCAGGACCGGATTAATGTCACCCTGGAGAGGTTGTTGGAAGAAGAACGTGCCCGGCCGCTGGTAGGCGTTAACGAGACGACGCCGGGTGAAGGCAGTTCTGACTTTGAGACCCAGTTCCTGCCGGGCATCGTCACCATGTATGTCCTCTTCGCCGTCGCCATGACCGCCAGGATAATCGTTGAGGAACGCCGCAAGGGTACCCTGGAACGTTTGCTTTCCACCCGCCTTAGCGTCGGCCAACTGTTCTTCGGTAAGTTCCTGGCCAATCTGTCGCGTGGTTTCGTTCAGACACTCGTGCTCCTGGTGCTGTCATATATCGTATTTCAAATGTTCACCCCATTCACCTTTGTCCAATCGCTGGTTATAGCTATTATATTTACCGGAGCGGCCAGCGCCATTGGTATTGTTATCGCCTCTATTGCCCGCAGTGAAGAAGGGGCTTCCTGGATAGCTGTTGTCTTCTCGGTAATCTCCTTTATGTTCGGCGGTACCTTCTTTGCGATTGCTGAAGACTCCGCTTTTTATCTTCTCAGCCGGATATCTATTAATACGTATGCTAATGATGCCTTTAACACGATTTTAGACGAGGGAGGTTCCCTCGCTGATACCGGTACTAACTTGGTAATACTGGTCGGAGTTATGGTGGTGGGACTAGTTGTCAGTCGAATGCTCTTCAAAGTCGTGCCCGGGGGTAAATAAGGAGCTATGAATCAATTTAACTATATGTGGCTTATAGCCCTTAAAGATCTGAGGATCTTTGTAAAAGACCGCGCCGCGGTGTTCTTTTTCGTTATTTTTCCCTTTATGTTTATCCTGATGTTCTATTTCCTCAATCTTGGCCAGACTGAGGATACCCGGCTTACCTACCACCTGGCTACCCGCGAGGCTGAAGGCGGTCTCAGTCAGCAGATAATCGGCGCCATGGAGACTGTAGATGAATCTCAGCTTCCCCCCGGGGCGCCGGTGTTTATCTGGGAGAGGGACTACGATGAGGCTTACCGGGCGGTGGAAGACGGTGAATTGTCCGGTTTTGTAGCGTTTCCGGCTGATTTTACCGCGGGGATTGAAACGGGGTCAGGCTCCCAGATAGAGGTGGTCGTCGATGCCGAAGCTATTAATGATAGAGGCGCTCTTAACAGTATAGCCGCGTCTATAGCTTCGCAAACGGGCGGGATTCAGGTCGCCGTCAACGCCGGAGTTACACTGCTGGTTGAAGATGGCCTGATTCCACCTGATATTGAAAGCATCAATCGGGCCGCTCGACAGATGTACAAGGATATTTTCATCGCGCAGGGCGGTCCCGTCGGGCCGACATCTTTCATCGGCTTTGAAATTGAGAGAGTTGGCGATATCGAGGAGGATAATCCCGCTGATTACGTTATTCCCGGCTATCTCGTCATGTTTGTCTTTTTCGCCGCGGCGGTAACCGCTGAGACTATTGTGCGCGAGCGGCAAAACCACACCCTGGAGAGGCTGCTGGCGAGCTCGGTTGGTAAATCTACTATTCTGGGCGGTGTCTATACCGGTACGGCTATTCGAGGGCTCATCCAGATATTACTTTTCTGGGCAGTCGGTATTCTGGCTTTCAAAGTAGACCTCGGGCAGTCTCCACTGGCGGTTATAATCCTGTCGATCCTGATGGTAATAATGTCATCGGCTTTTGCCGTAATGCTGGCAACCCTGGTAAAGACACAGCGCAGCGCCGGTTCTCTGGCTACGGTAACGGCGCTTATCCTTGCTCCTCTTGGAGGTTGCTGGTGGCCCCTGTTTATTTTACCGGAATGGCTGCAAACAGTAGCTAAGATCAGCCCTCATGCCTGGGCGAATGAAGGATTCAACAAGCTGATGCTCTTTGGCGCCGATTTTGGATCTGTGGTCCCGGAGATGCTGGCGCTGGTGGTATTTACCGTTATCTTCGGAGCCATAGCTGTATGGCGGTTCCGTACCAGCGCCGTTTGAGTCTGTAGCGGGGAATACCTCTATCAATCTATCCGTGTATTACGTAATGCGATGTACCGTCCGTTACCGTCTCACTGCGGACGGATATAATGAAATACACCAGGTTCCAGGCATCGTTATATGAGTACATATCAACGTGTAGCACGTTATCATCCGGCGTTAAGATGTTATCAGCCCAGAGCAGCTCGAAGGTATCGATATCCACACCCTCATTATACGTTCCAGGATAGGACTCTCCGTTCCAGACGTCCGGATCGGGACTTGCGGGATTCCAGAGCTCTTTGGAAAGTCCGGATGCCTGTCCGGTAATTTCTATCGATGATGTACCAAAACCATCACCCTCGGCCACAAAGCAGGTTACCTTGGCGGCTACGGTTTCGACAATGACACCGAACTGGTCGGTAATCGGCTCCGGAACGACGAAGTTAGTAATGTCTCCGCCCGGACTGCCGTCATCATCAAAGTCCAGACTCAGGAACTCATCGTCACCGGGATGAAAGGCGAAGTTATCATCCCGGATATAGATATAGTGACCGGCTGTGCTCGGACTGGCGTAAACTACAATCAGTGACCAGCCCGCAAAGGAGAAATTGTTATTGGCATCGGCCTCTACATCATCGACGGTATATATTGCGTTGCCGGTATGATGTTCATCAACCGTAATTTCAGCGTATTCTTCCACCAGCGCGGTAACGTCCCGCATGCTGGTGTATGAGAAACCTTCCGGCGAACCCCACATGGTGTTGAGCATAACGTACGAGCGCCCGGAAACTAACGGAAACGGACCTGTATCAGGATCACTGCCATTGAAATATACCTGCTGCCCGTCTATCTTAAACGTTATTTCCGTATCTACCGGTAAATTGATTATATTGAAGTTATCGATGCGTGTCTTTTCCCCGGAGTCTTCGCAGCCGACTATTTCAAACCTGAACTTGAAATCGCTGGTAGTATACTCATCGGGAACAGTGTAGACGAATTCCCTCATGAAACTTCCCTGGTCACCGCTAAAAACTTCGATGCTATTGCTCCAGGAAGCGCCGTCGTCACCGGAAAAAGCGAAGTCAAGTCCGTCTGATGCATCCAGGCTGCCGGTGCCCGAAACTTCAATATTATCGAGGTGCAGATAATCCCCACTTCCGTCGAAGCCGTAAATTCTTAATCTCGCCTTGAATCCGTTGGTCAGGTACGTATCCGGGATTTCTATGCTATCGTGTCTAACACCGGAGAAGTCGTTACGGAAGACCCGGGTATAGCTGCCCCAGCTGGAACCGTTATCAGATGAGAATGCATACCAGAGACTATCACCATTATTGAGGGTATCTTCCTCCCACCTGTCCCAGGATATAAAGGCTTCACCGGAAGCGTAGCTGCTCAAGTCTGCCACACCGTCTTTCAGCGTCAGCCACCGGTGTGAATCACCATCCGGTAAAGTGGAATGAGCATTGAAACTGCCGCCACCGGCATTCCAGCCGCCGCCATTATCCCAATCGTTAAAGTTGTCACCGCCATCTGCAAAAATGACAGCATTGACCTCACTGCCATAGTCAAAGGTAACAATCATCGACCCCGGTGCGTAGGCAGACAGGTCCATATCGTTTGTCAGGGTAAGCAGCCTGGAGTCATTGCCGTCACCATAGTAATGGCCTTTATACTCGTCTGATTCCCCCTCCCAGCCGGTCGGGGTGCTGTACGACCAGTAAGTATCTATATTGCTGCCAGAGTCTTGCAGCAGGGTTGACTTTGATGCTTCGTTACGCCAGCCTGCCCAGTAGAGGTATGCGGCAACTACATCAGCATCTGCGGGTACGGTATCAAGGTCATATGTGCTGGGCGTATGCCAGGCTTCACGTATTCCCCAGGCATCAAAATTATCATCCGATAACAGAGAACCGCCGATGGCTACGTAATCACCGGACATGGCATCCCCCATCTGGCGTAATTCAGCTTTGGAAGAAAAAGCCTGAACAGAAACATCGCCCGCCTCGGAAACGATTTCGTAAAACCGTGTGTCGATATCCCAGGAGATGGGCACGTCGTTGGGATTGGTCCAGCCGAATTCACCCTGGTTCATATCGGTGGTTATCCAGGCAATCGCCACCGGTAATGAATTGGGTTCATCCGCTGGTGGCGTATATCCGAAAGTAAAATCAAGTGTTATCGGAATAGTCTCAGGATCAACATCGGGAAAGTCCGTAAGTGTAGGGTAGGGCGAGTTGTAACCCCAGACCACGGTGGTACCGCCGGGAGCATCCGCTTCAGTGATAAAATCCGGGGTCCACTCATCAAAAGGCCCGCCGATTATGCTGCAGTTATCGGTATCGTATTCGAATCCCTGCGGCAGCCAGACTCCGAGCGATTTTATCGTGAGATTATCACCGGGATCAGGTGTGAAGTCTACCTTCACGCCATAGGGATTTCCGACAATAGCACCTGCCGTACCGGCAACAAACAATTTTTCAGATTCTATTATATCTCTGCCATCGGCCGCGGCGGGAGCAGAAACGTCGCTGGGGAACCAGACATTCCTGATGGAAACATTAGCTGTCAGCCCGTTTATCAGCTCTGTCTCATAGGGAAAGGTGTTATAGTAGTCATAGGCGTCATATCCCGGTCCCATAGAGTCGTATTTTATCCGCCACAGACCGTCCTCCACTCCGGAGTCGGCCGTATAGAGCTCTTTGGATTTATTTTCGTATTGTACACCCGACCTTAAAGCGTCATTGATCTGTGCCAGCACGGGCACGATGGTGAGTCCGCCCAGCAGCAATAAAATCAGAACGAGAATTAAGGCCATTCCTGTTTCATCGTTTTTAAATCTGGCTGCTGATTTTTTTATATATTTTCCAATCATCATACCGACCCCGCTTCTAGATATTTGGCCTCGACGCGATATTGGCTTCCTTGGTAAAGTCCACTACCTTTTCGTTCTCCCCGACGCTGCTGGTAATTTTTATTCTCAGCGTACCGTTAGCAGTTGTGGAGTTGGTTAAGGCTGCATTATCGTTAATGTATTCGGCTATTAATGTTATCTGGGGAAGGCTGCCGTTAACGGAATAGCTGCGGCTGAGCTTGTTGTTTTGAAGATAATATATTGCTACGTGATCGCTGTTATCCCACTCCTGCCATGACATGGTGAGATTTTCGGTAACCGGGAAACCTGCCGTCCCATTAATCGTATGAGACATCTGGGCGTCGCGGCTTATCCAGTGTACGGCATTTAGCGCCTGGCGACTGGCTGTGGTAAAATCGCTGTTCCTGCCTGTCTGATTGATAATCTGGGCATTGGCTACCGTTGCCCCCAGGCATATTATCCCTATAATCGCCAGAGATACCGTTAACTCTATCAGCGTAAAACCGCTTTGTTTCTTTTTTATCCGTCTCAGTGCGCGGCTAAACATATCTATCCCTCTATGATGAATCCCTGCGTTTTACCTTAAAACTCTCCAAGGAGAATACCTCGTCTTCGTGGTGGTATATTGTGACCGTGATTTTTTGAAGGTTGTAGTAGAAATCTTCAACGGTAAGGTTGGTGGAATAACCGTCATATCCGTCCGGAGTTATCAGGGTGTAATTATCGGTATATACCTGCTTCTTTATATTTTCCATCTGGGCTTCGGCAAGGATTTTAGCCGATACTCTCTCCTCGGCTAGAGCGCGTGTGGATGAAGTGGTCGCCAGTCCGCTGAGAAAAGACACTGTAATGATGCTCATCAATGCCAGAGCCACCACGGTCTCAATCAACGTAAATCCCTTTTCTCTCTTCATTTCAATACCCGCGTTCGCTTCTCTAAAGAACTTAAGTGGATTAATTTAGAGAATATAAACCTATCACTTATTTTTTACCCAGCTTCCCTACTAACATTCTCGTTGGCTAGGGGGGATGCGTAAATAGCACTTTAGTAGTACGATATTGGAAACTTTAGTACTTAACGTCTATAACGTTTCTTATAAACATAACATGTGGAAGGTAAAAATTAGGCTATATGTAGGTATGTTTTGCGTTTGATTTCGTCTAAACGAAACGTTATTATCAATACACACACGCGTAATTTTAAAGCTTTCAGGTAGGAGAAAACGTAGATGTCACCCCTTGAAGGAGAAGAAAACTTACCGCTGCTCTATCGCGACCTGGCGGAATGGTTTTACCTGCTGACGTCCCCGGAAGACTATGCCGATGAAGCGGCTTTCTACCGGGAGATGATTATAAAAGGCAGCCGCGGGCCCGTCAGCTCGGTACTGGAGCTGGGCAGCGGCGGCGGTAATAATGCCTCCTATCTTAAGCATCAATTCCGGATGACCCTGGTTGATTTATCCGAATCCATGTTGGATATCAGCCGCGGTCTTAATCCCGAGTGTGAACATATCCCGGGTGACATGAGGAGATTGCGACTGGACCGGCAGTTCGACGCCGTATTTATCCAGGATGCCGTCAGTTATCTGACCACAGAGGACGACCTGGCTCAGGCTATCGAGACCGCCTTTATCCATTGTCTGCCCGGTGGTGCCGCCTTGTTCGCGCCCGATTATACCCGTGAAACCTTTCAGCCTTCGACGAGTCACGGTGGCAAGGACGAGGGCGATAGAGGTTTACGCTACCTGGAATGGGTGTGGGACCCGGACCCTGACGATTCCACCTACATCATGGACATGGTTTACCTGATGAGAGACGGACAGGACGTAACATGCCAGAAAGACCGTCATGCCATGGGTCTTTTCAGCAACGATAAATGGTTGCAATTGATTACCGATGCCGGATTTACCGCGCGCACCGCCGAGTATAAAGCGGATTACTATCCGCCAATGGGAACACACATCTTCCTGGGTATGAAGCCGAAGTAATCGTTACGTTTCTATGCAAAACTGCCTTATACCTTAGTAGTAATAGAATATATGTATAATACTAATAAAATAAATACATAATGTTCTCAGTTTCTATAAACCCATCCTTGACAAACTCCATGCAGTCTTGAATAATTACGTGGACTATCTCCGTATATAGTAAATGTTTAGGAGATTTCACTATGAAAGCGCTACGCTGGCACGGCCGAAAAGACCTCCGCTATGATGACATCCCCGAGCCATCTCCCGCTCCGGGACAGCTAAAAATAAAGGTATCCCTGGTCGGTATCTGCGGCACGGATATGACCGAATACGCTAACGGGCCTGTCATGATACCTGCCGATAAGGTGCCACTGACCATGGGGCATGAGTTCGTCGGTTACGTGGTGGCGCTGGGTGAAGGGGTGGAAGGATTCGATATCGGCGACCGCGTCAGCGGGGTGGGCTACTGGTACTGCGGTGAGTGCTACTGCTGTAAACAGGGCTATTACAATACCTGCGTTAACCAGGGATTCACCGGGCTTTTGACCGAGGGCTGCATGGCGGATTATTTTGTCATTCCCGCCTACGCCTGCTATCAACTACCGGAGATAGTATCCGATGAAGCCGGTGCCATGGTGGAACCCCTCGCGGTAGCTCTCCACGCCGTCCATCAGGGCAAGGTTCGGGTCGGCGATACGGTGGCTGTCGTCGGTGATGGTACCATCGGTCTCTGTGCCATTCTGGCTGCCCGGGTGGCCGGGGCTGCGGCGGTCCATCTTATTGCCAAACATAAGGGACGGGGCGAGCTCGGCAGGAAACTGGGAGCTTCGGAAGTGATTTATCTCAACGACGAAGATCCTGTAGAACGAATAACCAAACTTACACGGGGCATAGGGGCGGATGTCGCTCTCGAATGCGTTGGCAATCCCGATACTCCCCAATTAGCGGTTAATCTAACCCGGAGCCACGGTACCGCCGTAATTATCGGTGTGTTTGATAAACCCGGTTTGTTTGACTTCAACACCCTGATGTTTACCGAGCGTACGATGGTCGGCAACTCGATTTATATCGATGAGGGCAGAACGGCTATCGAGCTTATGGCTGACGGTAGAATCGACCCTACTCCCATGATTACCGCCACTGTCCCTCTCGAAGATGCGGTGGCCGGCGGGTTTGAAGAATTACTTAATAACAAGGAAACCAATATCAAGATACTGCTGCAGGTCTCTTGATGATATTTTCGTATATATTTAACAACTGTCGATAGCGTCAAATAAGGAGGAACATAATGATTAATAAGGAGATATTTGAGTTTCCCATCCTTTATACCAATCCCATTCCCAGGATAGCCGTGGGCTGGGGATCCCATCAGACCGTCGGCGATGAATGCAAAGCCGTCGGCATGAAAAAAGCCCTCATCGTGACCTCGGGGCTTAAGGGAACCGGAATTGTCGAGGAAATCAAGGGAGTTATCAGCCACGCCGGTGTGGCGGTGGAAATCTTTGATAAAATCACTACCAATCCCAAGGACCACGAGATAATGGCGGCCTATAAAGTATTTAATGAGGGACAGTGCGATGGTGTCGTCGCCGTCGGCGGCGGCAGTTCCATTGATACCGGCAAAAGCGTGCGGGTAGTCGCGGCCAACGGCGGCAAGGACGTTACCAACTTTACTGTCTTTCTCGACCCTCCCTTTCAGGAAACCATAAAGAAGATGAAGCCCTCTACCATCCCCCAGATTTCGGTGGCAACCACCGCCGGCACGGGTGCTGAAGTTACCTCCTGGGCGGCTATCTCCGATACAAAGCGTAAAGCCAAAGTCCTCGTTACCGCTCCTAATGTCCATTCTACCCTCGCTGTCGTCGACCCCCTGCTGGTCAGGCTTCAGCCCAGAGATGTCGCCGCCTGGACCGGCTTCGACGCTTTAAGCCATGGCATCGAAGCATTTGTCACCAAGGTACAGGCCCCTTACGCTTACGGTATGCTGCTGCGGCAGGTTGATCTTATCTACAACAACATCAGGGACTTTGTTTACAACCGTATGGACAAGGATGCCTGCGAGAGGATGTGCTGGTCGTCTACCATGGGTGGCATCGCCATCGGTTTCGGTGCCGGTGCCGGTATCATCCACGGTCTCGGTCACCAGGTCAGCGCCATAACTGACTGCCATCATGGTCGCATTAACGCCGTTATGATGCTGGCGGGAGAACTATATAATCAGCCCGCCGCGGTGCATAAATTCGCTGCCATGACCAAAGCCATGGGCGTCGACACCAGCAATATGACCAAGTTCGAGGCGGCTGACAGGTGGTTCGACGAGATAGAACAGCTGCTCGAAGACCTCGAAATTGAACCGGGCAATCTCACCGGGCAGTTCGGACTCGAGGAAAAGGACATCGACCATATAGTTAAGATCTATTCCAATGACTTCT